>Ga0126342_10013539_pt1 | contig 14434 bp, 10 predicted proteins | sample Cyp1metagenome_FD_92528 | JGI IMG/M metagenome (GOLD analysis project Ga0126342, IMG submission 92528) | Coral microbial communities from Lord Howe Island, Old Settlement Bay, Australia - Cyphastrea 1 metagenome | ecosystem: Host-associated > Invertebrates > Cnidaria > Coral ... | reverse complement strand
TGATTTGCATTCATTGGAAACATTGTCGGTCATTGCACTTGATTTAAATTCAGCTTTGATTGATTGATGATATCCATTTCAATCTTGGTTCAAGCCCACCTCGTGACTGAACCGTTTTTTTCCCATCAAGATGGATCGCACTGATGTGGAGGTTGTACGCAATGATGATTTTGGGATGACCATGACCGTTGGAATGGAGTGGACGGTTGCGGGGGTTCTCGAAGATGCGCTGATTGGATGTGCAGATGACAGATGCATCATTCAGCGGGTGAAGGTCTACAATTTTCGGCTGAATGGTAGATGCTTCAAGAACTTCAAGGCCAAGTTGGAGCAGAGAAGGAAGGCCATGAAGGGAATGAAGGCAAGGAAGGCCAAGAAGAAGGCAATGAAGGCCAATGAAAGAGATGAAGTCCATGAAGACCATGAATCCCCTGCAACCAATGACAATTTCAGCAATGAAGATTTCTTTGACTGGCTCGTGAACGACGACTGAGCCATGAAAGCGATGAAGGCCATGAAGGCCGATGAAGGCTATGAAACTTCCATTCAATAGCCCAAAGTGGCATCACATTGAGGCATGGCTTTAAAAAGAGCGTCAGCAGTTGAGAAGATTGCCAACGTATGACATGTGAAGTGCACCCTCTAAAGTTGTTTTCACAAAACCCTTAATAATAAAAACTATTTTTTGCGATCTCAAAATCAATTAAATTTCTTTATATAACGCAATAAAAATATTGCCAAAAATTGGATTTCGAAGCTTCCCCCTAATACTAAATTAAAACCCTTAATAATACAAACTATTTTTTCCGATCTCAAAATCAATTAAATTTCTTTATATAACGCAATTAAAATATTGCCAAAAATTGGATTTCAAAGCTTCCCCCTGATACTAAATTAAAATTCTTAATAAAAACTATTTTTTCTGATCTCAAAATCAATTAAATTTCTTTATATAACGCAATTAAAATATTGCCAAAAAATTGGATTTCGAAGCTTCCCCCTAATACTAAATTAAAACCCTTTACAATAAAAACTATTTTTTCCGATTTCAAAATCAATTAAATTTCTTTATATAACGCAATAAAAATATTGCCAAAAATTGGATTTCGAAGCTTCCCCCTAATACTAAATTAAAACCCTTAATAATACAAACTATTGTTTCCGATCTCAAAATCAATGAAATTTCTTTATATAACGCAATTAAAATATTTTCAAAAATTGGATTTCGAAGCTTCCCCCTAATACTAAATTAAAACCCTTAATAATAACAACTATTTTTTCCGATCTCAAAATCAATTAAATTTCTTTATATATAACGCAATTAAAATATTGCCAAAAATTGGATTTCGAAGCTTCCCCCTAATACTAAATTAAAACCCTTAATAATACAAACTATTTTTTCCGATCTCAAAATCAATGAAATTTCTTTATATAACGCAATTAAAATATTTCCAAAAATTAGATTTCGAAGCTTCCCCCTAATACTAAATTAAAACCCTTTATAATAAAAACTATTTTTTCTGATCTCAAAATCAAGTAAATTTCTTTATATAACGCAATTAAAATATTTTCAAAAATTGGATTTCGAAGCTTCCCCCTAATACTGAATTAAAACCCTTAATAATACAAACTATTTTTTCCGATCTCAAAATCAATTAAACTTCTTTATATAACGCAATTAAAATATTTTCAAAAATTGGATTTCGAAGCTTCCTCCTAATACTAAACACCCCGGGGTTGATTAGTTTTTATTATTCGGGGGGGAACCCACAAATGGTAGGTTGATTTTTCAATTGTTTTTTAAAGGGGATCAATTCAAAATCAAATTGGCCAATCTGAAATTTTCAAAAATTGGAGATGGACACTAGTTTTTGTATTAGGAGGGGGTTTAGTGATAGGACAAGGGGATTATGGGAAAGAGCTGGGAGTTTGGAGGATTTGGGGTTGGCATTTTGGATGAACTATGGGGAATTTTTGATGGGAAATGTGGGAGAATTGACGTTGAATGTTGATTTCCATGATAAAACCATCTAAATATGAGCAGCAAAATGTGGGACAATCATTTGAGAACTTTTGGAACATAGATGATTTTATGGATGAAAAATTGAATTTAAGAGAGGATGCATGTAGGTTTGCTTATAATCTGGATATTGATAGAACCAAGTGGATATATAATATAAATATAAATATAAAATAATATATATATATATATATTATATTATATCTTTAACCATACTTTAAGTTGTGCCCCATCTCCCAACAGATCAGGAGGTTTTTTTTGTGTCGACAGGTGCAGTCCATGGGTGCCAAGTGGGTGAGCGTTGATTTCAAGGAGAGTGGAGAGGGTGCTGGAGGTGGGAGAAATTCTCCGTTGAGGTGCCTAAAACCCATGGGAAGTGAAGAAAAATGCTACTGCGAAGTGGTTAGTTACCATGGCTGCCATGGCTGGTGAGCTATACTATATTTATATATATTTATATATATATATACATATTTATATATATATAAAGCATTATAAAGAAATTTACCAGTTTGGGATTTTCCGGGTTGCACAGTGTGAAATTACCAGAGGGTACCCTGTATACTCCACATCAGCGGCGTGACAAGTTGGTCGGAGTCCTCCTGCAGCTTGGTGCTTTTGATCTTCCGCACTGAGAGATACTGAGAGGGTTTTAAGAATTTTGACATAAGTTTGAAGTAGCCGACAAGTGGGAATAAATGTAAGCAACAAGCAGCAGTCTTTGCGGATGTTTATTTCATATTTGATATCACATGAAATCGCCACCCTATTTTGGATTATTTTGGCACATGCTTTGATGCCTGGCCTAGCGCCAGGTTACGCAAAGGAAAGTTCTGACGCCTTCAAGAAAGTCCAACAGGCGGGGGCCTTTTTTGGACAGGATCCACGCAATTTTTTGTCGAATCTGGCTAAATCAAATGGATTTCAAAATTTTGAGAAACTGGACAATCTATGAATCTATGACAATCTGTAACTGGTGTCAATGTCCGAAGTCTCCCCATTCAAGTCCCTCAACAGAATCCCTTCAAAATTACCTAAACATCAAAGCCATTTTGACTGAAATCCGATGATTTTTCTCATGTTTTGAAGGTTTCTTTTTCACATACACCACATCTGATTTCCACCAAAAATCCTGGAATTCCCAGGTATTTCTCCATTTTTTCTAGCGCAGGAGACCTTCAAGAAGGTGCTCTCTGAGGTAGACATCGCGATCAGCACCGCCGCCATTCCGGGGAGGCGGCAGTTGAAGTTTTTTCGGCAACCCCCAAAATGGCCCCCAAACAGACCAAAGTTGGTAGAACTGGACGCTAAAATATTTCATAAGTGATGAAGAACTATACTGTTCTGCATCTTCTTTGATGAGGTTGTGGGATGATATGGGGTTAATGGTTATCAGCAGACGTCAGATGACATGATGACATGGATATGACTGGGATGAAGGTGGGATTTGATACTGTACCGTAGGATCTAAGGGTCTAGGGAGACTATTACTATTATGAAGATTGATAATTATCTAGTGATTAGGAGGGAGCTGAGGAGCTAGGAGCGGTATCCGTATATCCCTGTTAAATGGGGAGCCACAGAGCTACTAAGACTTTTTCAAGTGAACATTTGGAATAAGTGTCGGATTTTGGAATCTCCCGCCATTTTAGGTTTCAGGTTGAAATCTTTGGGGATTGAAATCTTGATATAACATGTTTTTTACATGGTACTGTATAAACCGAGCCAGAAAGAGGCTCACCTGTGGCGACTATAAGCGATATATTAATTTACTGTAACCGGGTTTTGAATTCCGAGTCACCAATGATGTTTTAGTTGCAATCCCTAGAATCAACATGGGTTAGCCATGGGATAAAATCGACATGGCTAAGCCGTTCATGGCTCGGATTGGACACGAATGAATTTAGTTTTATGAATTATAACTAGCCTTAACTCGCCAGAAGTGGGCTAATAGCAAAATAGGATTAGATATCAGTTGGGATTAGCAGCCATGGACTTGTGTTGTTGGTATGTTCAATTGCCACGTCTGGTTACAAGAGGGTGCAAGACATCAGTGGTGCTATAAGTGCTGCCAAATATGAACTATAGCCATAGCTGGGGTCATAAGATATTTTGGGTTGGAACTCACCATAGCCAGAGTTATAACATGTTATAACCCACCATAACCCAATCTAGGTAGGCCCCTTTACCTACATTTATAGACTGTTACAGTTGGTCAGCAGTTGGAGCCAAGCAACCGGTAAAATCTGGATCACGGAATCTCTGGCAATGGATTCATTGAGATCGATTGGATATTTGGCCTTCTGATTTGATCACTGATGATATATCCAATCTGATAAGATGGAACATTGGATATTTGGCAGATTGGATATTTGGCCTTCTTATGGATATTTGGAAGGCTGTTCTCCAAAAGATGAGCTGGAATGCCTTCTGATTTGAGCTGGATGATTTTCTGCAAGTCACCCTTTTTTTTCACGTGGCCGTCTCGAAGGCATCCCCCATTTTCAAGAGCCACATGGTTCACTAAGTCGCAATCCCAATTTTTTGGGCCATCAACTAACATTTTTGTTTGATCTATAAGCCAGCACTTATCCCCAAACTCAGTATGATAAGCGAGAGAAACAGCCTGATTTTGCATTCAAACACAGAATCATCTGAAGCTATTGATTGTTCATTTCTCAGCCACATATTTTAAATCCCAGAATTGGTATACTGGACAATCTGCAGAAAGCCGTATATTTCTGGACAAACACAACGGTTTCCGGTAAACCAATCTACTGAACTATCCAGATAATGGCTAATCATGGATATTCATGATTTATGTTGTACTACATTATTTATATATATATTATATTATATATATATATATTCTGTCGCATATATTATATATTACATACAAAATACTATATATATTATACAATCCGATATATATATATATACATTACTACATATATCATATTATATAATATATTTGTATATTTGTTATATATATGTATGATATTACGTACTATAATATTTTAGATAATATATATATAGTGATGTATTACACTCATGATACACCCGCTACATATCCCCATTCATTTTTTTCAGATGGCGCCATGCCTTGTCTCAGGCCCTCCCCGTTGCTGATCACCAAAGATGCCGTCATGGCAATGAAGCCTGGGAGTGTCATCGTCGATTTGGTCCCTTGGCCGACGGTTCGGAAGATTTGGTTCTGAATGATGGGTTTAATATGGGTTTAATGATGATAATATGGGATATGAATGGGATATGAATGGGATATGAATGGGATATGTTGATGGCTCTCAGTAAATTAATGGGATATGGGATATTATAACGGGATATATATATATATATATATGTATATATATATGTATATATATAATAAATATGAAGAATCTGATATTTCCAGAAAGAAACACTTAATGTGGTAAACTCAAAATCAACCTACCATATGGGGATGGTTTATACAACCCATACAAAATGGTGATTTTGGGGATGGTTTATCATTGGGTTTGCCACATTGATGGGTTTAATAATGTTTCATGAACCTACAGGGTGTGTCTGAGAATGGGGTACATGATTTTCGTCCACTGGTTAATCATATTATCATCATATATCACCAATGTCTATTAAAATTGCCGTTTTGGAGTGGTATACCACATTTCTAGACTCCATGTCCTGAGAACTACAAAATCGGAATCCCAACTACGCAAAGCAGCTTGGTGGGTCGACAAACAAATTGAGGTTTCCCAAAAAAAGGGGTATCAGGAAATCATCCATTTTCTTTTCGGATTTTCCATGAAATAAACCAGCAAGCTTGGGGTAGCCCTGTTTTAGGAACCCCCCAAGATGAGAAGGTTGGGCATGAGGCTGTGGCGGAATGCACAAAGGAACAAACAGATTGAACAGAAAATACATCCACAAGCAAAAGTAGACACATGTACAATGCATATCTATATCTACTTATGTATATATTGCACATATATATATATATATGAATATATATATATATATGAATATATATATATATGAATATATATATATATGTATATATTATATATATATAAAGATATCATACAATATAATGTGTCCAAATCAAATCAGATATGCGATCTATTTCCACCTCACACCATCCCCAAAAACGCCCCAAGGCAGCCATTGGCGGTGGCAACTGTGAGTTGACGAAGCTGAACGAGACCTACACCACGGACAATGGTGTGACCATCATTGGCACCTCGTCGAATCTATGCCAATGGTGGTTGTATGCCAAATGATTAGTGAAAAATGGTATACTAACAATCGATGATTTGGGGAAGAGTCAAGTCATTTAAGCCCGCCATGGCTTAGTGTGACACCCCAATGATTGGTCGGGAAAATGATGAAAATGCTGGCTTAAAGTCCAAAGATGGAGTATACCAGTATACCCCCAGAGAAGGCCAATTTAATAATCTTCCATAGGGATAATTTGATGATTTTCATCACATTTTTTTTGGGTGCCCTGTTTTCAGACAAACGCAATGGGGCTGTAACCTACAGTGTTGGGCAAGCTTATAACCCGACAATGATCCACGTGTATCCACATGTGTTATACTATGCGGTTTGGTGGGGGGATGTGCCAGATGTGCCAACATGGTCTTGAACTATGGGACTTTCGTAAATCCGGGGTTCGGCTTTCCGAAGTCATGGATGCCATGGGGAACCCCAAGTTATCCAAGTTGCTGATCATGTTGTTCATGAAAAAGCCTTTTTGGTGAAATGGGGTCCCTCAGTTTTCAGAAACACCTATATGGGGGTTTCCTAAAATGGGGATGCCACCAAATCATCCATTTCAATAGGATTTTCCATTATAAACCATCCGACTATTGGGGTATCCCCATTCATGGAAACCTCCAGAGATGGTTGGGGATTGGTCTCAAAATGCTGGATGCTGTTCCACTTCCTGTTTTTTTAATGCTGTCTCTTAACGGGGAATTGATGATAAACCATGGATTTTTGTGTTTCCACATTTTGAGACATCATATATATATATATATATACATATATATGTATATGTATATATGTATATATATATATATGTATATGTATATGTATATATATATATATGTATACATAATTGTACATACATAAATCCGTTTCCACTAGGGCGCAAAAAAGCGGATCTGGTCCAGAAAAGAAAATGTGACATTCCCATGCAACCCCACCAACCCAAAAGGTGGTAGGGCGATCAGCAGGTGGATGAACACATAAGCCACTTAAATGTGACAGTCATGGGCTGGCTTTTTTCACAGAACTGACCGTTGTGCATCTGTCAAAACTATGGGGCTCCCAGACACCATGGGAAATCCAATTGACGGCGATGAATTTGAAAAACCTGGCGCCAAAACTTGGGTATTATCCTCTGCTAATCAAACATACTGGAAAATCCACCATTTCTAATAGGTAAACCATCTATAAATGGGCCATCTATACCATGGCTATGTTATAAAAAAACACATTCAAAAACACATTTCCGGCTGAAATCTCAATGGCCAGGCTTTGCCAACCTGCCAGCCCGCATGGCCGAGCAAGCGAGCGCCATGTATGCGCAGAACATGGCAAATCTGCTGCGCCATGTCCACGCGAAAGGAGCGCCGGAGGGCTGTGGGGATGTACATTGGGGACAATGTCCAGCTGGATAAAGTTTCACCATTGGTGATAGTGAATAGACTCAATAGATGTTAATAGCTAAAATTTCTTCAATATTCTTCATAATGGTTAACAATGATCACCATATAATGAGTGGAACATCGTGATTGATTGACAGATGGTGAATAATGGTTAATTGTGATGATTGATGGCGATTAACGGAATTCCCCTTTGGTGTCATCAGAGGTGGCTGCAAAATCCTCAGTCCATGGTGGTTTAGTTCGCTGGGAACATCATTGAACTAAATCGGGAATTTCCCCAGCCACGTTTGAGTTGGGCCTTTGCTATATTTGAGTGATGATATCCTTGAAATTTGGGTATGATCTTGGAATTTCAAATACCTGGGATATATGTGTATATATATATACACAAAATATAGCAAATTGCCTATCAAATGGAATTTCAACATTTCAAATCAACAAAGTATATCCAACAAATCCTGGGAGACTGCCAGACTGGGTATTGATGTGCAACCCCCAGCCAGAGATGCTGCGTAAAAATTAAATACCTTGGACACCTGGAAATGGTAGGGAAAGCATCATCCATCCTATCTTTTTTTTGCCCATTGGATAACCATTGGATAACCATTGGATAACCATTGGATAAATGGGATAACCATTGGATATCTTGGGGATATCTCTATAAAATGGGATAACCATTGGATATATCAAGATGTCGCTCATCACTCATATTCATGCCCGAGGAAATTCAAGGAGTCATATCATCCCGGCCATCTGAATCTCTGACCCAGACCAAAAGAAACCACATCTGACAATACAAAAAAACACATATATTTTTGAGATCTGGTCGAAACATATCGGACAATCCTCGCATCAATCATCAGAATATGGTAAAAAGACAGAGTTTAACAGGTTTAACCATGTTTAACCATGTTTAACCATGTTTAACCATGTTTAACCATGTTTAACCATGTTTAACCATGTTTAACCATCATAAAATAAGGATTTTCACGGATTTTCCTCGGACTTTTCCAGGGATTTCACCAACATCTTCGCCAGGCAAAGCTGCTGCCTTCATTCCAAACCTCTACGGGGCCTTGGATCAGGGCGAAGAGGGCGATATCGTGTCCCGCAGCATCGTGTGTTGCAAGAGCGGCAACCCGGCAGGGGATCCCAGGTGACCTGTAGATGGAGATCCAGCAGGTAGATCTTGGTAGATTTTATCAATGTTTATCATGGTTTATCCCATAATTTATCCCATGATTTATCCCATGATTTACAACGACTCATAGTAATAGTATGTAATAGTTATGAACTGGTGGATTCTTCCACAGTATCTTGAGGCATTCTGTGCCTTCCGATGTCGATCCTGTTTGTGCGTAGAGGCGACGATGTTCACAGATTCATATTTTTGGGACGGTGCAGCCAATCACTTTCATGAGCTCTTGGGGCAAGCAGCACAAATCAAGATTTGACATGATTGGTGTTATTTTTCCACCAAACTTAAGAGAGGCTACATTGCTACATTTGGATCTGACCCAATTTTAATGACCTTTCTTGGGGTGGAAAACGGATGAACATGCTCAAATTGTTTTTTCTCACAATTTTCTCACTGCCAGCTGAGATTTTAAAAAACAGTATATATGTATATATATATATACATATCGTGGATTGTTTTGTCAGCTGGTTAATCATCATGTTTGTCCACTTAACATGGACATTACCTTCATGCTTAAGGATGCTTAAATCTAATTTCCCATCCTAATATCCCGTTATCCCCTATGAAATCTACCCGTTCTGTTTGGTTGTATCATCACATGAAATATCCCTATGATATTTCGGTTTGAGCTGTTGATGGAGCTAGTTAACACCTCGTTATTCCACATATGTACATATATATATATATTATAATATACATATAATATATATATGGTCTGGTTTAATTCAATTCCTGGTTAAATCCTGAATTTGGGTAAGCCCATACAACCCCCATTCAACCCCAAAAACAGATCCATAGAAATACCATCATCCTTTTTGGTCAAATCCATCATCTTTTTCTAAAATCATTGAACCTTTGGAGGATCTAAGATATTTTAAATGGTATTTAAATGGTATTTCAGACGATTTTGAATGGAATTCAATCCTTGAGGGTATTTTAAATGATGGTGTCACTGCAGGTGGCGATGCCACCGCCTCCGCAGCCGACACCCATCAAGCCCAAGCCCGTGAGTGCGCAGGCCAGACCTTTTGCCGTGAGTTTTTTTGGGATTTCCCAGCTCCTTTTGATAGGGGATGATAGGGAATTCGAGAAAAAAACATATAGAAAATCATGAAAAGTATGGGAAATTCTTGGAATAGTATGGGACATAAACATGGATAAACAGGAGAATTATTGTGAGTATTATGGGAAACATGACCGGAAAGTATTGGAGATCACGGGACAATTGGATGCAATTTTCTAAAATTTAGTGGGGATTACTGTATATTTTTTTCAATGTTTTTTTTTTTGCGAGTTACAGAAGAAAATGGAGAGAATCTAAGGTATCTTGCACAACAACAAGGTTTGATGTAGCGGATATGGCCGACCTTGTTTTCCTTGTGTTCAAAATTGGCAAATAAATTGGCAAATGAATTTCATGTAAAATTGTATCGTAGGTTCTAACTTCTAACCCATCCATATGTGCTTGTCGGAACATGGGGCCCCAAATCCACCGGTTGCTCATCATGTTTTCACAAACAACTGCTGTTTTGATCTATTTTGGAGGTATGTCCCTTTCTCTCTCACACACCCACACACACATACACCCGTAATCATGATATTGTTGCGCGGCGCAACAATATCATATATAATTACGGGTGTATGTGTGTGTGTGAGAGTTGCGCGTACCTCCCATTATATCCTCATAAACTGGTTTGGTTGATACCCCCGTATCTCCGACTACATCCGATGTGTATCAACATGATTCAAAATGCATGTTTTCATATTTCGCACATATGTATGTATATATATATATATACACATACACACATCCCCACAGACACCAACATTTGCCCATGAACTCTGCCAGGAACAAGCCAAGAAGACAGCAAATCCCTTCAACACAGGCTGCAGCTGTCGCAACTGTGGTTGGGTTAAAATTTGGGGTTTAAATGGTTTAAGCATAGACACGGACCAAACAAAACTAGGGGTCAATCGTGACTTGACTAAACATTGTGGGATGTTTAATCATAGAAATGGGATACCCTCTGGTAAACTAACATGACTATGGAAAATCACCGTTTTTAATGGGTAAATCAACTATAAATGACAATTTTCAATAGCTATGTTAGTTTACCAGAGGGTACCTGCAAACTCTAAAGGGCCAAAAGGAGCGCTGGTTCCTCCAGTCTCAACGCCCCCGTTCTGTCTCTGAGTGCCTTGCTCGGTCATGATGTCAGTTTCCGGCATTTTTGTTGTGTGGCTTGACTTTCAAGGCATAAGTTGACCGCCAAAAACTGGGGGTTAAGCACTATACATATGGGCTTTAGCCAGGCATCATGAGATTTTTAGCCAGGCGTTATCCATGGGATTTCGTGGGTTTGTCTCAAAATTCCGTGAGGGACCACAGAGTGTAATAGATCCCAATGCAATGTAGATGAGACATGGCAGTATCCGTTATTTCCATGGTTTACATTGGATTCATGTGGCCTTTCCTATTGGTTGCCAGGAGGTCTAATGCGCGGCTTGTATTTTTGCAGATGCTGATCCTTCCAATTTGCCAGCATGTGTACATGCCCGGGTCAGCCAAACACCAAGTCTATTTCCCAGACCGGGTTGAAGGGGAGGATGGAGAATCTACTGTATCTCCCATTTTTTTCTGTCTTCCGAAACCATCCCCATGAACATCCTCCAACATGCTGGCTTTTTTTGGCAGGACTCCCCAAACAGGTGAAAAAATTCTCGCAGGATGCTTTGTTTCTCTCTCTCTCTATATATTATATATTTACCTCATTGTTTTATAGCCAATAATATATATATATAATATGTATATATAATTATATATGCATACATATGAGTAACCGACAAAATTAGCTGAAGACTAAAGTAGTAGGGAGTGGACTTGGGATGTTCAAAATTGTGTGAAAACCTTCACAACCGATAGGGGACCACCCACTTTGGCCATGTCCATTGCGAGTAGAACTGGTGCTAGTCCTGGATAGGGGCTGATTAGGGTCTATCCAACCTTTTCCATGTTTTCTTTGGTATCTATCTATCTGTCTGCCTGTCTGTCTGTCTAGCTATCTATCTAATCTAATCTAATCTAAATCTAATCTAATCTATTCTATTCTATTCTATTCTAATCTAATCTAATCTATCTGTCTATCTATCTGACTCACAAACTCACTAAATAAATAACAAACTAACTCAGCAACTAAGCAAGTAAATAAACAAGCAAATAGCAAACTACTTCACGAACTGACTAAGCAGCAAACTACCTAATTGACCTACTAACTACCTCACTAACTGACCAACTAACAAACCTATCGGCTAACTAGCAACTAACACACACACAAACTAATTTCCTAGCTAGCCAACTATGTAACTAAATAGTCTATCTATCTATCTATCTAACCTAAGCTAGACTAATCTCATTTGCTATGGTTTAATCTAACCTAATCCAATCTAGTTTCTCTATCTACATATTGATAGGCAAAGGATACACAGCTGTCATTTCCCAACTGTCATCCTGGCACCACCATTCTCTTCCTGGCAGCCCTGATCTCTGCCACGGTGCTGACCTTCACGTGTTGCTGCATGGTGGGCTTGGGCCCGACAGCCCAGAAAAACTGGGATTTCACCTGCCAAACACTGAGAATTTTACCCATCGTTTGATGATCAAAAATGGGAAAGGTAAGCCATGGGGGTTTAACCAGCCAATATGGGGATTCGAACATGAGGACACTATGCAAAACTTGGATGTAACTTGGATGTAACCCATGAAGAGTGGAGGGTTTGTCCTCAACTGGGCTGGGGTGATGTTTTTTTTTTTCCACCACTGGATTCCTTGGGTGCCCTTTTTTTTTGGGATACATTGGGGGATGGGTATCCTCACCAACACAGCATGGTGATCCATCCCTCCCCGGGTCAACAATTCATATCATACCATTTAGGATTTTTTTTTTCGGTGATGGATAATAGCGGGGATGGATAATATTTGTTTTTTTTTAATGATTACCATATTTGGATAATGATATATAATGATTACCTTTTTTTTGGAGGAATAATCATCCATAAACCAGCTCCATACCAGCTACATACCAGCTACAATAGCTACAATCAATATTCTGATCTGAACGAATCTAAGAAAAGATCGGCTTGCAACGACATCACCCTAGCTGCTATAGTTGATTTTGTTTCAGGTGAATGATGATAATTCGTCCAGATCAAGCCTAATGATAAATGAATGGACAGATCCCTTGGCCTTATTCCGAACTGGCGATGTCATACCCTCCAGTGACGATTGGGGGCTTTACTACAATACATTGGGGGTTGCCTTAGTCCATGAATTGTTACTCCCGACTGTACAATCATCACAAGGATCTTTTTTTCGAATTACCCTCTGGTAATTTAACATAGCTATTGAAAATGGCCATTTATAGTTGATTTTCCCATTAAAAATGGTGATTTCCCATAGTTTTTTGTATGTTTACCAGAGGGTAGTTTCTTGTTGGCGACATCCCGACACGATTGCGGCTGAAGTGACCTGACCGTTGCGGGCAACATGCCTGAGGTGAAGGAGTGTCTACGTCCTTGTTGAGCACATTCCTTCTGGCGTCTTGGCCATAACCAGGCCTCGTGCAGGCCGTCACAATCCAGCTATTTGAAACGAACTATCCCCACCCCATTTTTCCATTTGTTTCTCATCTTGAGACGGTGTTCCGATGTAGTGACCTGAGTCTTGTCCAAAATTTCTGACCCAAACTCCAGTGGTTTATGTTGATGTTCCCAGGCAGGTGCGGCCGGATACCAAGCGGTTTGGGGCGTGGCTCATGCCTTGCACACGCCCTTGATGTCTGCCACCCGGCAGAAAACGCGGTGATTTTTGACATTTTGGACCAAACAAACACGGGGATTTGTTTTTTTTGCCCCCGAAAGACCGTGGGGAATTTGGGCCAACCACAGTTTTGATGGGCTTTGTTTTTTTTTGTTGGATATCTTGATGGGGATTGAACCAGCAAAACACTGGCAAACATTTTGTACAACTGATGTGAAGTGTGGAGCATCGACCACTGGTTTTTCATGGATTCGGATACCTCATCCAGGAAGTTGATTCCAAAGCCTCGATTCATGCGCTAGCTGGCCATTTAACGAAAAGAAATGGGGGGATGTCCATGAAAGAACATGGCCCAAATCATTGCATCATATTGCATCATATTCAATGGTGAAGGACTAAAACATAACTCCGGCGAAATAACACCTGTTTCTTGGACCAAAAAGATCAGAACATCAGAAACCATGTGGGGATTTCCATAAATGGAAGTAGCCAACTGGTTGGTGGTTTGGAACATGGCTTTTATTTTTCCATTCAGTTGGGAATCATTGGGAATGTCATCATCCCAACTGACTTTCACTCCATCATTTTTCAGAGGGGCTCAACCAGCAACCATAGATATACCATAGATATACCATAGATATACCATAGATATACCATAGATATCAGATATACCATAGATATACCATAGATATACCATAGATATACCATAGATATACCATAGATATACCATA
>Ga0126342_10013538_pt1 | contig 14434 bp, 16 predicted proteins | sample Cyp1metagenome_FD_92528 | JGI IMG/M metagenome (GOLD analysis project Ga0126342, IMG submission 92528) | Coral microbial communities from Lord Howe Island, Old Settlement Bay, Australia - Cyphastrea 1 metagenome | ecosystem: Host-associated > Invertebrates > Cnidaria > Coral ... | reverse complement strand
GTAGTAGTAGTAGTAGTAGTGGTAGTGGTAGTGGTAGTGGTAGTGGTAGTGGTAGTGGTAGTGGTAGTGGTAGTAGTAGTAGTAGTAGAAGTAATAGTAATAGTAATAGTAGTAGTAGTAGTAGTAGTAGTAGGAGTAGTAGTCGTAGTCGTAGTAGTCGTAGTAGTCGTAGTAGTCGTAGTAGTCGTAGTAGTCGTAGTAGTCGTAGTAGTCGTAGTAGTCGTCGTAGTCGTCGTAGTCGTCGTAGTCGTCGTCGTAGTAGTCGTAGTCGTAGTCGTAGTCGTAGTCGTAGTAGTAGTAGTAGTAGTAGTACTAGTACTAGTACTAGTACTAGTAGTAGTAGTAGTAGTAGTCGTAGTCGTAGTCGTCGGCGTGCTTGCGTTACAAACAGTCGCACCTTCTCTTGCCTCTCCCTCCTGTCTTTTCCCCCCCTACCTTTCGTCCCCCCCCTCTCAAGTATAATATTATATAATATTATAAAATGTAATGTAATAAAATATAGTATAATATAAGATAATATTATATACTTTGTTTTTTAAATAAAAATAGGATTTATTGTTACATTCTATGATTCTTATGTTGTAGAGCTTCACACACCAGCAATGCTGTAAAGGGCCATGGTGGAAGCTGTGCAGCGCTGGCGCGAAATGGGACAGTGCGCCTGATGCGTGGCAGGCGGAGCGAGAAAGCTTGTCGTGCGCGTGCGAGAGCGTATGATTTCAGCATGCTCCTGGCGCATGCGTGCGCGGGTGGAGATGCTCGAGATCCCAAGCTTCAAAGCCATGGTTTTCCCCAGAGAGTGAAGCTATTGGGGTTCTTACTTCAAGTATAAGAAGAGATGTCTTTAATCTTTTCACCGCAGCCACTCAGCCGATGCGGTGGTTCCAAGAAGAAAGTCAAGGCAGCACCGGCGACGCAGAAACTGATGGCTGGGGCCGACGGATATTTTATTGTGACACTGTAATTACAAGACGTTCAGCTTGATCGGGAGTTTATATTTCAACGTGACACCATCATTATATATGTAGATATAAATGTTTACACATAAACAAATAAATACATAAATATACATGTATCTATTTCAAAATCTATATCTGTGTCTATATACACATAAACAAATAAACAAACAAATAAATAAATCAATCAATAAATAAATAAATAAACAAATAAATAAATAAAAATGTATGTATATATATATATATTCATATAAATCCAATAAATTTAAACATATAGGTATAGATATAACACATACATACATATATATTTAAACTTATTGAATAATTTATTATACACATAAATATGTATATGTTTAAATATTCGAACATATAAACTATATACATACATATATAAATATGAATATATAAATAATATAATAATATATATATATATTATATATATATCATATTGTTTTGTTTTATTTGCTTGTCAGTTTTCCTAGGCCGGGCAAGCTTCTGGGGCCAAACTCTGGTCCGTGGTGGTGCCGCACGTGGGCATCCCTGTGGCCGCCTTTTTCAGCCAGCCGCTTGGTGTCCGGAAACTTCATCGGTTTTTGGAAACTTGGGAAAATTGGATAGTAAGAGCTGGGGAAACTATGGGAAATTGCATGGTTCGAATTTTCATTTTCTACCATTGTGTTTTTTGTTTCTTGCAACATAACTCAAAGGTGATCAAAACATGTTCTAGGTTTGATCATTTTTGGCGAACGCATTGACGGTGAGGTTGTACTTCAAAAGGCCCTACACTGCAATGCTCCTTGGCTCTTGACAATGTGTTCTGATACTCAGTGTTTGCCTGATTTAACACTTGTCCAAGCAAGATGCTAGGATGTGGATTTGCTTCCTAATGAACCTTGGCAAGCATCAATTGTGCAAATGATACTAGGACAACAAAGACATCATGTGCACAGTATGCGTGTGTATTCACATGTGTACTTTGATGGAAACACGTCGAATCGACAAGTTTGCGTGTATTTGTCTGCATATTTAAAGATAGGAAGGCTCTTTGCCTGAACCGATTGGGCAATGACACTTGAACTCTATAACATAAGGTCTATGTTGAAAGTAGAATGTAAAGGACCATTTGCCAAAACCAAGCAACGTCGACAGACTTCTCAGGATGATTTTTTCCTTGTGCACGTTTATTGCTCTCCGTGAGAGATATCGAGAATGCCCTGCATTTTCTGACATTCGATGCGGATCTAGAGAGGCTCTGATTGCTTTTGCAGCTCGGATCTTCTGACTATCCTCTACTACTCAGAGTCTCACTCTGCTTGGCCACATGACCTGGTGAAACCTTTCTGTTGCTATGTCGGGAACCTTTTGCGCCGTATTGTGTTCTTTCCTCTTTTAAGCCTTTCCCCATGGTTCTTGTGTTCCATGGAGTCTTGTGTGTTCTAGCTGGAGAATGTGTGTGTGATCCTGTGGTTTGGAGGGATTTTGCAGGTTTCTAACGCTGGTTTGGCACGTTGCAATGTTGAAGCATTCTTTGCCGCACTGCAGTAAAATCCACTTTGTCTGTAGCATCAGGAGGTACTTTGTGCGTGTGTCCTTGCACGATGGACAGGCGGCTCTTTGGATAGAGTCGAACATGAACGTGAGAAGCCTCATCTACGGTTTTGTCGGGGCCTCTCTTGTCAAAACTAAACTATCTTTCATCCTGTTCATCCCATTCTCTGTGCCAAGGTTGGCATGAACCTGAATGTCATGGCATCAATTTTAAGTGAACGGCTTTTCCACACCTGGAAGGACTGAAACCAAAATATCTGCAGTTTCCGCTGGGTTTCTCCGTGTTTCACACATCTTCATAGCTGACAACAGCTTGTTGACAGGACAACTTTGCAGTGTTAAAGATCAATATGGACCTTGCTGCAGCAATTGCCGCTGGTATTGCCTGGGCATTGGTGAACCATTCCAGTTCCACTGTGAAAAAGGAGCCCTTTCCTTAGCACAATCTACTGCAACAGCTGTGTTTGGCGTTAGACATTTCCAATCCTTTGTATCCGAGACGGCATGCAGTTGATATGCAAATGGGTTTCTGGGATGTAGAATGAGATGTGCAAGATGGTGCTGCGTTCCTCATCGATTTACACATATACAAGATTCACCTTCAGATCTATTTGGCGCAACCGGTTGCATCCAAATCGGAGGTTTGTGCTTTCGCTGTTTGAAAGCTTAGGTTCAATGCCTTCGAGCTGCTCGACTGCATGGGCCTGGAGAAAATCAGCACAAACAAACCATCATATCTACGTACCTCAAAGGGACGACACCAGAGAAACCCGTCAGAACAGTTCAACGATATCAGCGAAGGCGTTGGGGCAGCTGGCAATTCCTTGACTATGTCTACGTTGTCGTTTTGGTCGTCTGGACTTGGTTGCAAGGCCACATGCTACATCCAAGTGTCATGTCGTTTCGGTTGCAAACACTGTGCCAGTTCGTTTGCAGAGCTTCTGTCCAATGCGCGACTGTTTGATTCACAGGTTTGCTCATCATGAAGCAAAGTACAGTGGCATCTTGGCATATCTCAGCATGGAGAAACACCAGCTGTCGCGGCTGTCACCAGTATGCTATTTGCACACTATGTGGTGACAGACATAGTGCCGACCATGGATTGTGCTGTGCTTTTCTGCAATGATGTTTTTTCTTTCATGATAGTGAACAAAAACAGCCTATTCGGGTCAGACGGCAGAATTTGTAGAATGCTTGACCCAGCAAGACTCTGTGAAATGGGTGACTTCAAACTATCTGCGGTGTAGAGAAGCACCAGATTTTGCTTGCCCAGTTGAAGACCATGGTGTCCGAGATCACACTCATCACAGTGACTTGCATCCTGGACTGTGCGTCCAGTTGGGGGTTGTCCATATTTTTTGATATACATGGTGCCTCGCATGCCAACAATCTTGCATGGAGATGATATTTTGTAAAAAGATGTGTGCATGAATACAAGACAAAACAAAGTTCTGACATTCTTTGCATTGAATCTCTGCAGGATTTGTGTTCAAAGGACACGCTACTTGGCTTCAGATTTTTGCCAACGTTTGATGGATTCGATCACCAAACTACAAGTAGTTTCAGAGTTCGCACGGTTATGTGACATGCAGATCCTATTGCAGATCTTTTTGGGTTGGACTGACTAGAATGAATGGAGATGCGAATCCGCTGAAGATCTGAGTGAGGTACAACTTTGGTGTCAGAATGGGACCATCCCTCATGCTGGTACTCATCGTGTACATGTCTTTCGTGCTATACAGGACCGTGATCATCATGGATCATCATGGACCATCATGGATCATCATGGATCACGTTTGATGAAATACCATGCTTCTAGTGGAAGAGCAGTGCAGTGATGTCTTTGGTTCCCGGTGAACCTTGGTGACTTGGGAGGACTGCAGAGGTTTACGAGGACGAGCGAAAGTACCATGTGAAGGCTGTGGCTCCGTCCGTGGAGGACACAGCAGATGAAATCAGAACCGGAGCAAGTGCAGCGGGTGCGATGAAAGTGGGGTGTTTCTCAAGCTGTCGTCAGTACTGACATGTGATATGACAGATGTGATGTGTCTTTGCAATGTACTCGTGCAATGTGTCTTTCGTCTTTGCACGACATTCAATGTGACTAATGGATTTGGTTGGTGTCTCAAGGAGTCAGAGGAGGAAATCCAGGAAGAAATGGAAGAATGGTGGCATTTTGAGAGCCCTTGGTGGGGATGTTTCTTGGCTTTTGACCACACCGAATGCTTTCGTTTGACGAAGAATCACATATATGAAAGTCGGACTCATGCAGATTGCTCAGAAGCATGTTGAGAGGTGCTTAAGCTGTGATCATCTGTGATCTCAGGCTATGACAAGAAGATCAAAGGGGCTCCGATTCTACCAGTGGAGACGACATGTTTGTTGCAGAACTGTTGTTCCGTCAAGACTTTCCGGTCTGAAAAGAAGCTAAGGCTCAAGAAATTCGGTACACTTTGACCCTTCTTTTGTTGCTGTTTCTTAAGTAGTTGCAGCTACGAGATTTCCTCTCAAACAGAAAGTCCTGAAGGAAATGATAGGCTTGGCTGCACTTGTTTGGAACTTCTTCTGTGACTGGGAACAGGAACAGAACAAGATTTAGTAGACAGTATCGTAAACTCAGCCAATCATTGAAATTAGATATACATTGTTTTATGCAACCACTGCCAGCGCAATTGGGATCAGATGCATCACTTCCAAATCTGAACGTACTGGCAAAGGAGTGCAAGGGTACCAGATCACGAAAGCTAGCGGTAGCTAGCTGGAGATTACTCTCTTGCTTCAGCAAGGGAGGGGCAGCTGAGTCCAACACGTTTTGTTTTTTTTTAATGTGAACCTCCTCTCAAGCTCCCGGGTCATTTTGGAGCGGTCTTGGAAGATCTGTCCTAACCATATCAAAGCCCTACCATGTGTCCAAGTCATATGAACCATAGCTTTCGTGCACCCCCCCAGCCTCAAGTTTGCACTGGCGGATTTATGATTTCGCTGCATCGCAGTAAACCAAGCCTTAGTGTGGTGGTAGCTTGATATAGCTTGATCGAGAATCATTTGTTTGGTGGACCTCAACACCTCGCAACACATGCCCTCGATGCCCCCGATGACCCCGATACTCCCTCCTGATCTTTGGCCAGGCAGAAGAGGACGAAGCCGGCGGAAGTGCAATGGACACACAGATGCTTGTCATCTCCCTCGCACTGGCCTCAGACTCTCAGACTCTCAGACTTTGTCGCATGCTTCATGAGTATGGACTTTTTATGACTTTTTCACAGGATGTTAGTATATGTTAGTGTCTTAAGAAGTATTGAATCCAGGTCTATGCTGTAACGGATACGAGCCGGACGTTGCTGAATTCTTATGCGTTGTCCAGTGCCTTGGCACGAAGAATCTTAGCATTGCACATAGCATTCACAACACATCGCAATGGATCCAACTCACGTCTTACAGGCTTGTAAGATCTTGTAAGCTACTTTGCAGCATCCAAGAAAACTGCTATTTTTAGCTGCTCGGTTGTTTCCACATCTGTGTTTTCACCTCTGGGAGCCCGGTACAGCTGCAAGTTGCTTCACCGTCGAGAGATCTTGGAAGGATTTTCAGAATACATCGACTTACATCGAATTGAAACTTTCTTCCCTCTGGGAATCTCTGTATTCGCTGTTGCAATTGCTTCCTTCACGTTGCTGTTCAAGGACTCTCCAATAGAATTTGAACGCATGGACACCTTTTTTCCCAAGTAATTAGTTCCCGACCTGAAGAAATTGCTCCGATCGCTGGCAAAAGCCTTGACATCATGGGTGCAGTTGAATACTACTGTCCAGTTTTGCCTGCATTGGGGCTGTAGTCGAGGTTCACAGATCAACCCGAACTCGATGTCTTTCCTTTCGTTTCTGGTAGGACGAAGTGCTTTCGGAAAGCCTTATGAATCCTTATGCACTTTGATTGCGATATTTCATGTTTTTTGTCGTTGAAAACTAAAACTCTAACTTCTTTGTGTGCAGGACTCCTTTTTGCATCTGCGATGACCTGGCGCTCGCATGGTCTGGGTTGCAACAATGGAGATGAGGTGCCACTCTGGTCTGATGGAAACGCCTGGCTTCCATTGGTTTCGCCTGGTTTTCCGTGTTTGGATTTGGCTTTCTCAAAAAGATCCGAAGTGGTGTCCTTTGAGTTCTTGCTTACTTCAGTTCCTGTCCAAATTGCAGGAGTCGCAACAAAAGCTGCTTGGCTTGCACACCATTGCCATACCTGTAGGATCAAAAATTTGAACCTTCGATCACCTTAGCTGAACTACGAACTTCCCAGCTTGGAAGACTGAGGTCAACCAAAGGTCTGCTTCAAGCCTGGAATCTCCGAAAGATCGTTGACTACGGAAGCTCCTCCTTGCTGCAAGCAGTTGCTTGGTATTGTTTGGTTCTGAACCACTTCTCCGTTTTTTGTCGCCGCAGTTGTGTTTGCTGCTTTTTCAACGATGCTCTGGAATGCTTTTGGATGTATGATGCATTTCATGCTTCTATTTTAAAGCCTCGTGAAGCTTAGGTAACCATGTGCCTTGGAACCTGGTTTGCAGAACTCACCACATGCTCATGCAATGCAAACCCAGTTTGAGAGAGTCTCTCTGTGCGTGCAAACACTTTCACTTTCAATTCCTGCATGGGGCTGGGTTGTGTCAAAGTGCAAGCCAGTCTTTACTGACATAGCTCAAGTCACCCTTTTCAGTCAAGGAAACATGGCCTATGCATTCGGATTATCTCCACCGATGGCAGCGGTTCTTGGCAAGGTGCAAATGGGGTGGTGTAGCTTCGCAACTTCCAAGTTGCGGCCAATGTGCCATGAGAATAGAACGAAGATGAACGAAGTCGACCAAATGATCCAAATGGAGTCCCCACGATGTCGTTTGCATAATCTGTTGGGTCATGGCCCTCCCAATCTGCTGTCCTCGGCGCGGTCCAAACATGCCTGATGCCTGCGGTCTCTGCCTATTGCGCTGTCCTGCTTCCAGTATGTTCCAGCAGTCTGTAAGTTTTGCAGACTTCCCACGTGTAGCTTTACCAAAAGTAGTTGCAACAAACGTTGGTGTTCAACATCAGGCACATCTGCCGGGGAATATCAATCAAGAAACAGACTTGCCACACTTGAAAGTGCACCACTTGCCAAGATTTATCAACGACAATTTTGAACTTTAATAGCTTCCTTTTGAGGGGCAGTATCCACTGTATCGCGATGGCATCATTCTGTTATCAAAATGCAACAGAAATGCAGCTGAGGCACCTTGATCCGGTGAAGTTGGATGCAGCACTGAGAAGTGTTGGTTTCTCCAAACCATCCAGTGGTCGTCTTTTGCATCTGGATTGCTTTTATTGATGACAAAAAACCACAGAAAACTAGGCTCTTTAAATGTACGGATACCTTCTTCAAATGCCTCTTTAAACTTTTGGAAAACAATTTCCTCTGAACAAATCGCTGAAAGATCCGTTGAAAGATGCGTTGAAAGATCATGACATCTCCGAGATGCCAGGTTTATACGCCAGTGCTCGCTGTTGGTGAGCGAGTTGTCCTCAAAAAGCGAAGGTTTGGGCATAAGAGCGCTGGCGTTCAGATGTGTGGTTGCTTCTGCATGCATCTGGTTTTTCTGGTTTTGGTTGCGTATGTGTGCTGTTATGCACCTATTAGCAAGGCCTGCTCTTTCTACTTAGCATACTTCCTAGACATATTTCGTATACATAGCTGCTTGTCTTCTCTTTGTCTTCTCTTCGTCTTCTCTTTGTCTTCTCTTTGCAGGAAGGGTGTTGAGTGGATTGCTGTGATTATACTCACGCTGGGCACGTTCTCTTTCCTCTACCTCCAGCGACTCGGCTTGATTGCCTCGCAAACTTCGCAGCCAAACCAAGTGCCAAATTGCAGAATACCAGACAGTAACAGATAGTAAAAGCTAATCTTCAAATGGTTTTAGACTGTGCCATCGGCCTATCGCTCTACTGTTTTTAAGAGGTCGTTCAAAGAAGGCAACTGATTTGAAGAATAGTTAGGCGTGGTGTAAGGCTCAGGAATCAATACACATTTTCGGAGAAGTGCTTTTGATCACAGCTTCAAGTCACTTCAAGTTGTGTGGCCAAGCAGACTGAAGTGATTCGATTTGATTCAGATTCTTTTTGCTGAGTGTCTGGCTCAAGGATTTATGACTTTGAGGAAGGGCTCGGGAAGGCACTTTGAAAACTCATGTGCAATTGCTGCGCGCGCTGACTTTTCATTCCCCTTGGTGCTTTGAGTTGGATGTATGATGCATGATGTAGCCTCAAGCACTCAAGCACGGCAAAGGCGATGAAGAATCTCTTTCCCTTGATTCTTTGTATCGCAAGTGCCTGTACATCTGCATTTCAAGCCACTCACTTTGCAAGAAGCAGAGGAGCAACTACGTCTTAGTGACATTTCGGGTTTCCTGGTACCTGTTGCTTTTTACAAGATACTGCAGAAAATTTAGAAGCTGTAGTATGTCAAAGCCGAGAAGAAAGCCTTGAACGCTTGACATGTTTGACATGCGTGAGATTTGCACAGCAATGACATGAGGCGTTGGTGTCGCAAGGGATCTACGAGGAGCTGGAAAACAGTTGACTGCATGATACGATGTGTTTCTTAACCTTCTGTATAACTTGAGGTTGGGAAACTTCGAGAGTCTTTGTACTTGATAGTGTATGTAGAAACGGGGAGCTGCAAAGCTCCTTCAAGTCTGCATTAATTATGAACAGCCTAGGGCCTAGATATCATATTTCCCCGTCAGAGTGCCGCTTCCTTACTGCGTCTTGAGAAGCCCTTGGTTCCTGAAGAAAGTACACATTTTGCCACGGATTCCTCAAAATCAAACAGGCCAATAGAGACGTGGATTTCTACATGAACAAAGTCCGCCACTTGTCAAAAGTTCCTGTCAAGGATAGCAGCGGATAGCAGTTCCTCCATTCCTTTCAATGCACTACTTTCTTGTTCGACCGACGAAACCATGTCAAAAACCTGCAAAAGTTGTGAATCTTAGTTGAGAATCATTTTGTTCTGAAGACATGCTGTTGGTGGTGGTGCTTTGCTCTTGCTGTTGTTGCTGCTTTTTTTTTGGTGCAACTCGTGTTTCGACACTCGATTTCTGATCTTTTGAAGGTTTCGATGCTGGCAGTGCAGCATTCACACTTCTGGTAGATTCTAAGACTGCACTAGCACAGCATTTCATTTGTCGAAGCTGGTTTTGCATCCAGCTTCATTATGAACCAGCATTCATGGTGCCCCCTTTTACCTTGATAAGATGCGAAGATATTTTGGACGAATTCACTGATATATTCTATATCAATTATATTAATTTCACAATTCTTGGATGATGGATCTCGACGTCAAATTCAAATCCCCCGAAGCATTGAGGTGCCTTTGCTCAGCCTGACAGCATCTCGCGCGAAAGACATCGTGTGGCTACCGCGCACGGTAGATGCAGATTGCGAGGTGGATCATTGCTGGCCCAAGGTGCGCGAACACTGCAGAATTTGCAGATCAAACTGTTTCCATTGAATTCACTTTGTTTAGTCCTTTGATCATTTTTGATCATTTTTGCAGAGGCCGATGAAAACATCTGCTTGCAGGTATTGTTGTTCTCGCATACTTTAGCACACATAAAATCAACAATCACACAAAAAGAACAACCGAATTGTTTGCGTTTCTTGTGGTAGGTTACATCTCTCTCAAATGGAGGGTCCTTGCACTTCCCCTGGTCCATGGAGAGCTCGATGTTGACTTGCACCAGTGATGTTTGCACAGGCGCGGTTAACCACCTCAGGCAATTGTCAGATGGAACGCATGGAACATGAAACATATGGTCATCATATGGTTCAGTGTGTTCAGTTTTTGAAAAACATGAAACTTCAGCAAGACCGGGGTACTTTCAGTGGAAGGCAACAAACACCAGCACTTGGACGTTTGCTTGACATCAACCGTTCATTCATCGTTGTCCGCTTGGAAAAAGCCAATGTTTTTTCATGTTTTTTTCTGCTCGAAGTGATTTATAAATCGAGCGTCGAGCGAGCGCGCATGAAGAGCTCGGCGAGCTCGGCCAAAGCTCCGAAAGCTCCGAAAGCTCCGAAAGCTCCGACCTCGACTCGACGGCGCCGTCAATTGGACTACCTGGACTACCTGCAGTCGCAATTCCCATTGAGTCTCTGTCCCTTGAAATCAGACAGAATCAGACAGAATCAGACAGAATCAGACAGAATCAGACAGATCAGATTCCAGCATTTTATCATTTGAGTCTCCCTTTAGTGAATTCAGCATGATTCAGCGAGTGACCATAGATAAAGATGAAATAAGATGAGTTTGGATGTGGATATTCCACCACTTTCATCCACTTTCCTTGTATCGTGGGAGCAAACATAGCCCGATGCCGCAAAGCTGGACTGCTCAGGTCTGGAAGGAGCACGCCAGCGACTGCACTCGAAGGACCATTACCAACAGCTGCAGCGTGCCTTCTCAAATGGCGATATCCAAAAGCTGCAGAAGTGCTTTGCAATTGTCCAGAACGACCCTGCATTTGCTGATTGCGAGCTGGTTCAGTCAGCACCCTGACTGAAGCTTTACTCTTGGTGATTCAGGACATGAAATCAGGGGTTCAAGGCTTGTTTTATCTGGCTGTGAGTTTAACGCAGCTCTCCTTGAAATAAACCTAAATAAACATTAAATAAACTAAGTAAGCCCACACTCGCCCATACTCCCCAGTTCTTGAGTTTGCTTTGGAGAACTTTCTGCTGTGGAGATTGCTCGTGTATGACGTGGCCGTATGTAATGACTTCTTCGCGCAAAAGCGCTTGTGTAAAATACACCACCAGATACAAGAGCAATTTGTGATGTAAACCTTTCCTTGTGTAAAAGGTTCGACAAAGCTTCAGGATCTTGAGGCATGACAAGACTCTAGTGTAAACAGTCCCTTGTGGATCTGTAAATCGCTTAAAACATCAGCTGCAGCTTTTGAACTTGCAAAAGCTTGCAAAAGCTTGCTGTGTGCCAAACTAAGCACTTGCAGCTTGTAGAGAAACAATGTCGACAAGTGCAGCTCCCAGTGTGGAGCCAGGCTGAATGCATTCCTCAGACTTCGCAAGCCACCCTTTACCTTTCAGCACAGCTCATAGCTTCGTTCTGCCTCGTGAATACTTTGTGCCACCATGCCATTGTTTTCATTGTCTTCCTGGCCCAAGGCCCAGAAAGCATTGCGACAGGTTCTTCATTCACGTAGAGTGATGAAGATGGGTCTTGAGTGCTTGAGAGTCACTCCTTGGGAATATCCTGCAGAACAAGCCACTTGGAAGAGAGCCAGTCTTTAGAATTCTAGCATCGGCACAGTGCTGAGATAGCTTTTTTGTGCTTCGTTGATTTGAAGAGTGATGCTTATGCACAACTTTTTAGCTATGCAGGCTATGCAGCATTATGCAGCCATGTTCAGGTTGACTTCAACGTGAGTGTGCTTCGAAATTCACAATTGGGTCCTGGAATTTGGGACGATGCGCTGCTCGATTTGAGCTGGACTCACAAGTCCACTTAATTGTTATCTTGAAAGCAAACATCATTTTCAGAATAACATTTATATAATGTTATATCATAATAATAATAATATAACATTTAATCATTTTTCATATACATGTCATATACCATCGTACACTAGGAGACATGAATCTGTGTTATTGGACTTCCTTTGCGCTTACAACTTTAGTGTGTCTTTGACCGTGCAAAGATGTGCGTCTCAAAGGATGATCTTAGATTCGATGGATGAGGCTTTTGGCAACTGCGAAGCTAATGAAGGATGCTGATGTGCTGAAGCTTCTTCGATCAGTGAGACCATACAACGAAGATGGATCTCTGAAAACCCGGTTTGACATGGAACGTTGCACAAAAGCGTGGCTGGCACAGACCGAAGCTTCGCTCATAGCTGAAGATGTTTCTGTCAAAATCCTCTTGAGGCTATGTGAATGTCACTAAGCTTGAACAGAGTTTGTCAAGACTGGGCGACAGGAGCACAGCTGCTGTCACCTCATGTTTCCAGGGTAGATCAAACATGCGAGATAGATTTTTCGGTCGAGCAGTGAACGTACCATAATTTTGCACAAGATCCTAGTGTCTCAACAATTGCAAGAAATCCAGCTGGCATCAGTTTTCAGGTGTTGGTTCTGTACCCCTAGGAAGCCTTTTTTTGTATAGCTTCGAATGCAAAGGTTGGCTTGTCACAGTTGTCTTCAAGGAGGTGGTTTTGAACTCAGCATTGTCCGCCTGTGTCCCCATCCGCCACCAGGTGGCAGTGTTGGTGCGCCACTGGTCTCTGCGCTCAACGAACCCTTCATGCTTTGGGGATTTGCAAGTCCAGCGCGTGCAGCGTTTCGTTTGGAGGAAATCTGGAAGCTGCTCTGGACGAACGGACAAATCAACAAGGCCATGCTAGGGATGCTGGCCATGCCTTCGACTTCCAAACTTCCGAGCTGACTCACTTTTCACGTAGGGCTGTCTCTGGTTATCTGTCAAGTAGAGAGGCACGTGCCCAAGTTGACTTACAGATGCAAGTTTCAGGCTTCAGTGAAACGTGTAGGACTGCTGCAAACTGCCTTGAAATACCTGTTGCTAGGAATGTGAATATCGTTTCAGTTTTGAGTTGTTGAGATATGGAGCCATAATGAGCCATATGTTGAGATATTTTGAGATTTTTGATTTGTCTTTGATGTCTTTTGATGTCTTTTGCAAGGCCACGGACTTGAAGGTGTTGCCGGTGTCCCAAAAGGCGCAGCAAAACGAAGCTTCTGGAGCGGAAGGTGAAGGCCTTGACGGCCCCGAGATGCTTTTCAAAGGGCCACAAGAAGTGCTGCAACGTGTCTTGCCTTTGGAGCAAAGAGCCTGTTGCATGACTTGTCAAATTTGAGTTTGGACTTCGGAATTCATTCACAGCCTGAAAACTTGAGCGATTTAGTTTTGGGTTGACCAAAGCCTATGATCCTTCAGAGTCTTTTGCGTCTCAAGGAGCGCGGAGCATCCTGCAGAATGCTTTGGGAGAGGCAGAGATTCCATTCTCAGAGACTGCAAGGACAACGAGGCTACACCGCCCATGGCCTTTTGCCCCATTTTTTGGCACCGCCCACGGCCCATGGTTTTAGCAGTTTCAGCACTCCAGGGTTGAAAACGTTTTCATATTGTGATGTGTCTATACAAATTCCACCATTTCGTTCCCACGGGCATACCATGTCTATGGACACAGAGAAGGACACGTGCATACGTCATCATACGTCTATTTCATTCTATTTGAGCTTCATCCGTTTTGTCTCCTGCGCAAGGCTTACCACTGTGCTTCACACAGTACCTGGCAATATTCTCCTGCAGCTGGGTCGACAAGGAATGTTGGCGCTTGCTGCCAAATCCGTGAAACGAGGTCAAAGTTCACTCGCGGCGCTGCTCCAAAGCTGCGTTTCTGCCTTTGGCCTTCAGCGCTTGGGCTGCGTCGTAGTGGTTTCTGAGAAGAATGGAACAGAAGAAATCAACGAAATACAATGAAACTCAGTGAAACACGTATCAACAAGGCACAGTAAAGTAGACTTTTGTTTTTCCCCACCTGCCAGGTGAGGGTTGTTAGATTTTATCACAGTTGTTCTCCTCCTCCTCCTCCTTCTCCTTGTTCTCCTTCTCTTCCTCGTCCTCCAGCTTCTCCTCCGCCACCTCTGCATCCACTTCCATGTCCACTTCCGCCTTGCCAACTCTTCGCTAATCTCTTCGCCAACTTCCGGTGCAGTGGGCTGCTGGGCCTCAAGGCTTCCGGCACAGCTGGACCTCAACCGCAAGGTTCTGAGCGCAGTGGGCACCGCTGGACCTCAGCCAGGGACCTTCCGAGCCCAGTGGGCACCGCTGGACCTCAACCTGGGACCTTCCGAGCTCAGTGGGCACCG
>Ga0126342_10013537_pt1 | contig 14435 bp, 14 predicted proteins | sample Cyp1metagenome_FD_92528 | JGI IMG/M metagenome (GOLD analysis project Ga0126342, IMG submission 92528) | Coral microbial communities from Lord Howe Island, Old Settlement Bay, Australia - Cyphastrea 1 metagenome | ecosystem: Host-associated > Invertebrates > Cnidaria > Coral ... | reverse complement strand
GAACTCAAAACCGTTGCACATACCGTGGAAATGGCAGTTTCCAGCTCCAAAATGCTGCAAATAGCATGGAAAATGGTGAGAACCGGAAATCCAAAAAAAATTCCCCAAACTAAAAAAAAATAAATCCCCAAACAATTTCCTACCCCCTGGAAAATCTCGCCTTCCACGTAAAGAGTCTAAGGGGGTAAAGGGGTGTGTCATGAAACTGTCAAATAATTTTCAAATGACAGTGAAAGCACAACGCCAGCATGGTACCTCATGCATTGTATTACGCCGTTCTTTAAGCCCAATGCGCAGAAGATCCAACCGAAAAGTTACCAGCCATCTGAACTCTTCCAAACCATATTCTAGCAAACACCTTCACAGCACTCTGGTGCTCACATCAATGAAGTGCGCCGGAAGCAGGCAGGTGGGACAGGTTTACTTCTCACAAAGAACGACAAGCGTGATGCTGTGTGGCACAAATGTGCGCAGTTCTCAAGCTGAAGCTCCGTCTCTGTTTGCTTGTAGCGACAAGACCGCATGGTGGCCTGAAACTGCGGGCACGCCTGATCCAGGTTCAACACAAGCACACGTTTTTTAAAGCCGTTGTTTTGCGATAAAAAATCGCCAGACCTGTTGCAAAAAAAAAGTTCTAGCGTTCAGCGGCTCCGAAATGGGGACCATATTTGGCTCTGCACGCATTGTTTCTCGTAGCTTTCATTACCTGTCTGACAGAAGCTGGCTGCAACATTTTGCAGGGAAATCGCCAGGGCCGATCGACCATGTCGGCGAAAACGGAAATGCGTTCTGACAAAGATATTATGTTTCCTCTGTCACTCAATCCCTTGAAGCTAAGCCAGCTATGTAAGGCGGTTCATGCTGAGCAAAAACATTCACCAATAGCTAAATAGCGCAAAAAACATGCCCTGGCACTAGTTGCACCAATCGGCACCAACTCCTCGGCATAGTGCGTGATTCACCACCAATTAAAAATTTCCTGCGTGCAATATGACACCCGCTTCATCGATTCTCAAAAAGCTGCATTCCAAGCGCCTGGCAGCTAGTTGTCATTTCTTACTGACAACCAAGCTGCGCAAACCTGTTTTGTGAAGTGCGAGTTTACCAATGATCACACGAACCTGATCATCCGGGCCCCTTGCTCCCTTGAGGAATCTTTAGGCTTGGTTGCAGGGATGGAAAGAGTCTCTTCACAATCCAAGCCCTCGGATTTCTTGTCCAGGGAGGAGGTTGCCAAATGGCAAGATTTGACAGCTTGCCCAATAGACTTGACAGAGCTCTGGGAATGCTGTTTACAAAAGACTTGGGTCTCCATGTGGGGCAGTGCACGAGGCCTGACTGCTGAGATCCGACTCGCCCCCACGGTCAAAAAGAGTGGGAGCGCCATTGAGTGCGTTGATGTTTTTGACCATTTGGATCTCTTGCAACATTTGTATTTGCCTGCATTCACTTCATGTTCGATTGCAATATAGCAGTAGCATGTCCGGCAAACAACTGGAAGAGAAATTAAGATGTAACTCAACGTGTTGATGGAATTTTAATTTCAAAAAGTTGTCGGATTGTTTTGACAAGTGTCGAGTCAAAACAATAGGACATGCAGTTCATATTATCCGTTGGTTAAGGTTCAAGTGAACCCAATTTTGCAGTCAAATCGCTCAAGTTTTTCCATCCCACCCTAAGTTCCTATGTCCAGTCACTCCCACCCTTGACACATCCAAGTGGATGTCAATGACTTTCGTCACTAGTCACTAACTCAATTCCAGGTGTCACTGGTACATTCATCAGCACGTGCTGTACACAACCTTCTTGTTTTCATTTTGCTCATGTGAGCATTGCGCCAAATGGCCATGGCTATCTTCATGCAAGACCTTATGAGACTTTTTTTTTACGGTCGAACGTCTTGAAGTCCGCCTACCTTAACTGACCCCCTTGATAGCGTCAACGGAGTTCCCAATGACGTGCCCGAGGTCCATCAGCCAGTTCACGAACACCTTTGCAAGACCATTCGTGCTGTGTCCAAGTCTATTGACCAATTGAGAATTACCAAGTTAGTCTTGTACCTGGACTTCGTCACACGCTTTCGCCAATTCATTCACTCCCAGCATGCTATGCCAGCCAGTGAGGACTCCGAGTCATCCGAGCCTTGAAAAACCCACTCAGCCGTCTCAGCCTATCCCAACCGTTCGTGCGCGAGACCTGACTGCTGAGATCCGATTCGAGCCAACTGTCGGAAAGAGTGGGAGCGCCAGTGAGTGTGTTGATGTTTTTAACCATTTGGATCTCTTGCAAGATTTGTATTTGCCTGCACTCATTTCATGTTCGATTGCAATATAGCAGTAGCATGTCCGGCAAACAACTTGAATAGAAATTAAAAGAACATATAATATAATTAATAATTAATATGTTTTTTGTTGTGTTGGTTTGTGCTCGTGACCGACAGAGCAAACTGGCACGCTTTTGCCGATGAGTTTATACATGCGTAATTCATCATTATGTTTTGGCCATCAGCAAAAACACGGACATGAATTGATTGGCATAGCAACCATTGGGTTCAAGGTGTTTGTGAACATATATGTGCATTGGACACGTTGAGAACCACTGCATGTCAGAAGCAGCCTTGCAATTTTTAAGTAAAAATCAGATATCACAGACGCTACACAACAATGTTGCCAATTTTTTGTTGACCCTGCGCATCCAATATGGACATCGCAACAAAACATCAACACCGAAACAATCATTCTGACTCCCAATTCTTCAATTCGTCCTTTTTCGAATCAGATACTGATATTGGTTTAAAATGGAACCAGTGGTGCCACTGGTTCCATTGCCGTGAAATGGAGGCTGCGTCTGTTTCAAACATTTTTTTGAATTGCCAAACGCGATTGCCTTGTGGTAGTTTTAAGAAGAACTGATGGATTTCAATGGGTACGTGATCTATGCACTCATATGCACTCTAAAATTGCTGGAGGTTGTGTTTCCTGCACAGGCGGAGTATGGACTTTATTTTTTGCGCAATTACCAGCTAGCCCCGTTACCCGGGTGACGGCCTGAGACTCCGAAAGCGATGTTTGCACTATCGCAACAGACCAACAATTTGTGTTGTTTATATTTCCGTTGGCAGGACGCCTGCGTTGCTACTGTTTGTTTTCCCGCTGGGCGGCCGTGATACGCGACAGGAACAGGATGAGGTTCAGTTTGAAACGATTCCTTTGTGCCGGACGTGATTGGCATATGGTGTTTGAATCAAGATCCGTTGCAACAATAAACCCACTTGTACGCATTTCAGTGTGTAATTTGGAAAATTGTTTCTTGTTGTTGAAACATAAACGGGTATGCAGTCATGTTTGTTCAACATTGATTCGCACGCTGATTTCTTGAGAACATCACATTTTCGGTCGGAAACATTTTGGTTTTTGGGCATCTTGTCGCAGACTGCTCCCGAACCTGAAATCGTCGTATCGGTATCGTCTGCAAAACCGGCCGAGGCCTCGGCTGTGAGCCCCAAGTAAGATTAAGATAAACAAACCATATGCACCAACTCTTTGGAAACATTTCTTACGGTCCAATCACTTTGGACATTTTTGGATTTGTTTGTGTGGATTGGTTGTTTTTATGCACCATTTGGACATGCCAGCTGCACAGCTTGAGCCGTGGATTTCAGGTGGTTGAGAGGCCCACCAGCAGGCTGGAGGGTCCCAGCATGAAAGGTGGAAAGGAATTGATCTAGATATGGTCCGCTACTCTATGTACGGGATGGTTAGTCCCAACAATCTCCAAAATCCGAGCTGGGATTCAACGTTTGACCCAAACCCGTATTACGGGAATGGACTCGACTTGGCCCACTGTCATGGGGTTTGTTGCCAAGGCTGAACTCATCGCAATCCTTTGGGTTGGCAAAGTCGGGTGGCTTAGTGCCATGACCAATGCGCCTCCCGCATCAGGCTGGTCTTGGTCACTTAAACTGCCTTCAGTGACCAAAATTTGAAGTTTCTTTCGATGTGTTTTTTTGGTAGTGTGTCAACATGTATCAACCGTTGTTATATAACCCTTGTTAAACCATGGTTTATGCATATATCACCCATTTTTGGCAAGTCCTTGGAGATGGTTCATGGTTTGGGGTTTCCACATTTCAATCCGCTGAACCCAATCCATTTCCCCCAAATTTGATGGTTAGTCTATAATTGTTTTTCGCAATATTTGATGGTTATCCCCTATTTTCAGACACATCCAGAGATCAGGTTGTTGACATATACATCGAAATTTTCCACTGATATTCCCATATATTCCCATTGATATCCCCATAAGATACTTTCAACCAAACCATTGCAAACCTATGATATCAGATGGGTTATATCATTATATCATATTATATCTTCTATTATTAATTCCTCAATATGGTTGATTATGGTTGACTCGTTGACTGTAGATCCCATTTTTCCATGATCTCCCCATGTCCCGTTGAGGCCACCTCCGCCGAAGTTCGCAGTAGGTGCTGCAGAGGAGTCAGAGGCGGAGTCGAGCAGATTAGCCCATGTTATTGTCACACACTGTATATATATATTTTTCGTATAGATACATGCAGTACATATCTATGTAAACAATGCAATGTAATGGAATGGACTGGAATGATATGGCATATTATTTCATGTCATGTCATGTCGTGATGTGCTTTGTAAAATTATATTATTTTATATACGGATGTTCATTGATATTGATTTTAAGATTGCTTATTTGCATTATTATTGCCATGGATTTCGATCTATATATATCCACGCGGCGTCAGCCCAAGGTTGTGGTGATTGACACTTTGCGGGAGCCGGTTGCAAAGGTGGTCGGTATTTGGGCTTCACTGACCGACATGTCATGGCAAAGGAAAACAAACAAAACCATTTAGGTAATTATGAGATGGAACCATCCTAGAATTGGATCAGATAGATAATCATTTCTGGATTTTTTTTTGTGATAGTTGCCTGAGAATAGTTTGGCCTGGTATTGGAGTGATCGGGTTCTGTGACCCATCATTTTGAATATGGGTCGCTTGACGATCCAATCATGATGTACCCGGACTTGCGGGGCATGAATTGACTCGATGTCTTTTTCTCCCTCTTAGAATTAATGTACACCCATGAGAACGAACATTGAACCCCAAAATCACAATTTCTAGTCACAATTTTCTAGATGATAGGAAATTCATTTTTGAAACCCATTTTCCAAGATTTCCAGTTGAGCGATTTGCGCCTGTTGAAAGGCGGCACAGGCTGCACCAGAAGAGGAGCGCGTCCCGACATCGCTGTGAATGTGGGGGAAAAAGCTCCCCTCCGCAGTGGAAACCCGAGAGGACTTAGTCGCCACCGGCACTTTGGCTGGAACCTCGGATGTGGTAAACCTGTAAGCATAAACCATACGCCACAGCCACACAGGGCTTTGTCGGGTCAACGACTTGACACTATCTACCTATCTACCTATCTACCTATCCATTTATCCATCTGCCTATCTACCTATCTGTCTCTCTACCTGACAAACGACAAAACAATAAATTATATATAATATATATACATACACCCTATAGACTAGACATTTATATAAACGTATGTAGTTTGAACAGTTTATGTGTTGTACTTGCAGAGCTCTATGGAACTGGTTGTAACGACTGCAGTCCGACGACGAAGAACTCTTGCTTGGCGGTGGAGCTGGGGACACCAAGTGTGGACCTTGGCCTCAAGTCTCAAGCCACGAAGCGATGGCGAAGCTGCGAAGACGATGAGTTCCGGTTTTCGAGTAAATGTGAGAGACAGAGGACTGAACCACTGAACCTTAACATCTCTTGAGAGACAACTTCAAGAATCTTTGGATGGAACATGTGGATTGACCCCTGCAACCTCCGGGATCGACGTTGTTCTGACTGTGGTCCTACAATCGAGGAAGCAGAAACTGGGTGACGGACGCAGCCTCAGCTCCAATTCACCATCTACGGGAGAGGTTCCAGGATGTCAGCAAGTTTGGAATTGAAAGCCATGCTTGTGGGATATATACTCCTGGAAACAAACAAATCATGCGGAATCAGAGTAATGACATCTACCAACTACATCCATAAACTAAGCCAGCTTTACAATCCAACAGCAGTGTTTGCGTATCCGGGTTTTTGTTCTGGTTCCGGTTCCGGATTTGGGCTTGGCAAGCAAAGAAGGCACCAGTCTCAGACCCAGTGCTTGAAACCCAATAGTCAATAGTCATTGCTGCAAAAAATAGGACATCACATCTCAACATTTCTGGAGGTCCAAATCAAATTTTACATGTCACGTGCAAAGCATTTGGGATTCTATGCCCACCCCTGGATGTGGGAAATTCAGGTGTGGACAGCGACTCAGACCCTGAGAAAAGTGGCCCGGCAGTTTCTGCGGCGGCACCGGTGGCCCCGGTGGCCCCCGCGGCCTACACGGAGGTGCAGCCGGAAGCGTTGGTGGAGCGCACGGAGGCCGTGGGAGATGGGGATAGTATGGGGATCATCGGGATGTTTTTTTGTGGGTTTCCCATGGTTTCCCGAAGTATTCCAAAGATTTTCATCATTTTGCTGAAATTGAGGACATTTGCAGGGAATGGATGTTGGAATGGATGTTGAAATTGTGGAGAAGTAAAAATCTGGCAGTGGCAAAGTATGGTTTCAGTCCCTTGTAAAGAAGCAGCAGGAAAAATTTATGGCGAGGTAAATGAAGCAGCACCGAACTTGAACACCAGTGTGCCAGCACAGCGACTACTTCTGGGTACAGTTTGATTTCCATAGCCGGCAGTAAAAGAGCCTCTTTTGACGTTGCAGGAATTGTGCACAGTTCAGAGTAAGCTTCAACGCCTGGTTGTGAGCAAGTAAAAGTAGGCCATTGAGACAATGATTGGCCACTGTCTTGGATGCGGACGGATACATTGCAGTGCCCCAAACTGTCGGTTTCACCTTTGAATCATCACCAGTTGGCTTTGGGTCAGAAATTAGGTACCACAAGTTGGGATAGTTGTGGATGTACAAGGACTTGTATCTCAACACAGACTCCTGTTGACAAATACCGTACACCCCCCAATTTTCAATCAAGGATCACTGGCTATCCCAAGAGCCATAACTATCATTGAATATCCCTAAATACCGTTAAACAGGTTAAACATATCGTTAAAGAATAAATATGTGAGTCAACCATAAATCATCCAGGTGATCCCCTGGAGCAGGTGAGCCCTCCCACGCCCATCGGGCGCCCCGCGCTGCAGTCGTCGCCTCCACCAGGCAAGTGCCTACCTCCAAACAGTAGGGGTTTGATAATGCCCAAAGCATAGGGGTTGATGGTGGTTGATAGCTGGGAAATTCATAAGGCCTGATTGACCTGACTGGAGACCTTTTTAGATGTCCGTGATCAGTGCCACTAGTACTTGTGTGCCACCTCGTACCCTGTCTCATGTGGCCCGAAGTTCTTTGCATGAGCTCTTAAAGTGTTTAATTTTGTGATGAACATGTATTGGAGATAATTGACCCCAAGGTTCGGTTGATCGCGATGGTGGAGGATGGGTTCAGTTCTAATGGTCACATGATAGGATTTCCGCCCTCAAGCAGTCGAACCAATCCACAGTGTCGATATAGGCATGGTATGATCAAACTCGAAGATCCAAAGAAATTGAAAAGGTAATGTGGGGGGCTGGAATCTCCAATCGCATGAAACTTCATACTTAGCGACCCCCTGCTGGCTGGTTCACAAGCAGTTTGGCCGTGGCTCAAGTCCCTCCGGGTACACCGTCGGCATGTTGCCACCGGCAGCAAATTCGACAGCATCCGCATCCTCAGGATCATTGTATTTTCATGCAAAACTCCCTGCCAAGCTAGCTTTCGTCCCTTATTCCTGGGACTCAAGTTAAGTACAAAATAAACTGATCATTCTTGCGCCCTGTTTGACCCATACTGGGGGGCGCTGTGGGGGGTTATAGCCGGTTATTGTAAGAACAATAAGTTGTGATGTAGCCCCTGTAAGTGGCTTTTTCTATGCAGGTGGTGAGGCACCCCTGCCAGTGATGCCAGTGGCGGTTGGTGTGGCAGCCCTCAGCCAGGTGCCAGATTGGGTGACCCCAAAAAGAACTAAATAGATGGATATAATTCATCCAGAAAGGTAGTGGAGATTAACTTTTCTTTTTTTTTCTTTTTACTTTTTTTTTTAAATATAGATTTTCGAATTTATTTTGTTGAGGGAATAGGCTTCTGCAGAGGTTGAAACCTGCTAGCAAAACTGAAATCTGCCAGGCGCCTTGCAGAACTGGCCTGCGCACTCAGCGGAACAGATGGAAGTTCGGATTGATGTCCGAAAGATGGCAGAAGTCTACAGATACAAACCTCGGAGCGATATTATTTGATGTATTTAGTATGTATATATGAATTATATATATATATATAATACCTGAAGTATATATACATATTCATTTGCTTATTTATTTATTGATTTGTGTATATGTACATACGAAATGCATGCATATTCTGATGATGCTCTGGTTCCGCTGTTTGAAGATTTTGATTTGCAAACTTCCCAATGAATTCATGCTGCAGCTTCGGCTATTTATGGATGAGACAGAGATCAACTGAGCCAAGTTCCCAAGTTCAAAGTCTGTTGTCCTTAGCGCCCTAGCTTCTTCCCAACCTGGTTTCTTTGAAACACACCACTCTTTTGTCCAACCGGAGCGCCTTACCTCCAGAATTGCCAAAGCAATATACTCACTAATATGGCACACAGACATAAGACTTGCAGGCTTTCACACTGGCCTTACTTCATTTTCCACCACCTTTTCCTGCGCCATGCCGTGGGATCGGCAGTGCCTCAGCTCAGGCGTTAGGTAAGGGGTCCCGTATTCCTAAAGAGCAAATTCTTACTGTGAAAGGGAATGGTGCTTGTAGGCTGGCAACTCTAAAAATCCGGGTATTTGGGTAACGGTCAAGAGTACAGCGCAACAACCTAAGAAATGAGGTACTTGTCTTTCCACACAGGTTTGATATAGGAGTCATATGGCTATGGATCAATACCTATACATACCATTTTTAGGGGGATGAACATCCATAAATCCCAGCTATTTTGATGTTCACCAGGGGGATAGGGTTTTGACCCATCCCAGGACCAGGCGCTGGGCAGCGCTGGTGTTTCTGGTGGTGAGCCACGGACCATTGCAGGGCACTTAGAGCTGGTGACCGCGCTGATTTTTTTGCATCACAGAATAGGATTTACTGGGATATATTGTATTTAATGTACATGTGTATATACTTTAGTTGATATGATATTTTGATGTGCCTGAAAAGTGGAATTTTCCAACCCGTAACGTGGCAAATTGATGGGGAAGAGTAGTCGTAGTATTACTATCAGCCAGGCCACCTTTCTATGCTGGATCATCTCATAGCAAATCCAATGCCATGACACTTTTTCTTGGATAGCAACCCCCAAAAAGATAGAACAACATACCCTCTGGTAAATAAACATAGACCCTGAAAATAACCAATTTTTAATGGAAACTAATCTTCCAACTCCTATCTGCCAGGGTCTATGTTAATTTACTGGAGGGTAATCCCGGTGGCACATGACTTTTCTATCTTTTTTTGGGTTACTATAAGTTTATTATTTTGTTGGGTTCACCACATTGCATCCTTTTTGTGGCAGAGCTACTGCAGGATTTTGTGTGATCAGGTCATGGACTGGACCTAGTGGTGAACGCAACTCGACTGCACGGGGTGGGTGAAAGGTGGGCAATTGGGCGACCATGGGCCTGCAGGAGCCTATGTTAAAGCGTTTTATAGAAATTGCACTGAGCGGAGACACTAAAGATATTTAAAGGGAATGGCATTTTCTTATTACTGTACTTGTTTTTCCCTTTCCTTCCTTTTTTGGATGTTCAACACTTCCAGGATTCTGACCTATAGACCCATATCGCTCGAGTCAATGAACGCTCCAGCTACCTTGTCAGGTGGGTTCGAACCAGCTTGTGAACATGTATACTAAATCTTGGGCAGGTGACCATCCAGGCCCAGGCATCCTGGCAATTTTCCTCCTTAGAATCAACTAATCTAGAAATGTCCGATGTTCCTTTGCTAGGTTGGTACACTGGATTTCACGCATCCCATCCCATTCTACCTTTGGAGGTGACATTGTGAAGTGGGCGACTGAGAAGCTCCAGAGGAACATTCCGGACATCCACCACCTTGCGGTGCAGGACAAGCAACAGAAAATGCTCTGGTTTCTAGTGATTCACTTCACTTACAAATGGGATAATTCCGGTCGTGTGAAATTTACTGAAATTGAAAAAATGCAGACGCCTTTTTCCCCCAAACAGTGTACTGTTGGGCGTTCTTAATGCTTTCTTAAGGTGTCCGCCTTGGTGTTGGATGGTGCAGGTGGTGGTCACTCTTGGATGGTGTGTCTGCCTTCCCGAGGGTCTTGTCTCCCCTTGTCTCCCATTGTACCGCTTCTTGTTGCCCTTTGTTGGATGGTGTGTCCGCCTTAGCGAGGGTCTTGTCTCCCTTTGTCTCATTCTTTGCCTTTTGTTGGATGGTGAGTCCGCCTTCCCGAGGGTCTTGTCTCCTTTGTTTCCCATTGTGCCTTTTGTTGGATGGTGTGTAACATATAATCCAACTTTATCATCTTACCCATCTCACCTCGCAGGATGTGAGCGACGGCCACACCTCCAGGGGCTTCTTCGATGGCAGTGGCCGAAGTCGCCACCCCGACGGCAAAGAGCTGAAGGCCCCCGGGGGCGGCGATGGCCCTGGCGATGGCCCTGGCGATGGCTCCAGCTTGAAGCATCCAAAATATGGGGGTTTGACCGTAGGAATATGGGGATTTAAGGATTTAACCATCAGAATATGGGTGGTTGATTTATGAAAGAAATGATGGATTAAAAAAAATGGGGTTATGGATCATGGAAAACAAGTGGCAGGAGAACCGTTTTTACCTGGAAAAAATGGGGGAGGAAAAGGGCAGTTTTAGCACTAACAATGGAAACACAACAATCAATTATATAAATGGTGATTCACCGCCAATGATTTTCCACAAACCCTGGAAAGTACCCAAGTTGAGCTAGGCAGCAGATGCGTTGGCATAGGTGCTGCCTACCATTCTCTCTTTATCCTTTCTTTGCTCTTTCACACGGGTATGTAGTGGTGAGCCGAAACCTTCCAATTTTTGGGTTTGTTTGTGCTCTGCAGGTGCTGATTGTCTCAGACGCCTTTGACACACTTTCCATGCTTGATCGACAGCGTCTTGTACATATGGCTCTCAAGGCACCAGCTTTGCAAGACAGGGGAAGCTTTCGTGTTGTGGATAGGCAGAGTCGCACTGATTTGAAGTGTGATTTGAAGTGATGTGGCTACGCCTCTAATTTTTTTGGATGATCGAGGGTGAACACGAATAAAATGTGTGTTTCCATTCACAGCCGTAGTGTGAGCCATAGACACATGCAGTGTTCGCTTTCTTGTGAATTGGTATGGTTTTGAACTGATGTTTAAAAACCCACCAACTTGCTCCTTTTGGGCTCGCCATCCATCCCTTTTTGATGGTTTTTCATCCACGGCTTGCGAAGCAACGCCATGCTTTTGGGCGCAACCGTCCCATCCGTCGGTCAGGAGGGACTGCGAAGCAACGCCATCCATGCGTTACCATCGCTGCAGACCCTGACCTTGGAACAGTGGCAGTCTGTGTCCTGGCCATCCCAGCTTGGCCAAAAGCTGCAAGGGGGTAGCTGGGTAGCTTACCATAAATAGAGGGATTGAAGTACCAAAAAAATCTACAAAAAATGTATGTTTAATTAATTGTTTAATGATCAAAAACATGGGTGTCATGGGGATGTATCAAGATATGATCAAACGAGCCTATATTGTTCAAATCAAACAGTGTACCTGACCAAATGACTGGTCATTGTCAATATTAAACGTGATTAATCATTCATGTTCAGAGTTCCGATCATTTTGACCCAGAACCCATATCTTGTCCCTTCGTGGATAGCCATCATGTCCACTCCTCACTGGGACAGATACGCTGTCAGGATGTTGCCTGCTCCATTTCATGCACCAAATGCGTCAGAGCATTTTGACGAACGAAGCCATGCCAATATGGCAAGGTTTGGCTACCCGCAAGAGTGGATGTTTTCGTTCACAATTTTGACTAAGCATCTGATTATGCCAGGTGAATTTTGGCCCACATATGACCTTTTTGGATACTCGGCTCAGGATTGCAAGGATGATCCAAAGGACCAAGCTTGTTCCATGGAGGTGGGACCCCTTCTGCGAAACTGTCCTGCAGGTTTATGTTCCACCAACATTTCTACTTTCTAAATATTGCAGTTCCACTTGCCAAAAACCTGGGTCTTCATTTCGAAAGCAGTTCGGATGCACGGTTGGTTGCACGGGCTCATTCTTTCTACTCGACCTCTACCTTCCGCTGCGGCACTGCAGGTGTCCTTCGAAGATTTGGACCACAACGTGGTTGACGTCAAGCTGCCTGAGGGATCTGGGGCACCATGACCAGGAGCCCAGGGATGTCGGTGGCATCTGTGGCAACGGATGCCAGAAAAAATGAATTTTAGATTGGGGGTGGATCAAAACCTATTATTTAACGCTCTTTTTATTGGGGGTGAACATCGAATTGCCAGCTATTTGGGGGTGAACCCAGGGTTTTGACCCATAGCCAGATCTTGAGAGAGAGAGAGACTGTGGCATTTTTTGATCCGTTGAACCGATGGTGGGTACGACGTGATGCTTCCGGATATAATTGATAAGAGGAATCGCTAGGGGGAAGTGTTTTCAATTATGAAATCCAGACACTGCTTGAGGCTACATCACACCATGAGGAATTCAAGCTTGTTGGCAACGTTGTTGGCAGCCAGAGACCAGAGAACGGAAGTACTACAGCATTTCACCCCATTCTAATCTCTTTTGACGGCATTGAAACTGAGTATGAGGCCTTTGTTTTCTTCGTTTTATTGGTGCACTCAGCAGGATCATCAGATCATCTGTCAAATCCCAGGTTTTGTTTCCAAATTTTAAGGAATCCCTTGGGTCGAAAGTGATCTCCTCGTTTGGGGCCAGCACTGCCAGCACGCTCCAGGATGCCTGTGGACGCCTGCGCATTTCCCGAAGACACCGCATTGGCCATGGGTCTCTGATGTCCATTTTCCCGTTGAAATGGGCCAACATGACAACATGAGTTTGCTCAAAAATTGGATACCCCAAAATGACAAGTTTCTTGGGGAAAATGATGACCAACAACGAGTAGCCCATGTTGAGATGGTCCATGAAGTTAGCAGCCCAAGTTGGTGAAGCAGTGAGCCGCCGCAAGCTGCTGGCTTGAGCAATGTTTCGTCGCTCCTGTCATTTGAGCATCTGACATTCCTTTGTGGCCGTGAACCCATAATGCCATAATATTGATGGACATCCATTAGTTTTGATACACATAGTATTCTGTGGTTTTTGTGATATATACGTATATATATATATATATATTATGTGATTTATTTGATAACCATGACAATATGTTTGAGACATATGATGCACATATGATGAGTGTGGTACATATGATAAAAAAAGATCTATATGTAATATCCCATATTTATGTCATCTGTGAGATGGACGTGATATATTTGATTTACTTTATGTCTAGGATATACATGGTATATGTGATACATGTGTATATATATATATACATATGTGATGTGCATGGTATATATTAGTCTATATACCATGTATATGATATATGATATTGTATATATATATATCATGTATATCATAGCTTATATATATGTATTCTATATATTATTGGAATATATGTATATAAACACACATTTCTGCCACATGTCAAATGTATCAAAACACACACATATATACATATATATATATACATATATACATATATATATACATATATATATATACATATTATACATATATGTACATATTATACATATATATATATACATACATATTATACATATGTATATATATATACACATACATATTATATATATATACATACATATTAGACACACACATATATATATACACACATATATACATATATACATATTATACACATGTATATATATATATATATTATACATACACACACAATACATATTGTACATATATATATATATGCATATCTGATATCTTTGTGTTTATTACATGCATGTGTAACACAACATATGATTCCCCAAACAGCTCTTGAGCTGAATGGGGTTCTTAATTCTTGCTAGAAACAGCCTTTGTTCCCTCATGATTTGCTGGTTCCTCTTGGTTCCGGCTGGGGTTCCGGTGCTTGTCTCCTTTCTTCTCTCTTCTTTCTTTCCTCAGGAAAGGGTTTCTGTTCCATCATGATTTGCTGGTTCCTCTTGGTTCCGGCTGGGGTTCCGGTGCTTGTCTCCCTTCTCCCTTTTTTTCTCAG
>Ga0126342_10013536_pt1 | contig 14435 bp, 12 predicted proteins | sample Cyp1metagenome_FD_92528 | JGI IMG/M metagenome (GOLD analysis project Ga0126342, IMG submission 92528) | Coral microbial communities from Lord Howe Island, Old Settlement Bay, Australia - Cyphastrea 1 metagenome | ecosystem: Host-associated > Invertebrates > Cnidaria > Coral ... | reverse complement strand
TCATATTATAATATATATATGTATATATATATATATATACATGTTTGAAGTTGCTTTTCCAAAACAAAGCTTGGCCTGCTTGGTGGTTTTGAGGGCTTGCTTTGCTTGATGCTGACAGTCAGATGACGCAAACCCAGCTGACTTGTCACCAGATGGGTACGGTGCCAGTCGGCTGCCAGAGGGGCGGCCAGCTTAAGCTGGCCGCCATAGTAGTATCATAATACATGAAATTATCCAAGTCTGATTCGTTTAGAGCCGCTTCAAAATGAAACAAACCTACTCTCCACTACTGCAGCCCAGGACTGTTTCTTCTCACATCGTTGGTAGGTTCCAGAGGGGGTCGGCAGATTGGGCTGGGTACAGGCGACATGGCTGACGGGCCATAGCTATAGAATATGCCTCCGTTGATCTGTGGTGAAACAAAGAAAGAATCAAGATTCAAGACAGAGACGCACACACAAGGGTGCTTAGAAACCAGAACAAAAATTGGGGGAACCACAAGAAGATATCAAGAAACGTGACATGCATTCATTTTTGACTGCTTTGATCAGTTTTGCAGTCTTGGGCTTCTTAACCAACATTTGATACAGTGTGGATCAATGTGGTAAATCCATGTAGATCCAATCTCATAAAGCTCTTTCTCTGGGGATGACACAATATCCTGATGTAGGTAGAAAGATCCCACATTTTCTTGTGATTTACCAGAAATGGGCTAATGTCAACCCTGGATTCATAAACCCCGTTTACGGCCGTTTCATTGGGAAGGTGCTATCAAAAGCTGGTTGGTGGTTTGGAACCATGGAATTTTATTTTCCATTTCATATATGGGATGTCATCCTTCCCATTGACGAACTCATATGTTTCAAGATGGTTAAGTCACCACCAACCAGTATATATTTCATAGTTGGCTATGGAAGCCATGGCCCATAGAAATAGATGGTTGATGTTCTATAGATTCTATAGCTATGTTAAATTACCAGAGGGTAGTTGATGGTTTATACTGGAGATCATCCCCACAAAAAAACAGCGAATCAAATCATGACCGTCTCTTGGGGGAAGCCATAGAGATCCCAATTGGGGATGGTCGACCGAACTTGGATCTGGGTTGAAAAAAGGATGTGACCACAGATTGAGTTCAACTTATCAACTTCTTTTACATTGAAAAGGAAGTTAGAGGGAAATAGATAAGATCCAAGATACCTACATAGTCTATTTTGTACCAACATTTCACCATTCTATTTCTCAACATCCGTGCTTTTCCTAAGTTATAGCAAGTTTCGGACATGGATTTCTCCAATCAGCGGATTCTCTGTAGGGATTCTCCATTCCCAGACAGGACAGGCCCTTGATTTCCCAGAAAACAGACCATGCCCCGCCGCGTGCGCGGCGCGCGCAGCTGCTAGGTGTGAGCTTCCACTTCTTGCCGCAGACTGCTCAGCTCCCGACCCTCGACATGTCTGGTACTGTGACATTTTGATGGGGAAGATTGGTATTTCATGGGAAGATCATAAGATACATGACCAACAACAAGTAAAATCATCATCACCAGAAGTTGAAGCTTTGAGCCAGAAGTTGGAGGGGTTGATGGGTATTTCATAGGGGATTTTCACCTACAAGTTGGTAACTGGAAGGCTCCAAGGCGGTATGACACTGAGGTTTGATAAATTAGGAGCATATGGGAGGTAGCACTGATACTTAAATACTTGGATTTGTCACTTTCTTAGGGATTGTTCAGGACTTGGGGCCATTTTTTGGGCATGTTCTATCCTGGAGTGACACTGATTTTAGTGGTCCAAGACTTGATGAAATCTTGACGAAATCTGGAGAAATGGGCATGGAAGTAAGGAGCCTATGGATACATCAGTAGTGCGGGAAAGGGTCTTGACAGGTCAATTATGGGTTGACAATAGCAACAAACTGTATCAATAGGCTCCAGTAAGCAGCCTCTCCAGCACATCAAAGCGGGGTAGTAACAGACCATGACACGTACCATGTCAACCCCGGATTTATCAACCACTGGCCTGTTTAGTTGGGGGTACCATTTCAATTTCTAGCAAATCATCATTTACCCTCTGGTGAACTAACATAGCAATGGAAAATCACCATTCTTAATGGGAAAATCCACTATAAATAGCCATTTTCCATTGCTATGTTAGTTCACCAGAGGGTAACCGGGCGGTTACCCGGGTACCCGCCGATTTTTCATGAACCGGAGTTTCATCCGAAGTTGACTTATGGAGGATCAGCGCCGAGAAAATAGAGATGGTTGCTGGGTTGGATATCCATTGGTCGGAGATTGGGAGAACCATGATGGCAACCAATGGATATCCATCAAAGGGTGAATTTTTAAAGGGTAAGAACCACATGGCAACTGGTCCACCAGCAGAAACCAGCAGATAACCAACATCGAATAAATATATATATATATATATATAATCATATATATAATCATATATATACATACATTGGTGTTTCCTCAAAGCATGAGGATATGGGTTTGACATGAAACGTAGGTAAAGGCTGCGGCTCATGTCGCTCATGTGATACCGTTTGTTTTCTTCGGAACCATTTCGTGGTATTTTTATTTTTATTTTTATTGTTGTGTGTGTGTTATTGTTGTTGTTATTATGTTTGTTCTTGTTACTTTTATTCCTTTAAACATATATACATTCATATGTACATGCCGCATCATGCCACACAATGGAACTACATTGTCTACATGATCTTGATATACAATGTTAAACGAACATTTGAGATTATCAGGTAGTCGCCAGCGATCATCAGATGATGACATATTCACAAAATGATTGTCAATTAGGATAGAGAATTCGTCTTTCATGGGTGTGGCCCATCCGACTCACAAATTCTGTGGTGATAAAGGTCCAGTCTGGTGATCAGGTTGGGTCCGCTTTTCTAGATTCGGACCGCTTGCAACTTCTCTTTTGTGCGGGTCCGGTCCCGTTTAGACCCTCAACAAGTTCAAGGGAAATCAAATTGCAAGTAGAAACCTGAGAAGAAACATATTTAAAAATCTCAGCAGATGGGTGGTCCCAGGAATCAAGAGCTGATTGGTGGTTTTGCATAGGCAGTGGCTGCTAAACACATTGGTTGATAGGAAGGCTAGTAGGGTTTTAGTATAATTTTAAAGGGGTGAACCATCAAGCATGTTTGAACATCATTGAATAATGATAGTTGGCTGATGATGTTTGATGATTGTAGAGGGTTAAACTATCCAGTTACCATGTAGTATACATTGGGGATTATCATCATCCATGAACTGGATAACTGGGAACCCCGTTCTTTACCATACTGTACAATGCAATGATAAATTGCTTTGAGCCCTGCTCACATGTTTGTCACTTCCCCTCTCGTGAAAGATGGTCCCTACTTGGCCGACGACTCAAGTATGAACGGCCTACCAGATCATAGTCTTGTTTGCAGTACCCTCTGGTAAACTAACATAACTATGGAAAATCACAATTTTTAATGGGAAAACTCACTATAAATGGCCATTTTCAATAGCTATGTTAAATTGCCAGAGGGTAGTTGTGTGATTCCCAATTTGAAACTGTCATGCTGCTATTGACTGATGGAACGCCAGGTTAGGGGTTCGAAACTTCCGCCCCCGGCTTGGCCGGGTTTTTAGTCTAAACTTCCGTTACGGACATACTTTGATCACATGTTGCCGGCAATCTGGAAGGACATTGCCAAGGACTTCTCAACGAAGCATGTTTGATGTTCTGGACTGAAATTGGACGCGGTCTTTTACTGTTTTTTTTTGTCGGCGCTTGGGCGAGCACATGTGGCCACCTGCTGTGGTTATTCCAGCGTTGTTTTGGGGGATTGGCTTGTTGCCAGCGCAAACCATGATTATTTACATACAAACAATTGGTGATTTCAGCGCTGGCAACAAGCCTTTCTGGTTTTTGGCAAACACGCTGTATTGGCGACGCTGTTAGTCGAAGCAGCAGGGGGTCCCAAATGGTTCTGATGCCACTAGCTGCTAGCTTCTGCCCATGGATGCCCTGACCGATGCCTAAAACATGCCCCTTCCCAGATTAGCAAACGTTACAATGATTTCTGCAGACTCACGCATGCCAGCTGTAAGGTCCCCTATGGCACCACCAATACAATTCCTTTCCATTCATGTATCGCCGTCCGTTTTTTGAAGAAGAACACCTCTGCACCCCAAGTGAATTCTGAAGCATTGAAGAAATCTTAAGACATGGCATGGAAGTAAGGAGCCTGTGGATGCATCAGTAGCGCAGGAAAGGGTCTTGACAGGTCAATTATGGGTTGACAATAGCAACAAACTGTATCAATAGGCTCCAGTAAGCAGCCTCTCCAACACATCAAAGCGGGGTAGTAACAGACCATGACACGTATCATTTCAACCCCGGATTTATCAACCGCTGGCCTGTTTAGTTTGGGGTACCATTTCAATTTCTAGCAAATCATCACTTAACCGGGCGGTTACCCGGGTACCCGCCGATTCTTGATCAACCAGGGTTTCATCCGAAATTAACATTCTGAGACGCTTACATATTCAGAAGGGCTAAGAAGGACTTGAAAGGTGAGTTGCAAAAAACATCTCTGCTAGCGCTAATAGAGATGGTTGCTGGGTGAACATGCATGGCAACCAATGGATATCAATCAAAGGGTGAATCCTGAAAGGGTAATAACCACATGGCAACTGGTCAACCAATAGATAACCTTTCTTCAAAGCATGAGGATGTGGGTTTGGCATGAAACGTAGGTAAATGCTGTGGCTAATGTTGCTAATGTGATACCGTTTGTTTTTCGGAACAATTTCGTGGTATTGCGTGTTTTTGTTATTGTTGTAATTATTACTGTCGTGTTGGTGTTGGTGTTGTTGTTGCTGCTGTTGTAATTATCAGTGTTATTCATACTATTTCCAAAATATTTACATGTATATATATATATATACATTATATATATATATACATCCGCATGTAAGTGTGAAGCACAATGGAACTACTTGTCTACATGATCTTGAAATACAATGTTAAACGAACATTTGAGATTATCAGGTAGTCTCCAGTGATCATCAGATGATGACATATTTACAGCATGACTGTCAATTAGGGTAGAGAATTCGTCTTTCATTGGTGTGGCCCATCCGACTCACAAATTCTGTGGTGATAGAGGTCCTGTCTGGTGATCAGGTTGGGTCCGCTTTTCTAGATTCGGACCGCTTACAACTTCTCTTTTGTGCGGGTCTGGTCCCGTTTAGACGCTCAACAAGTTCAAGGGAAATCAAATTGCAAGTAGAAACCTGAGAAGAAACATATTTAAAAATCTCAGCAGATGTTAAACTTGAATCTTGAGGGCCCGGAGCTATTCTGAGCCGAGGTACTTGAGCAATGCCCATCCCTCGTTGTTGATTGTTTAGATATTGACTCTACTACAATCGTAGGTGGTTGAATGGGAATTATGATCTATTCCAATGCGGGTTTGTCTGAACGCGGGTATCCAAAGCCACAGCTTAATCATCATGTTCCACATTGAGTTAGCCGCTAGCCATTTTGGGTATTCCCCATTTCTAGGCAAGCCAACCCACATGAGAACTGTAACCAGCCAGTAGGCTTGGGGATGGCAGAGAGTAAACTGGGCCTTTTTCTTTCCAGAGTGGTCCCAGGAATCAAGAGCTGATTGGCGTTTTTTTTTGCATAGGCATTGGCTGCTAAACACATTGGTTGATAGGAAGGCTAGTAGGGTTTTAGTATAATTAAAAGGGGTGAACCATCAAGCATGTTTGAACATCATTGAAAAATGATAGTTGGCTGATGATGTTTGATGATTGTAGAGGGTTAAACTATCCAGTTACCATGTAGTATACATTGGGGATTATCATCATCCATGAACTGGGAACCCCCGTTCTCTACCAAACTGTACAATGCAATGATAAATTGCTTTGAGCCCTGCTCACATGTTTGTCACTTCCCCTCTCGTGAAAGATGGTCCCTACTTGGCTGACGACTCACGTATGAACGGCCTACCAGATCATAGTCTTGTTTGCAGTAGTTGTGCGATTCCCAATTTGAAACTGTCATGCTGCTATTGACTGATGGAACGCCATGATGCGGGTTTGAAACTTCCGCCACCGTCTTGTGCTGTTTTTTAGTCTAAACTTCCGTTTATGGACATACTTTGATCACATGTTGCCGGCAATCTGGAAGAACAGTACGAAGGACCTCTCAACGAAGCATGTTTGATGTTCTGCACTGAAATTGGACGCGGTCTTTTAGTGTTTGTCGGCGCTTGGGCAAGCACATGTGGCCAACTGGCTGTGGCTATTCTTCGATTTTTTCTTGGCAAGCACCCGCGCCAACACACGAGCGCGCTTTGCTGCTCCATGGAGTTATTGGGCGAAGCAGCGGGTTGCCCTGAAGGGTCTTGGGGCCTTCTTGCCACTAGATTCTGCCCGTGGATACTTTGACTGCTGAACCATTTGCCCCATTCCAGACTGGTAACGTTTCAATTCTGATTTTTGTAGGCTCACGCATGCCAGCTGCAAGGTTCCCTTTGGCACCGTTTCCATCCATGTTTTGCGTTTGCTTTGGAACAGAACGCTTCTACACCTCAAGTGAATCATGAAACATGCCCGGTTTTTTGATGAACATACTTGCAAAATTCGTTGTCCGCAGCATGATTTACCAAATTCATCCGGAACAAAATTAAACCTATGGGTGCTGATGTTTTTCTTTAATGTGTCAATCTCTTTCAATCCTGCCGTGGGGAGGTTAGCTCACAATGGCCAATAATTAGTGGAAGGTAGGAACAAATAACCAACGGAAAATGGCCATGTCAATTTGAGGTCCAGATTGGGCAAACACATGTTGACCTTGGGGTTTGCATCCATTTCGAATACAGTAAACCATTCATGCAATTGGCTGATGTTTATTTTTCCGACATTTTTCTCCATGCCTTGAAATGATTCAGCCATATTCAGCCCCATCAAGATGGAACATATTAGAACATCCACATCATCTTATTGGCCGCGCCTTTCAGGGAGATTTGGGCCGTTTTCGTGGTGTATCTTTTCGCCCGCGGTGTCTGGTACTCCTGGGGTCTTTGGCGCCCCGGCGGCGTACTCCGCGCCGCCTGACGTTGCGGTTCGGTTGACGCCAGGCGCCAGGTGGTTGGAAAAAGGCGTGGCGTTGTGTGGCACACTGCATCGGTGTTTCAGTGGTGATTTTCATGTTATTTTCAGAGGATATCAATAGAGATGTGGATGTGCAAAATGCAGATATAACATGATATAAGAAGAGAAAATCACGGATTTCACGAAGCAACATTCGGAATTTGGATGATGGGTTTTAATACCATGGATGTGGATCAATCAGATACCAATAAAATTTCGCGCAAAATACTTGTATCCCCCGGATACCGTATTTTTGGCCAACAATAATTACATGTTCAAAGGGTGCTCAAAATTGAAGAGTCAAATGATATTAACCCGCTCCAGTTTGCTGTTTTGTTTTTTGAACTACTCGTACGCGTTTGTTCCCATCATTGAAACATTGTTTGCCACAATTCTAGTAAATGGAAAATTTACAATGAAACACCTGCAAAATCATTGAAACATTGTTTTCCCATCATTGGTGTTTCATTTTTGGAGGTTTTCCAAATTGGTGTGGAAAATCCAGGAACTAAAAGAAGGAAATAAATGGATCATCCACCAATGTCAAAGATCATTCCATTTGGGCCAATATTCAGCCTATTGAAACCACCTACAGGATGGTGCTGCCCAATGACAAGTTGGTTAACAAAAACCCATTAACTATAGTTAGTTATATCTACCATAAACCATAGTGAAACCATTTATAGATATTTATAGTTTACCCTCTGGTCATTTAACATAGCCATGGAATCCATGGCCCATAGAAATAGATGGTTTACCTATTAAAAATGGTGATTTTCCATGGCGAACTGTTAAATAACCAGATGGTATATCTCAGGTTGTTTTTAGTGGCCTAAAAGATGAGATTTGATTCATACCCTGTTGGCCTCGCAAGCGTCTAAGGTTACACTGTTTTACCTTTACGGCGCCAGTGGCTCAGAAAACGAGGGCGTTCGGATGGCTACAGTAGGATGACAGAAAAAGTGACCCAGGGAACCATGATTTTTTAGTTTCTTCACATGATCAAAGGTCCATGAATGAATATGAATGATGCGAAAATGATGATGCTTCATCTTTGGGTGAAAAAACAGAAGCGCCAGAAAACTCTTCCAAAATCAGATTTGGAATGTATCGGTTACCTCAAGTTTCCTTCTTTGCATATCTACCTTAGATGGTGATTCTAGTCAATTTTTTGGGATGAGTAGCTCAAGCATTTTCCAAATGGAAATCGGCAAGGTGGGACCTCCCCAATCTGCGGTGGTGATTTATTGTGTAAGGTATCTTTGCTCTGTGAAAGTCCCAAATCATTTGGGGATGGGTCAAGTTACCTAGGAACTTACCATGGGGGAATAAACATCTCTTTCAGAACCAGCTAAAACTTGCCGACCTAGGGACATCTAGGGACCTAGGGAGTTTTGCCTCGTTTCAACATGTTTCCCGAGGCAAGGGTTGAACATCAGCATGTCTCGCAGCCCTGCGACGCCCAGGTGGTCCCCATTTCTTATCAGGGAAAGAGCTACAACATTCCTGCCAGCCGGCGAGAAAGAAGTGTGGTTACGGTGGTTCAAAGTGGGCTTTCCCCGCGGAGTAAAGGGATATACGGTGATTAACAAAATGGAAGATTTTCCAGCAAACCATGCTTGAAACACCAGCATGAAGGATGGGGTGGGGGTCACCACAGGTCAGGGCGAGGTGGAAACCTCATTTGGTAAGTTGAGGGATTTTTCTAACCATCATATTGGGGATGATCATTGGGATTTTCATACAACTGGGAAATCTGTTCTTCACCAGGATTTTTCTTGGAATGACCGCGGCTTTTGACCACTGCTCTTTTTTGAAATGGACCATACTTCCAAAGCATTTGCAATGATTTGCGGTGCATCCCCGGTAGAATTTCTGCAGTGGACACGTGGGCATGTGTCACAGTCAGGGTACCCACAAATGGATCCAATTCCATCGACCCATGGACCCGTGTTGCGAGTTGGGTTGGTTTTTGATGCCGGTTTTTGTCGATTAGTCGACATCCCAAGTTTCACCCGAAAGTTTCTCCAAAAATTGGATTGGTGAAATGATGGAATCAGGCTTGGGTTTGTCTGACACTTGGGTACCCCTAAAAGTGTTGCTTAATGATCGTTTTCCTTGTTAGCACAACCAGTTTGGGGCATCCCAGACACATCCATTACCCATCATTGTTGGTTCTATATACCTTGATATCTCCAGAAATCACATTATATTCCTTCTCATAGATTCGCCAATTAAATCCCAATCTTAAGACACACTCACATCCTTATATCAGATTGTTAGTTAGTTATTCTCCATTACATCCCCATTGAATCATCATTAAATCATCAGTAAATCACCACTAAAATCATTAAATCACCCTTAAACCACCATTAAATCATCATTAAATTCCATTAAGCCACCATTAAAATCCCATTAAATTCCATTAGATCACCATAAAATCACCATAAAATCACCATTAAATCATCATTAACTATGGTTAACTGACAATCTTTCAGCTCCTTTCAGCTCGCTTCCCGAGCCGGCTCCCACGGCTCGGCTCGAAATTCCCCAGTTTTGAGGTGACGATTTACTTTGACGCGCCATATCCAAAACAACCTCCGCGCTGTTTCGTGACGTGGGGTCGCCCAAGGTTACCCTCTGGTAATTTAACAGTTTGCTATTGAAAATGGCCATTTATAGTGGATTTACCCATTAAAAATGGTGGTTTTCCATAGTTATGTGGTCACGTTTACCAGAGGGTAAGGGCATCAAAATCTGATGAGTCCATGAGTGTGAATGGTAAAAAAAGGGATCCAACCAAGGATTTTTTTTATGGATATTAACCAGGCAAATTGGTGTTTTTTTCATGAGAACTAGGGATTTGAAGATTTGAAAAGGCAATTCATAAGGATTTCATCAAGCCAAATGGGGAGTCAACATGAGTCAACCATCACCAACAAGAATCTCAGAAAGGGTTAAGTCAAACTACTGGATTATGATGATTATGAATATTGGATCCATCTGAAGACGGAGTAGACTTCCAATTTTTTTGGCCATTTTTCCATGAGGACAATGATGATTGACCAGTGGATTGTTCCGACAAAGCCACATTGATAGGATGTGTTGCGGAGTGAAAGAAAACTTGACGCATATGTAGTGGTCTCCAAAGAAAATCACTACATCGGAATCCAATTTGATATGGATATGAATCAAACCCCAGAAAGAATCCCATGGTTTTTCCCTATGAAAATTCGAATTTGTGGCTTTCTCCTCAGGTTTCCAAACCAAGAAATCTCTTGTCATGGCGAAGGCCCACCAATGGCATGGCTCTGAAACCCAACCACTTGAATGTGGATGCCGGTGGCATGTGGGGATGCCCAGAGCGGGGATGATGCGATGAACGAAGAGACAGCAACAGAAATTGATATCCCCATATGCGAACCATGGTGCTGGTATGTTTACCTACAAAACTGGGTGATTTCTAAGATTTTCATTTATTTTCCTATTGTTTATAGGGGAAATGACCGAATATCTGGGTAAATTTGATCACGACCGAACCCTGTTCTCCCGAGCCCTGGAAATCATGGTTAGGATTCGGGAAATCATCCCCTTTTATGGCCGCAAGATTCAGGTTAGTGAAATATTATTTCATTTACCCAGCCATATTAGCTCACCATGGTGCTGGTATATAAAAACCTACAAAACTGGGTAATTTTGGGCAAGGGCTTTGTTGTTGGTGTGCATATTCCAGCACCATGGTGAGCTAATATGGGATCTTGGGGAAACGCAAAAGAAGATTCTCCAATTTACCCTCTGGTGAACTAACATAGCTATTGAAAATGGCAATTTATAGTGGATTTACCCATTAAAAATGGTGATTTTCCATAGTTATGTTAGTTTACCAGAGGGTAATCTTACTTGTGCTAAACGAAGGGAATGAGGGAATGATCCACAATAACTATCAATAAGAATCACATTCCCCCATTCCCATCCATTCCCCACTAAGCACCAGTAAGTAATAGTGGTTTAATTAAGGGATTCACCAAGCAACAACAATGGTGATTTGATATATTTCATAAGATATTCATGGGTACCCTCTGGTAATTTAACATAACTATGGAAAATCACTATTTTTTATGGGAAAATCCACTATAAATGGCCATTTTCAATAGCTATGTTAAATTACCAGAGGGTATATAATGGTTTGACAAAAAACCAACCATAATTGAGATCTTACCGCGAAGAATCGCGAAACACCCCGCAGGAAACCCATGGTGGATGTGGGGGAAACACGTCCCGAAAAAACTGGGACCTTAAACAAAATATGGAGATGCTGAAAATCTGCGCGGGATGGGAGTTGGATACACTATTAGTAAACATTCACAGTTTGCGACATTGAAAAAATTGAAAATGAACCATTTATGGGTGATTTACCGTTCTTAAAGATGGTGATTTTCCAGTTCGCTATGTAAACGTTTACCAGAGGGCATTAAGATGGTGATTTTCCATAGCTATGTAAACGTTTACCAGAGTGTATTATTTGTCCTAAGAACACCTAGAAATAGTTTCATAATATAAGACCGGCCCAAATGACGTTCCGTTCCTGGACACGTCCCCGCTTGGTAAACAAAGCTAGCAAGGGAGCATCCTACATCAGAGTTTGCACGGAAATTGGTGTACTGCAAAATGCTATGGATTATCATCATATTCTCCACATTATGTTGATTACCATCTTGTTGGTGGTTTGGAACATTTTTTATTTTTCCATATATTGGGAATAATCCCAACTGGCTTTCATATTTTTCAGAGGGGTAGGTATACAACCAACCAGGTTGATTACCATAGTATTATTTGGTGATTACATTATATTATTTATAGAAAATGGATGATAATAGTGTACCACATTATGTTGATCATTGATTACCATTATATTTTTAAAATGTATCCACCAACCAGCTTGATGCATGATGTTCCGATATGGGCATTTCCATGGCGATTCGGCTCAGGATCTACTTACCTTACCTCAGCAGTTGGTCGGAGACGGCGTCCACGTTGCCACAATTGGCGTCTTGACATTGGCATCTGGATGTGCTGAGTTGATTCATGTCTTTTTTCCCGGACAATTTCACGACTTGGGGTCCCATATTTATAACTGACTTACCGATAAAAACGTGGTGATTTAATGGGATTGAATGGGATTTATTCGGATATATGATGGTATACCCTCTGGTAATTTCACGACTTGGGGATGTTTCTTTGGAATACGGTTATGACTAACGTAGCTGTGGAAAATCACCATTTTTGATAGGTAAATCATCATAAATCCTCTATAAATGGACCATTTTCCATAGCTATGTTAAATAGCCAGAGGGTATTTCGATTTTTTTCGGGTTCCTTAAGCAAATCCAAGTATATTGATATATGTGTATTGTTGGAGTTTGCATGGCACAGAATGATACATCAATTTGTGTAATGTGCAGGTATGCATACCTTGTAACATATATTCACATTCCTGTATTGATGTCTTGACAGGTTTGAACACACAATAGATGTTACTGGCAGTTGCTGGTATGACATCTATATATATGTAATTACTGTATATAATATAAGGTGAGGCCCCCCAGTGATGTTTGTTGGTTTAACCCCATAAAGTAGTTCTTTGTATCCCCCCCATAAACCCAGTCCAGTCCAGCAAGTTACGCTAGCGGAGCTACCGAGCTATCGTGTTCACGTGGGCCTCACCGAAAAAATATTCTCTCCCTCACCTTGTATATTCATTCAAAAACCCATTAATATCAAATTGGTATCCAGCTATCTTCATCTATATCCAGTTATATCATGTTATATCCCAATGATTTTCCCGCTTTTGTTGGCTAAGTTCCATGCTTGATAATAAGATAAAGTTTCCCTTGATTTGATAAGTGCATATCAACTGACCTCGACTGATGAGGCCCTCCTTCCTATGCGCTTCCAGCATGCTATAACCCCACAAGCAACGCCTCTGGCACCGGAAGTGTATGGAAAGCTTATGCGATGTTGGGGTCCTCTTGTTTCAGAGAAAACGCCATAAACCATGATAAACTACCTTAAACTATCACAAAGGATCATAAACTACTGTATCATACACTGGCTCATGTAATAAAAAAAACCATCCCCTCTTGTCAGACCTCACATCGTCGATTTGCTCAGAAAAATGAAGCTATATACAATGGTACAACGGCAGCCCAGCCAACAGGTCCTGATCCTTTTATTGACAAACAGAACTTATCCGTTTCCATTTTGGCTAGTGCTTAGAGATTTACAAAATATAACATTCTGGTTATTTAACATAGCCATGGAAAATTACCATTTTTAATAGGTAACCCATCTATTTCTATGGGCCATGGCTTCCATGGCTATGTCAAATAACCAGAGGGTAACAAATATCTACAAATGGTTTCACTATGGTTTATGGTAGATACTACAAACTTATAGTTAATGGTTTTTTTTCAACCAACTTGTTACAACATCATAGCTGTTTTGACTCGTTTACCGATGTTGACATGTCGCCCTGCCTGCACCTGGAACCGCGGTTCCCCGCGCGCAGGTGACGGCCGTGACGGAATGTTTCTCCGCGTCGCCGCCGGTCTACTCCACCACCACGGCACAGAGGTGGCAGCGATTTTTTTCGCATCGCTCTGGAAGATCCCTTGTTTTCTGGAAATGATGATGTTCAAAGATGGTATTTCCGCAAAAACATGGGAAACACTTGGAAAAAAAATGGTATATCTTCCTGATTTTGCAGCCTTTGAGATTTTTGAGGTTGACCAGGCCATGTTTTTCTCCTTTTTGGTGGATGGAATTCATGTTTGGTGAATCCCATGTAGGCCGACGCAAGAGCAACAAGCAGCGCAGCCTGCGCCCGACGGGCTCAGTCGGCGTCAAGGGTTTTTTCAAGCTGAGCCATAAAAAAGACACAAACGTTGATGAGTTATGAGTTATATGGAATTATACTACCTGGGTTCTTGTTTTTTTTTTAACTAACCCAGATTTAAACCGGAAAGCCTACTGTATCAACCAACTAGTATTTCATGAGATGGGAAAACGGGGTATTTTCAATGCCTCAGCTGTGATGTTCATGGGAAGATGTCCCATATGGAGGGGATCAACGTGGATAAACAGCCCGCCGGGTTGGAAATGGGCCGAGTAAAAACAGCGTTTTCATGTGACTGGCAAGAAGTCAATCATGCGTTTCGCAGTGTTTTTTCATGTTTTTATGTTGTCCATGAAGGTCAATTCTATTGTGATT
>Ga0126342_10013535_pt1 | contig 14435 bp, 16 predicted proteins | sample Cyp1metagenome_FD_92528 | JGI IMG/M metagenome (GOLD analysis project Ga0126342, IMG submission 92528) | Coral microbial communities from Lord Howe Island, Old Settlement Bay, Australia - Cyphastrea 1 metagenome | ecosystem: Host-associated > Invertebrates > Cnidaria > Coral ... | reverse complement strand
TTGACCAAGCATGGTGCTATGAAGGTCCTGCTCCAGTTCTACCAGCAACGACATCACTGGCGACTGGTGCACGACGACAAATTCACCTCAGGCCGTAAAATCGGCAAGCGCGAGATGCTGAAGGAGCTGAATGATCATCATAACCATTTCATCTACCTTGTAAAGAAATTGGCAGCGGACTGTAATCTGCCCTGGGATGAGATGGAAGATCGATCTGCTTTCGAGCCCCTGACATAACAAGTTCAGGGGGGATGCAAGCACAGATGTCAGTGTGAACTTGCAATGTCTTTTACCTTTACTGCCCGCAGGGTGGGCTCAAGAGCCAAGGCAAAACATGTGCAGCTGCGACTGCATGCAGGGCTAGGTGGTAGCCCCTCGTTGTTTCCCTTGTGCTAGGGATCGTGTTGGCCATAGGGGCCATTGCACTATCATTTTGCCATGAGTTACCTTGACGAAGCAGAGGATTTGACATCCACCACCACCGCCACCGCCACCGCCACCGCGAAGGTTTGTGGCTATGGAACGGATGATTTCCCAGCCTTTTTTACGCGTGGGGACCTGGAGGAAGGATGAGGAAGGCCAGTAGTGAGTGATTTGTGGGATGGTGAGGTGAGAATAGGTGGAAGATGTTCCAAAAAAATGACCCACCTTCAGCAAAGTGGACACAAAAACCATCAACTAACTTCATTGAGTTGATTGGTCAGGATCAAACACAGGCAGTAATCGCAATTTTCCGAGCGATCTGACGATTTTTCGACCCTCAGATCCTGGATGCTTCCTGAGGCCAAGGAGCGGTTTGCCAACCTCTTGCCGTCGGGGTACTCAAAAATCTCACAACCTGTCGATGGAATTTCCGAGGCGAAGCTGTTGGTCATGATATGGCGGCAGGGGGTTGCGCTATCCATGGGACTTCCAACTGCATTTATTGATGATAATCCAAGAATCCAAGATGCCTTGAACCTGTTGAATGTGTGGCCAAACCACATGCAGTTCTCCTGTCACTCAGATATTTGGATATATTTGGAACATCAAAATTATGGCAAGATCTGACTTGTCCTTGGACGAATATATCAGAGAAGATCAGATTTCGATCTTCAACTTGATTCATCCGAGCAAAAAACAGTTTGCTTGCTTCAATCTCCACCAGTGTAGAATTTCAGTATTTCAGCTGAACTGTGTAAACTTTCCCCTTTTTATTTCGCATGTCGAACGTCGAACCTGGCGTAGCTGCGTAGCTTTCCCTAGGTGTAGATGGCCCAGCGGAGGCCACCGATAGATTACTTTCGCCAGGAATTCAGAAAGGCAGAAGGGTTTCTTTTGTGTTTCTCTACAGTATACAAAAAGGGAACTGGTACGCATTAAAAAACCGACAAGAACATCAAGAACAAAACTACTTGGAAGGTGATTGCGCTTTGCAAGTGGTAGTGCTTCACTGTCTTCACTCCAACATCATTTTCACCAGAAATCTGCAGATCGGATCCCTGTCGAAATAGGAAGCCAGTTATGGCAGAAAGTTCCATGGCCAACTTCCATGGATAACTTCCAAGCCAGCCTGAACTCACCCGAAATGATCAATGCTCAGTGGCTCGGTTTAGAACATTTTTTTGCATTTTTTCACACTGCTGAGTTGGACGCTACAGTAATGGCAAAGATCGGATTGGCGACGTTGACTTCAAGAATAGTAGCTGATGTCCGCAGCTGTACAAACACACTACGGAATTGTCCCAGGCCGCTGAGCTGTTACAGCAGCAGCTACAGATCCAGTTGAACTCTGTGGGGATTCCTGGAGCTTTCGGAGACCGTTTTTGGACCAAAAATGGGAAAGTTTGGCAGTTTGGTTTGAGTCTGTTAAACTGCTAAACGCTGGTTAAAGCTGTTAGGCTCTTTAAACAATGGAATACAATGGAGGCCCAATGGAGGCTTCTGAGACATTTGTTTCAGCTAAGACTTGGTCTAGTACTTTGTGGACTAGAATTCCGCACACAGAGTCCATGGCATGCGACTGTTGGAGGAATGCTTTTGTTCCCTTTGCCAAAAGGACTTCCATGTGACAATGTGGGTTGATCATGGTTGATCTCACTATATCTCACTTCCGCACACCAAGGGGATGGTTCTTGGCGTGCCAGTGCCAGAGCATTTGGCAGCAGAGGGGCAATTGGTGGAAGATGCTACACGGTGCCGCCAAAGATCCGGCCTAGACAAAGTAGTTGCAGATTCTGCAGATTGGACATGGGTTCTTTACACACAGAGGTTTTTGGTCAAGGCAACGCAAGCAGGGGACAACTTCAGGAGAGGCCTGTTTTAAATAGCTAAAGGAAAGCTTATATCACATTGAAGTGAAGTAAAGTCAACTTCAATTTGCTATGCTGCGTTTTCTTCTCAGCAGATCGACTTCTACAAACAAATCGTGACAACCGATGACAACTCTCCCAGGCAGGCAGTGGATGAGAGCATGCAGCAGGGCATCAAGGGAAATGAGGTGAGGCGACGAAGACATCATGGGGGATCTCTCAAATGATTCCCTAAAACGGTTGGAACTGCGTTGGAACTGCATTTCATACCCCGATGAACAAACAGATTATATCACGAAAAATTGGTAGTCCCTCAGCAACAGCCATAAAGCTGTTTCAAAGGAATGCAGAGGCTTCGTTTTTTTGAATGCAAGCAAATGGATGGTGGTTTCAAATGATGACACATCCCAAGCGACTTTCAAGGATGATACTCGGTCCACTCGGTTGAGGTCCAAATTTCTTGGGACATGTGGCTCAACCACCAACTAGTTTCATTACTGTAATTGTTTCATCACTTGCCCCTTAGGGCCATCGGAGTCAGGTGACGCCTTTCTTGCTCAAACGCATCAACGAGCTGACCGGGGGGGAGCCTCTTGGCCGATGGTGGGAGCTATGGACAACGGCGAAACTATGAAAATGTAACAGACATTAATAGACTTTGATTTTGTGTTTATTTCGCCTAAAGATGATTGATGTTTGTTTATTTCCCCTAACAACATATATTGATCAAGATGGTTGTACGAATCAAACTGGCCCTCCAATAGAGCTCCCGACCAGCCAATGCTCCAGCATGTTCGGGGACTCTCCAGATGCTTCTTGAATCACTGATGCTTCATATCATAGGAATATCACAGGAATGTTCGAATCTTTTTGAAGTTTCTGGATTGCACTTGAGGAAAAAAGAGCATGGGAATCCCTTAGGATGATTTTAGACTGCAAATGATCACTATTCACTATCCATCCTTAATCATCCTTATAGGCATCGAGTATGTGAGGTGCTTCATGGGCCTTCCACCCAGGTCACTTCGTACCAACATTGCCTTGATCAAGCACAACGCGGAGGCCACGAAACGCCAAGCTGTGCCAAGCTGTGCCATGATCCATGGTTGGTGGGATTTGCCTAGGTTGGTGCGCAGCTTGCCATCCACTTCGCCAAGTTGGGATCGTCCAAATTGTGAAAAAGTGGACACGTGCCATGGCTTTGGGCGGCTCCAACATGACCCATCCATGGCTGAATCCGACCGATCATTGAAACAGGATAGTGAACACCATCGGTCCAGGCGAACACACTGCTCTTACTTTTGAGCTGGTGAATCAGCGGCATGATGGATTGCATGGCCAAGCATGGTGATGATTTTGCAGCTGGTGAATAGGCTGAACACAACAAAGACTGACTACAGTCGTCTATAATTTATAATCCTGGAGGATCCCAAGGCCCTCACAAGTTGACAGTTCACACATGTTCAATCATGTTCACAGATATTCACACTGTTCTTGGATATCTCCCTGGCCCAGATGCTGATGCTTCGTGGCCCAAGGCACAAAATCTATTTGCCATGTCTGGCCAAGAGTGCTCAAGAGCTGTTTTGACTCTTGACAGTGTTGGGATTCAACTACCCCTTTCTTTTCACCGGAAGAGCATGCACTCAAGATGGCATGCAATTGAGATGAACGCGCCCTCTGCGAGAAGGAAGATCTGCCATCTATCTTAGCCACTAGCCGGATATACATAAATTGCATTAAATTGCCCAATTGGCCGGCAGGAAACCATCTGAAATCTGTTTATGTTTTTATTTCCCTTTCCATTGCTGAACAGAGTCACCTTTCCATTGCTGAACGGCCTGGCGCCATGGCTTCCAGAATGGTGCCATGCTCAGTGTAGACCCGGGACCCATGGCCATATGGCCATGGCACCAAGAGTCCACCGAGGATTCGGGCTTGGAGGGAAGCATGCAGAGTCTACCCACCAAGGTGGGGCTCCGTAGACCTGGCGTTGATGGTTTCACTATCCGATGTGCCAGGAAGAGACTCACGATGATGGCGAGAGTGCACCTTGGATCTTGGATGATCTTGGCATATCTTGGCCATTTCCTGCGGCCACCTGGGATGAAATTGAATCCTTCGTGCATCCCAAGATGGCGCATGTTCCTTGAACCATCGTTCCCCGTTAGGTGAATGCCATCAAGTACTTTTTCGAACTAGCTGGGCTTTAAGCCTGTGTGGATTCCGTGAAAGAATAAGATAGAATAAGTTAGATATGTTAGATTCGGATGGTCTCCGGTGAAATTCATTCTGCTTCCGGGGCCAGAGGATGAACAGGTAATATCAAGTATATAAAAGTATATAATATACAGATATACACAGACCATACTGTACCCATTCCATTTACAAAAAGTCAGCCTCTGATCCTCACAATCCTCACAGATCTTGGACGCGGGTCAAGGCTTCCCAAGTCAAGGGGTGCCAGCTGTGAGGTGCGTGTCTACTTGCGGGTGCGACCAGCCACAGAGAGGGAGTTGGCCATTGCAAGTCCACAGGCAGGGTGTAGATTTTACGTGGGGAGCATATGGGAGTTTCCATAGTCATGGGGGTACCCCAAAATAGATGGTTTATAATTTAATGGAACCTCCGATCTAGAAATGGATGATAACTAGGGGTACCACCATTTCAGGAAACCTCCATATACAACCAAATTGTATTAAACTGCAGAGGAAGAGGAACAGGGAAGATCCTCTGAGAAACTTGTTGGCCCATGTTGGCCCAAGAAAAAACTCCGGCCGTGGTCGTTTGCTCTTCCAGTCCCAATCGTTGGGCCATTGACATTCGAGGGTCGAAGGACCAGCATCACCATGCCATGCAAAACCACCAAGACACGTGGAGTTTGAAACTCACCGAAGCGGATTCCACTTATGATATATTGCATATACGGTTTTAACAGGCCTAATATCAGGAAGATCATGAAACATCATTTGAACATTTCCAAAAGTCCAAAAGTGGATGCTTTGATCGGCATATATCATTACCATATATCATATATCATATTACATATCATTACCAAACATCATTCAGCAGCATTTGAGTTCCGAAAAAAATCAGGTGATCTTTGTGGATGGTCCATCGGTGGTGGTGAAGTCGGATCCGCCACGTTCCTTCACCTTCGATGGGGTCCTCGGAGAGACCTCCACGCAACAGGTGGGGGTCCGGGCTGGGATTTTTTTGGGGGTTGGGATTGTAGCCTAAGCTGTTGGAAATCACATATTTCTACCATACTTCTATGACTTCTATCAGAAATCTTAGGATTTAGCCCAAGAATTTGCAGCTTCTTCTGGTTGAAACGTATGCAATCGTGATCTGCCCACAATGATAATACTGGACTTGTGTGGGGGGTGAAGGGCGGTGGTTGAAGTGAATATTGCTGGCTGAAGTGAATATTGCCGTGGTTCAAAATCCTGGTTACTTTTTGAACCCCAAAATCGCAGCTGGTCCATGTAAAATGATGCAAATCGCAGCTTGTTGCACCTGGATTCGCGATGGGTTCACACCTTTGCCATCCTTTGCCAGGAGGTCTTCGAAAGTGTTGGGCGAGCTGCCGGGCAGCCCAGAGACGTCGCAAATCTGAGTCAACTGACGACGCTTGCAATGTCCAGCGATGTCCAGGTGGGCTCTAGCTGTTTGGCCGGCTACAACGGGTTAGGGAACCCAGGGAACCCCAGAGTCAGTCAGGTCGTGACTGGCCGCTGCCTTGCTGGTTTGAGAAAGGTTGGGAAATGTTTAGTTCGATGATGTTTGATGAATTTCTGATGTTGGTAAAACAATCATAAAACGATCCCCAATTTGACCATAAATATATAGGTGGTATCGTTACCATTCCCAGTCATGGATGGTGCCAATGGCATTGAACCACATATGAAACCACCAGGAGCGTCTACGTCTATGGCCAAACCGGGGCCGGGAAGACTCACACCATGTCAGGCTCCTCAGGTGTGTGACGGATTCTTCATGATTTTTATGAATTTATGAATGGTTTAATATAATGGGATATAATATGATATAATGGGATTAGTAAACTACAATCCAAAATATCTGGTTTCATAAGGTTTAATGGGATTTTGATGGTTTATAAGGGAAAATCCGATCTAGAAATGGATGATAACTAGGGGTACCCCCATTTTAGGAAACCCCCATATTATATAAAATCCCACTGCCAACATTTTCAATGCAACTGGAAGGCTAGGTTTGACCTATCAGACTGAATCAGACTTATCAGTTTTCTGAGGAACTCGAATGATGGAACTTTGCAAGTGTGCAAGCAGTTTGGTTTATGACATTATTTTTATTTATTTTTTCCTCCATACATCCTGGAAAAGCTTGTCCAAACAAGCCACAGCATGCCACAGCGAAGTCACGGAGTTTCGATCAACTCAGAAGATCTCAGATCTGGTCTAATCCCCAACTGTCTATTCCATCGGTGACCTACTGTGATCGACTAACGTGACCTACTGTGATCGACTAACGGATCGACAAGTGATGGTTTTCACAGAATCGATCGAATCCCCAGGTGCGGACCCATCAACTCGGTGCAATCAATGCAGTTCCTTGGCCCAATCTGACCGTCTGACCTGCTTTTTTTCGTGCCAAACTTTCAGGGAGGCCATCGGAAATTCATGTTCCAAAGTTTCAAGCACAGGTGCCCTATGGTGCCCTTTGGAAGAGCATATTTCAAATTCCATCTGTTGTCACTTGACCACATTGTGCGCTCTAGATTCATGGCATCCTGACCACAGGTTCGATGAACGTCGCGGCATCCTTTGTCGCATGCTGGACTTTATTTTCGCCGAGGAGCCGAAGCGAGCTGAAAGTGGATGGGATCGCTGATGATCGCTGTCAGTCCATTGATGCAAAGCTGAATTCAGGTGAGCCTTGCAAAGGAGTGAACACCAATTTTCCGACTGCCCACAATAGATTCATCATGACTGGAACCAGGTTTACCATGGTTTATCACGGTGGAAGCACTGAATCCGAGCAGTTTGCCGCTTTCTTCAATGGCTGATTAATTGGGGCTGATGATCCCGAACAGTAATGATGTTTTTACTAGGGCCATCACTGTCATCACTCAGAAAACACTCAAATTTATAGCTACTTACAACTATACTGTACTACTATACTATACTTGTCACAACTATATTGAACATAACTATACCTATATAATAACTGACAATTAGGACTTACAACTGGGTGACATCAAGATGCTAGCTGCCTATAAACTACACTCCTGATTGTACCTTACATCACCTTACTATTATTCAATGGTTAGTCATGCCGCGTAGAACTTTCGCCGAAGGTGGCCCGACGTGGAGCCGATGGAAGCTCCAGTGAACATCGCTGCGGCCGGACAGCACTGTAAAGCGATACGGGCCCCCCCCAAAAAAGCGGCAACCGATCATAGCAACTACTGAGATGCAAAGGATTTTGACTTGAACCATATAGTCTAATAGTCTATAGTGTAAACATATTACAATCGTTACAATACTTGATGTTTCATGTTTTTTCTTTCTTTTATTCTTGGTTTAATAGCAGCTATATTCAAATCTACTAATCCAAGTGGAATTCTTTGGGTCATTCGTTTGAAATTTTGCTCGTTGCACTTAGATACCTGGTGAAGGAAACAAGTACCATCCTGGCACTGTCATGGCGGTTTCAAACTCAGGTAGGTGCTCCTTTCTGGAGATCTACAAGGACGGAAATGATAGCGATCCTGCTGAGAATCCAGGGCTGGAGGGTTTCCCACTTGTCCGGATCTCCGATTTGTTTCGGCAGACGTTGCTGCAAATTTCGGCAGACCCTTCACAAGTAGTAGCCATGACCGCGCCTCTCTCAGTTTCTGTTGGTGAAACCAGCGATGCTTCTGTGCTGACCAAAATAATATTTGTTGAGGAAAGATGCCACAGCAGAATCGCAAGGTCTCCCATCTTTCATCTTTAGATCTGAAAAGTTCCTCTTGAATTTCAATGATGCCCATGAACTGTATTACATTGTGCTTGATTAACTTAAACAAGTAGCCCTGCAATGGAATCCCAAATGCTCAATGATTGTTTTCTTTTCTTTCCCATCCTTTTTTTTGGCAGGAGCAGATCACGGATCTTCTGGTGCGGAGCCCTGTCACCGTGGGAGGATTGATATCAAGGTATTGCTAACGCCACAGCTATAGGAGCCGCAGAACGCCAACCTTCAAGTGAGAGAGGACCCCTGACGCTGTCGAGGTGTGTGGGACTTGGCGCTACCCTGTCTTTTGAAAAAATGTGCGAGAGCTTGAAGAACATGACGTCTACTTGTGATATCTTGTAATTGCAATGGTTTATGGCTTTGACTTTCTTTTTTGCCAATTTCTTTGGGAAAAAACAGCGAACAGAGATGTGGCTTCCTCCAAAGGTGAAGATGCGAACAAGAAAAAAACTCTTGGACGCAGCGAAATCCTTTCGTAGACGGACAAATCCATAAATTCCATAATTGGGAATGTGAAGCTTGAATATCTTGTTTCGTTTGTTTATGTTATTTTCATAATTTTCATATTCATTTGATTTCTCCCATATATTCATCCATGGTGATATGATTTTCCATTATTAACCCATATTGGGGTACCCCCATTTTAGGAACCTCCATTTGTGATTCTTTTGGGCATCATCATTAGATCCGCGCAGGATCTCACTCGTGGTGTCTACGTGGAACGCCTCAGTGAGGTTGCTGTCAGCAGCTTGGCGGAAGCCTTTCAGGTGCCGTCGCGCAACCGTTGACCGAAAAGAAGCCTTTCATTCTAACTGGAAATGATTGGTATGATGAATTAAGATGAATTTTGGTGAATTATGTTGAATCAAGATGAATTGTATTGGTCCAATAATTGGAAGATTGATTTTTGGGTATGTATACATATATATATAGAATTATATAGATATAGATATATACAACATGATACATGTGTACGATTTCTGACATTCTGGAGCGGTGACGGACATGTTGCTCCCATTTGCGTCCTGGGGCTGAAACGTGAGGGGATCGTTTACTCATCCACGTCCGTGGCGTTGCACGCGTTGCGTGCAAGTGCTGTTCGGTTCCATTCGGTTCCCTGGCCAGAAGATATAATAAGTCAATGGCTCAAAATCATTCAAAATCATCCAAAAATCATTATCCCACCCAGAATTGAGATGAATTGAGTGACTTGGTAAGTACATGTACTACAGTGTTACTACAGACATCTAAAGACCACTGTGATGTACAGGTACCCCACTTGGCCAGTCGTGGCTTCACGAGCACGGCAGGTGTTGTGGCGTGGCCTGCGACAGCGCCAAGTGGGTGCGGATCCCAATGTGGATACAGCTGGTTTCACAGGGTTTCACAAGGTATAGATGGACTAATGCGGGCAACCCGATGCCATGAACAACTACCCTTTGGGGATGGTTTATAGCACCAATCTATGGTGATTTTGGGGTTCATTATTGGGTTTACCAGTGCTCAAGCGTGCAGACATGTATATGTAAAATCGGTTAAACGTGTACAGCCATAGAAAGACCATGTAGTTATGTTATTGCAAAGGGAGGTGTCACTCAAAACGTTCTTTCTTCATGATGGCTGCAGATCATTCACACATGGACCACAGGATTTTCCTGCCAGCCCCAAGATGGACTCGGAATCGGAAGTGAAATCAATCCCCGTGACCGTCAACCTTAAGAAGCTAGAAGGTATACTTGGATCTTCAAGAAGGGGTGGCATATGACATAATATGACATAATATGACATAATATGACATAATATGACAAATATGACATAATATGACATAATATGACATAATATGACTTTTTATTTGACATGGAATCGATGAAGTGAAGTTTTTCCAACCATCCTGGCACAAATTTCATCCAATTTTGGATCATTTTATGATGGACGAGAAGTTGATCTCCAAGTCGCTATAAGGTTCCACCCATATGAACGAGAAGAGTTCGAGATCTCATGCAGTGGGAGCCCAGGCTGAAGATCCGAAACCTCCCATTGCTGGAGGTTTCCTGAAATGGGGGTAGCCCTAGTTATTATGAATTTTTATGATATTTATAGATATTTTATAGATAAACTTTCCATTTTATAAATCATCCAGCTATTGGGATAGCTCCCATTTATGGAAACCGTTCCAAATGGGGTTGGGCAGAGCCTGGATGAATCGGCCGAGGTCTTCACACTCTATGTGGAGGTGAGGGGCTTCTTACTGTGTTTTACAGTGAGCGGGAAGGAAGTGACGAGAAAGAACTACCCGGCCTGGTAAAACATACAAAAAGCTATTGAAAATGGCCCAGTCGAAATAGTGGATTTTCCCATTAAAAATGGTGATTTTCCATAGCTATGTTAAATTACCAGAGGGTATCGCAAAAAATGTTTTGTTTTTTTTGATTTGGAGGTTTCGCCAACCAAAATTGAGCTTGACCAACGTTGAGACCATCTTGGAACAAACACTATCTTTTGTGTGGACGTTGGTACCCGATCCAAATCGGCCTGAGCCACAGGTCAGGGGGATTCGGATAGGCCTTACAAACGCATTGCATATGTTAAGCATGGCCCCTCATCGAAGGCGCTTCTGCTCCTGGTACGTTCTTGGATTGATGCACTGTGGCTCAAGGGGGTTGTGGTGTTTGTGACCGTTCAGTGATTCATCCACGCCATTCCCTTGGAAAATTCAGGCTGCCTAATAGACTAGCCACAGTCACAAGAATACCATAGAAAGAGACAATGTACTCTTTGCAAAAGAGCAGCCAGCTACTCATTTCAACATATTTCAACTGTTCCGAGCACCGCACTGTGTTTTTAAGCAGGAACACTAATCAACCCTTCACTTTCAGAAGCTTGACCAAGCCAGACTAGCCTACTCACTCCACCTTTGTGGCTGGAAGTCGTCTCGGCTTTGTGACCAACCTTGTGGCACACTGCTCATGGTCAGAGACACATCGCTGTGACGCGCGCTGATGTTTCGTTCAGGCATTTCGATATGAAGATTATGAAGCCTCAGCTTCAGAAATTCCGTGGCGTTTGGTGTGTGGTGCTACGGCATCCTGCAGGAGGTGGGATCCCTCGAGAGATTTTCCGGGGCCCCGAGTTGGATCCGAAGGTAGATCTCGAGAGATTTGGACTCGAAAAGAGATAATAAGAGATAGTCTTCCAGGATTCATAGGATAGTCATGGATAGTATAGGATTCATAGGATAATAGTCTATTGAAATGCTTTGAGAAAAGCTGGATAGGTAGATCGGAAACATGTTGAAGCATTTCTTTACACCACCAATATCACGGATCAAGGACAACATGGAAGTGTATCTGAAGTGGCACAATGGCTTGCCAGTTCACAACTAGATGAAGGTCGATCGGAACCCAAATGGAGGTAGCAGATTTGACAAGTGCCGAAGGTCATACTTTCTCTGTAAGATGACATGCCAAATCAACCATACTTCCGATGATTGCAACTGTTTTTCTATCTGAGAATATCACTGAATCATTGCAGATAGCCTTCCAGGATTCATGGGTTGTTGTCTATTGATGTTTGCTTGTCTTTTGATGAATCATGGCTGCTAACATGTTTTGTTGCGAAAAATGGGTTCCAAGATGTTCTGCCCGCAGATGGAACGACCTCCCGTATTTTAAGTGCCGTCCTTCAAGAGGGGTTTCGTCCCTTGATGTGAAACAAACTGGTCCTGTTTCAGGCGTCGTCTTGAAACATCTTGAAACAATTATATCATATGTCTACCTACTATAAATCTATATAAATCTTATATCTTTTAGATATATCTTAGTGCCAGTATTGGACAATATCATTACCATGACAACCCTGGCCTTGTTGATTGATGTTGATTGCACTTGCCTTCGATGTCAGACTGTTCTGGCCGTTCTCATCTGCATACTATTGTCATATATTGTCATTAATGTCATCACCAACCAACAGTTTCCTCTATCTGACTCTATCTTTCACCTCAAGGGTAACTGCAGCTTCGGGCAGAATCTGCTGTTGTTTTCACTGCTTAGCCTGCAAAGAAAAGTACGCGTATTCACTGCGCAGCGGCTCAGGGCTGCTGACATCGCAACTCTTCATGCCACGTACCTCATCGGGGTTCTTCTCCCATCGTTATGGGGAATCGCAGGTATTGAATAACCATGCCCCTGCCCCCCACAATGAAATGAATAATTACATTAGCTCTAGCCCATTCTAGCCCCATTTCTCGATCTCGACAAAACAATAAGAAGAAAACACACGACGATAACGTTTTGGGAGACATGAAAAGAGACACGGAGTTCTTGTATCTCGTTTTTTGCACTCCCATGTGCAGCCGGCATTCTCCCTAGCATGGGTGTGACGCAAGGTTTCCAATCATCTATCGGTTGGATCCGGTTGGTGGTTTCAAACTATGGAGTCCCACACTGAATCTTGTCACTTTCGAAGCAAGTCCCTTTCGAAATTCCATTTTTTAGATGGAGGTATCCTGGAAGTCTTCGCCGATCATAAGGATCAATTCGTTGACTCCACTTCACGTATCTTCACGTCACAGGCACATGAAAAGCGAGCTGGTGTGACATCAACTCGAGTTCGGATACCTGGAAGGGACAAGGGGAGAAGGGTGGGAGAAGGCAATCTCCAGTGATCTTGGAGTCAAAATTCTGTGAATTCTCATGTTTGATGCAAAATGGTGCAGACATTTCTAAACATATATATATAATATATATATAATATATATATAATTATATATATATATATTATACATATATATATATATGTTCTCACTCTTTCAAGACGATTTTGTTGATGATGTCGTGCAGTTTTGCACTTCCGTTTGTAGTGTTGCCAGAGTTTATATATATTATGTTAAAATTGTTTATATCATTATTAAACTGCAAAATGCTGAGAAACAGTCACCTTTGATTTCTGATTCTGAGCCGTTCCTGCTCCAGCGACTTAGATCAAGTCCGTATCTTGTGGCACAACTAGCACCATGGGTATTGCGTTGAACCTTAGATCAGCAACCCTGAAACCGGAAGCCGTTGCCGCAGATTCTCTGTTGCCTGATGACGAGATGGATGAAAATTCTCCGCGGGCTTTGTATGGCACGGATTCGGCAATGGCAGACAGCTGGAAGCCGATTTCATCCAAATGCAAAACGCCCCAGGCGAACTGCCAATGTCGTGATCGAGGAGAGGTGAACTTGGCAGTTTGTCAATGTATGTTAACTTTTGTCGATTGGGTGTTGAAACTTCTGGAAACCGTTTTGAAAGATGTAAAAACATAGAACATCAGATGCAATAGGTCTAATAAACATTAATAAACATAGCATGTTGTGAGAACATTCTGCACTGAAAGGAGATGAGGATGCTGAGCTTCATGAAACGAGATCGTCTCAGCGAAAAGCTTCAAAGCAGCATTTTCGGCATGGAAGAGGTCTACCCTGTGCATGTCGCTGCATATTTCGGTGATGATGATGCAATGGACTTCATGATTGCCTCCCGCGCAGATCCAAACAAGAAGACTTCCATGGGTCGGACTGCTTTGGCAGTTGCGAGGGAGTTCAACACCTGCGGCATCTTGCCTCAAAAGGTAAGTTCTGATAGCTTTGTAACATTTGAATCATTTAAATATTTCATGATATGATATTTATATACTTGACATAATACTTGACATGATTTCGCTCATTTCGGTCACCTGATGTCGACCCAAAAGGCAGAGCGTCCCTGTGATACTGATGTTGTCTTGTTTTCGTTTGCCTGATCCAAAGCTTCAAGGTTCACATGATCGATTCATTGCGATGTTGATCACGCAGAGTGAGCCTTAGCCTTTGGTGAAGTCTGGAAATGGAATGGAAATGGTAGGAATTGCTCAATGATCCCCCGAACTGTGCTAGGCAGTTCGGTGGGTTTTGCACGAAAGCGCATGGACTGTGCAGATCCCTGTATGGTGCTCAAAAATTAAATCAATGGGCTTGGCCCTGAACTATTTTTAAGAATATTTTTCAACAGGTGTCTATCATGAGTTTTGAGTAAGTCAGATCCCTATGATTTCATTTTTCAGACATGGGTCATGAAAAGTGCTGTCCAAAAAGCAGCTGGTGGAGTAGCTTTAGGTTGGGCC
>Ga0126342_10013534_pt1 | contig 14437 bp, 8 predicted proteins | sample Cyp1metagenome_FD_92528 | JGI IMG/M metagenome (GOLD analysis project Ga0126342, IMG submission 92528) | Coral microbial communities from Lord Howe Island, Old Settlement Bay, Australia - Cyphastrea 1 metagenome | ecosystem: Host-associated > Invertebrates > Cnidaria > Coral ... | reverse complement strand
GTGCGTGTCATTCGCTTGTGCAGGGGCCATGCCAGTGAGACGACTGAAGCATGTAAAACCCCTGAGACATGTGAACACTTCTTGATTTGTGCGTGTCCATCCAAATTGAAAATGCCACCACAGAAACGATTTGATGAAATACAGAGATCCATCACGCTTTTCAGCAGCGTGATGCCCCAAACTGCTGCTCTCATAACCCACAAACGACGGTGGCAGTGCCACCTCTGTACAGTGCAGTGATACAGAATGACCACAGGAAGACTGAAGAGGGACAAAGCGGGCTGCAACAATCACATACAATTGCTGTAATACTGTAGCATGAATAAGTCCGAACAGAACGATGCCCTGTGTAAAGTGCAGCAAATGGATGAAATTGCATGACAAATCCATGGCCTTCCACACTGCTGAATTAGTCCGCTCAGTTGGCTCTTTTCACTCTACGTATCAGCTCAACTCTGAAGTTGTGCCTCAAAGGGACTGCATCAAAGTTGGCTCAAGCACAGCTCACGTTCTCTCCAATTGAAAGGCGGCGGTCATGTTACGTTGGTGCAAAAGCAAAACTGCAAAATTCGAAACTCTTGGCAGCCGAAGATCGCCTAAGATCTGGCATCCGGGTGAGGAAAGGACAAGTCCCAGAAGCCTTCAGTAGCACTTCTGCGTGGCAAACAGCTAAACAGGCTAAACAAACGCATAAAAACGTGGTCTCTTCACCGGTTGATGCTTATGTCCCTTGTAACTATGTGTAATTGATTATCGATAAGTATGAATGTATGATATATAGTATATATATATAGTATATATATATATTATGTAGTATATATATAGTGTATATATATATAGAGAGAGAGTATGTCTGTATATATGACTCATTATTACTCATATGTTGCATATACAGATACATCTATACACACATATATCAAAATGCTTAAAGATGTAAAACTTGTTGAAGTTGCAAAGTCTGTGCCCAGCCTGGTGGAGTGCAGGTTGGTGCATGATCCATTCGGTGTCGGGATGCTTTCAGGTCATCTCCCTTTGGACCGGATTGCTTGATTCCATTGATGTGCTTGGTGGCAGCGTAGAAGTTGCGGCACTGTTCACAGTCAAAACCCTGTAGTGCACTGCGTTGTGCTTTCCCACGGACTACACAGCGGCATGGAACGCTCTCCTTGACGTTGGAAGATGTCGAAGCTGAATGTCCCTCTGCCCGAACTCGATGTTCAAAAGATCCAGATCGTGTGAAGGCTGGGGGTGCTTGCACAATTTGAAAAGCTGCCTGGCCTGCCTCAGACCTCTCAGATCTTTCAGATCTTTCAGATTGCTCCTCCTCAAGTTTCTCAAGCGTTCTTTCGGTCTGACCTGCTTCCTCGCGCTCCTTTGGCACGAATCTCCGGGAATCGCGTCCACTCCAAATCCGCAGCCCTGCTACCTGCGCCACCTGCGCAACTTTCAAACTGCTGGAGCTCTGCGTCTCAGCTCTACCCGCTCTGCCACATTCTGGTGGTCTACCATCCTCTGCATCCTCTGCATCCTCTGCATCTGATCCCATCTCTTTCGGTCTTGGGACCATGTTGGTCGACTCGGTAGACTTTTCTGACTTCTCTCTCTCTGACCTTTCCGACCCTTCAAAGCTTGGCTTCAACTCACACTCGGGGAACTTTTCTCTCTCTGCTTCCAAGAGTTTTGAGGCCGGAGTCAAACTTCTGAAGGGAGCCAGGGCAGCCTTCCCCATCAGGTTGGTCTTGTCTTCCAGTACTTTGCCTAAGAAATAGAATTTCCAAGAGTTGAAGCTGGCAAGATTGGCAAGATTAAAGCAAATCAGTCCAGGCACCTTTGCCAGTCTTGCTGGGCTCTCCTTTCACCTGGCGAGTTTTTACCACTTTCAATGTGAGCTTGAAAGAAGTGAACACTGCTGACAAAGATGTGCAAAAAAGGGTGCCTGTTCTGGCACTTTCTTTGGCGAACCTTCATGGTCTGCCAAGCGCGGCCGCTTAACGCCTGTCAGTTTCTGGACATTTCTGGACTACTTGCATGCCTCCAACTCCATCTCTGCATTCTCCGCATTTCTGAATGCGGCGTGCCTCCGCCATTCTTTCTAGCAAGCATTGCGCCCACAGTTCTGGCGCTGAAAGCTCGCAACCTGCCCTGAGGCGGAAGGCGCTCAAGAAATCTCAAAAAAGATGAGCAAGGAGTGGGAGGGCGCTGTTCTATTTTGTCCTCTCCCCCTCTTTGTTACAGTATATTACAGGATATTACAGGACTGATTTTCTGCCCATGCAAGTCAAGCTTTCTTCACCATCTTCAACGCAACCATTTCTGCGAGCCTCGTGCTCAGCAATCACCTGCTGCTGCTTTGCAACAAGCTTGCCCAGAGACTCTGCTTTGGCCTGGAGAGTGCACCAGCTCCAGCATTCACCGATTCACCACATCTCATTATTTCTCTAGGCCCAGACACCAGCTGACCATAGCTGCCCTCTGGAATCCAAGGCAAAAAGACCGAACAGTGCAATACTTTGTAGATGTTTGTAATATCACAATGAAGTGAAAGGGATTGCTGGGTCTGCTGCCTTCAACTGCTGATTCTCAGCTTTGGCTTCCTCTGCGATCCTGGCGCAACCGCAAAAAAATCAATGAGAAAAAAGTTGTTTGTCAAGAAAAACTATATAACTAAGTTGGAAATGGACCGCTGCGCAGCCTGCGAGAGTCAGCGGCCTCTTTTCGTGCAGCCTGCATCAGAGCAAGTCACAATTTCAGCACCCAAAAAACACCCAAACACCGCCAAACATCCTACAAATGTGTCGGCAGACAAAGCTGCCCGTGTCCTGGGTTCATGCACTATTTGGAAATGTTTGGACATCTGAAGCAGAAAGCCAGAAAGCGTCCGTTTTTCATCTCACATCGCCAACAACAAGTCCCTCCACATGCAGTCTGCAAGTGGAAGAAATGCGGACAATTGCACTCCTGCCGAGTAAAGAGTCATTGCGAGGTACCAGGACTTTCGCAAAGGACTTAGTTCGACCCACAGTCTGCCCTTGCGCATTCACTCCTTTAGACCTTTCTTGTTCGGTGTCCCCAAACCATACACGCTCCTCACGGCCAAGTAGATGTTCATTTCGGTCATATGAAGTCACAAGGTCGGCCAACTCCTTATAGCGGTCCTTGCCTATGTGACTCTTTAAGGGCTTCAACCGGGCTGCTGAAGTCCCTGGTCGCGCGTAGAATTGGGAGATGTGTATGCCTTGAAATTGGTATTTTTTGCAGAGAGCCATTGTCTCCTCCCAGTCTTCTTCGCTTTCAGTGGGAAAGCCACAAATGATGTCCGTCAACAGAAACATCTCCGGAACTCCAGCTTTCAGTCGATCTGCCAAATAGGAAAACTCGGCCACTGTGTATTCCCTTCTCATGGCTCTAAGGACTTGATCTGAGCCTGATTGCACAGGTATGTGCATAAAAGCATGTACATTGGGTCTGTTCAAGACCTCGATGATTTCATCTACATGCTGCATGATGAAAGGCGGGTTCGTCATACCAGTCCGCAACATCACACCTGGATAATCTCTCAAGAGTGCATCTGAAAGACGTTTCAATAACTCTGCAATGTTGGTTCCAATATCAATACCATAGGCGCCCATATCCTCTGATGCAAGCTCAATCTGGCATACTCCTTCACGAGCAGACTCCAAAGCTCGCTCTATGATGGTATCAATGGGGTACGACACAACCTTCCCTCGAGACATCTTGGTCTTGCAATATGTGCAATTTCCCAGGCAGCCCGAGTTTATAGTAATAATTTCAGCGAAGCGATGTTTTCGCACTTTGGGAAGAGACAAAGATGGCAAGTCGTTTCTTTTGTCCATGAGTTTCACGGTATTTCCCTTCACAGTCTCCTCCACCACCTCTACAATTCGATCCAATTGAGTCACATCCAGCATGCTAACTTCAAGCTTATCCGCCAGCTGTCGGTTGCTGGATGGCACACAGCCTGCTAGAACGACACCTTTGCCCAGCTGCTGTGCATTGGAGACCAGGTTCAATGCCCTCGTCTCTGAGGGATGCTTCACTGTACATGAGTTAATCACAATTGCATCACTTTCTTCCAACGAATCAACAAGCGTGTAGCCATAGTCTTTCAATTGTCCTGCCAAATACTCTCCATCCGACTGGTTGTGAGGACAGCCAAAGGTTTTGACATGGATGCGCTGTCTGCCGGGAAGAATCGATTGGTCGGACGCAATGGCATCTGTTGTTGCTGAAGTTGGACGTGGCTTTCTGAGAACTTGTCCCATCCCCAAGAGAGGTGGTCTGGAATGATTGTCGCTTGCAAGATCCTCAAGATCGTTGTTCTCGTTGTTCTCGTCCTCGCTTCCATCAATTCCGTCGGCTGCAGTGCTACTGTCAGACTTGTGTTCACAACTTGACCCGTGCCCGCAGCATTTTGATGCCTTCGACACATCTAGCTTCAGGGTTGTCCAAGTTGTCCAAGTTGTCCAAGTTGTCCAAGTTGTCCAAGTTGTCCAGTAAACTATGGCACCTGCAGAGACTGCCAGCCAAAACGGTGCTACTTTAAAACCTTTAAAGGCGCTCGGCGCAAGCTGCAAGTTTCTGGAGTTCACCGCACCCATGGCTCTTATGATTTCCTAAGGTTTCGTATATTTCGTATATTATCTGATGATATCAACGACGTTTCAACGATATCATGACAAATCATGAAAATGTCTGTACTTACTTGCCTTGCCAACTTTCATGATGCGCAGAGTGTAGAGTTTTCGATGTGGTGCAAACTTGTAATTGTACTTATACTTGAATGAACCATCATGAGCTATATTATATCTACGTCTTGACATCAGAATGGTTTTGATTAAAACTGATTGTATATACAGTGCTTGAGGGAAGGGCCACCGAATTCGCAGTGGAAACGAAACCAATTCATCCCAGTGCAAGGGTATGAAACTGCTGACCCCCGTAGCATGTCGTGTAGCTATTCCTTGCCTCCAGTTCTGCTTCAAGGTTCACAACATGTGATCGTAGGATGCCTTCGCAGCATTGAGCCTGAGGGTAAGAAGACAGAGGAAAGCGCTAGACCCGCAAGACTAGCAAACCTTCGCTATTTACGTGTAGACAAAAAAAAACGATGAGATAGCTTCGTCAAATCTGCCAGCCTCCCTAACGGCCCTGACTAAAATGTCTGCCGCCTGCCAGTGTCAAATGCGGCCACAAAAAGATCAAAAAGGTACGAGATGGTAAGAATACTGACTGTTTGCCTTGCAGAGTTTTGGCCTGCTGCAGAGAGATGCCACGCACTGAGGCTGGCGTGGTTGAAAGACCTCCAGAGACACAGTAGTTACTCAGTAGTTCGCGTTCATGAAAAGAATTTGCAAAATTTGTGGTAATGTCTAGTACAGTATCGTTTAGATCCATTTTGCACGTCACACTTTGATGCAATGACATGCAATGACATGCAATGACAAGTGTAGAGTCAGAGGTGACCTCCAGGATCTTCTGCTGAAACAGCATCCTGCAGAAGATGCAAGACACAGGGAAGTGCAGATGTGCATCAGATGTACATCAGATGTACATCAGGCAAGCGCTTTAGCATAGCCACCTGGACATCATTGGAGTGCAGCATCAAACCTGACTATCAGCGATTTCATCACCCGGCAAAGAAAAATCTGCCTCGCTTGCAACTCGGGTCCCCGGACAGGCGTTGGAGAGAATTCATTCAAAAGGCACCACCAAACGAGCAACTATGCAACTAACAGCGCGCGGGGAAAATCAAAGAATCAATATAATCATGGAAATGTATCCTGGAGCCAACGCTGGAAACGGAAATGGCTGATGCAAAGTGGTCGGGCTATCGTTTGAGGCATACTGGCATACCGGCATACCTGTCTTAAGTCCATGGAAGCGTGCACTGTGGCATCGGCATTGACAGCATTGAATTGCAATGTATTGCATTGTGACGTCCTGCAGAGTCTCTTTTTTGTTGCACTGGCAGAACTGGCCACACGCCCCTCAACCAGACAAAAGGAGCCTGGTCATTTTTGCCCTGTGCACAAAACACCTGATATTGATCTCTTTTTCAGATAGACTCTGTGCTTCGTAACATTCGACCCCAACCTGATGTCGGGATCGAACAGCTGTGCAGTGGGACATGAACTTTCTGCTTCAAATCGCATAACTTGATGTGCGCTTAATGTCTTTAGTGGCAATCCCCAGGCTAATCAAACGGAAAGGTGACACCGCAGCCAAAGACAAAAAACGGCAACCTTTTGCAGCCCGGTCAAATGCAACTTCTTCTGACCTTCTGACTCTCGTCTTTTCACTGCTTATTGGGAAGTCAATGGCGCGCTGCCTTCCTGACTTCTACCAGGGCTCTATCAGCATTGGATCTCGCCAGAAGTGAACTGCCAGCTCTCGGCTCGCAGCTCTGTTGCGAGTTAGATTTACATACTTTCCAATGAATTCAAGGGCAGCTAGATAAATCTAGGTCCTTCAATCGTCTTAAGCAGGGTGAAGGTGGTCATAGGCATCTCTCTTATTGTTTGCTGGACTTTCGTGAAAAAAACAATACATGCGGTTCAAGATCGTGTCTCAGCGACCCTTGGGCAAGATCTCTGTGGAGGTCTTGTGGAGGTTTCCTCCCCAAGCTATGCACAGGTCATAGACCTTGATGAGTTTGAGCGTAAGAGGCTCATTTCATCTGGGAAGCACGATTCTCGGAATACAATCACATCAGATCATATCATAATATTATAATGATCATAAATAATAAATCATATATATATATATAAACATAATCAAAATATTCATATTACATCATATCATACGTATATCATACCATCAATCCTCTTGGGATTTTGGTCTGCATGACTCCGTGTGGCAGGTATGGCTGAAACATGCTGAAGTATCCAAGAAGCGCCTTTCCGGGTGCGCTTGCACGCAGAGCCTTCAAGCTCTTGTCTAGATCTACGGAAAGTGCATCACTTGAAGCATAAACGGAAGTGCCATGAGCTCCAAAACATTTCACTGCCTACCCTTGAAATCCGTGGACGAAGTTGCGAAGTTGGCTGTGCTTAACTTGGCACAGCTTTGTCAGACCATTGGACCCTTGAAATTGCAACAACTTGACACAACGCAACAGCTGTGAGGAGAAGAATTGTCAGAGCGGATCGGCAAAAATGACGCCCTCCTTCCACAGGCAGTTCAATACAAACAAGATCAAACAAGTTGCACCTTGAAATACCTTGAAATTTCAAAATCGAAAAACAGATAAAAACAGGTACCCCCGTGACGCCCCGTGACACCCCGTGAGGCCCGTGGGGCAGTTGTCCTTGCTGGCTTGTGTGATCCACCCAATGGCCTCAAGTGACGCTCTTGAGCATAGACTAATAGCATTAGACAAGCATAGCTCTTGTATGATGTTGATTGATGTTGTATGCTTTGGTCCAAAGCTTAGGGGCCAAAAATAGGAATACAAACGAATACAAACGAATACAGTATAGAGAAGGGAAGGGCAAGTCAGGAACTGGAGCAACCTTTGAATCATTTTTGAATTAATATGAATGAAGTCTTTGAATCAACAGCAGAACGGTTACAGCTGGGACACTCCATCAAGCTTGGCTTTCACCTTCAACCGGTGCAGACCAGACCTGGCATGGCAAGTGTCTCACTATGTCTCACTGCGTTTCTTGCGCAGTCACTTCACTTGGTGAGACCTGACAACTCAAAGCAAAAAGGTGATGATTGGTGGAAATTGTGTGCGAAAGCTTCTTGAACTGATTCGCGTGCTATGTCTTCAAGTCAAAACATTCAAAACATTCAAAACTGTCCACACTCAAGACGAAGCACAAGGCTGCTCATGTGGAGACTTGGGTCACTGCTCTTCGTGTTTGGTTGGCCAGGAAAGAACTTCTAGCACCTAGCTATCAAATGCAAATTGTCTTTGAAATGTCAGTCTTTGAAACATTTTGAAAATAGACTTGAAGCAATATGTTTCAATAGACTAGACCTTGCTTGAAGAGTTTATGACTTGAAACATCTTGAAACTTCGCATACATCTGAACACATCTGGCCTCTGCTTCTTTGAGCTTTCTGATGCCGGCCTTTGGCGGAACATCCTGCAGTGGGCCCAGCTGCAAAGTGCGGCGATTGCAAATGGAGTGCTTATCACGCACGTCCTCGAAAGACTCGAAGAGCTCGGTTTGTCTCAGAACCTTTGCATGGGAGGCATGGCAGAGACTGGGAGTTCAGCTGCAAAAGCTGCACAGAGGTATCCCGCATTGTCCCACCTTCCACAAATGACCTCCTTCCTGCAGAAAAATGGTGCCCTGGTTGCCAGCAACGGTGACCCAGCCCTCCTGCATCCACTGAAACTGCGCAAGTGTCTATGAATTGCTCGCTCTATACTTTCTTCATGTTACTTCTGCCGTGCGTGCCCTTTTATCGTGCTTCTTTTCACAGCACACACTGAGTACATCAGGAGGGCTTTTTTCCAAAGCTTCGGAAGCTTTGGTCCTTGTCTTCGCCAATCACCTTGCGCATGCGCAAAACAAGCACACCAAATTCATCTGAGCCACATCAACTTGCACACGGCCAAAGCACCTTGCCCTTGGCCCGGAAAACCTGCAAGCACACCGAGAATCTACAAACAACATGTTTTTTTCAAAAAGAAATAAGCATGTCACCATATTGCCGCCACCCCGTGCTTAAATTAAAGGAAAAAAGAACATGTTATTGCCATAGAGTATTTTGGTCATTTTGTTGCGGCTGCAACCCTGCCTTCATGGAGACCTCTTTTTCAGGCCCCTCGAGCATCTCCACAATCTGCAAGATCACAATAGATTCTTAGATCACTTCACTGCATATTTTTATTGCATATCTTCATCATATCTTCCTATTACTATCATTCCTTTACGGCATGTGCTACTTGCTTTCTTGTGATACATGTTCTGTTGTCAGTCTCTCACCTGTGACGTGACATGCTCGCAAATCAAACAGAACACGTGCCCTTGAAGAACACAGCAGCACATTTTTTTGCCAGCTTCGGCTCATTGGCTCATACAAGCGCTGTTCAATTTGAGTAGATTCTCTCTTCTGCTTGCTGGCGTTGAAGTTGCTCACCAAAGTTCCTTGATCTAGCTGGTGCTCCTGGTGCTGGCCACAGAGAGGTAACAGATGGTAACAGTTTCAACTTTCAACGCTACAAAACGCAATCAACAATTAAAAAGGGGGAACCATCAATGTCAACCGAGTGGTCTTTAAAAAAGGACTCAGTAGAACGTGTGCCAAACAGACTTCTCAGGGTGGTTAGTTTGTTCTGTCTATTGAGTTTGTTCCAAGTCATACCGAGAACGTGGGTCCATTGCTTGTTACTGTCAGCACAAAAACCTGCGGAATGAAAACGCGCACGCACACCCACAGAGAGACACAAGTGCATTGCAAAAACAAACTACAATCCCAACCCACGGGGAGGCTCGGACGCCTTTATTTGAAAGTGCTCTTTTTGGATTACAGGTGGTCCAGAAAGCCCACATGTAGAAAGAGGGAGAGGGTTGAAGAAAGCCAAGAGCTCAGGCCTGACTGCAGTAAGAAACTGGAAGGCAATCTGTTGAGAGGGGAAAAAACTGGCAAGGATCATGAAAGAACATGTCAATCTGATTCTATTTTGCAAAAGCTGCCTGTGGAGATATGCCCACTGTAAAGAGACAGGAGGAACACTTCACACCCCAACTTTCTCACGGAAAAGGGATGGAAAGGACACTGAAATGCACTGAAGGTAATGAGATCAAACGATGGTCCATGAGTCAACAAGACTTGAACATCTGCCGGCTCCAGCCTCGCATATTTGAGACAACCGCCTTGCTCCGATGCATCTTCCAAGTGACTTGAGTGTGATTCGAGTAGGACGCAGATCTCGTGTTTTAAATTTATTTCGTCGTTGTTCAGCATCAAGAGCCATTAGCTCGTCGAATAGCTTTTCCGCTTCCCGAGCCAAAGGTGGTCTGCATCTGGCGCACGCTTTCAATAGCTGGTTGTACTGAATGACAGATGGCGGAATATGATGTAGATCTACCATCTGCCTGAAGTATGCTGAGGCTCGTTCAAAGTTTCCCTTCTCAGCATAGGCATTGATAATTGGCCCAAAGCTCCGCTCATCAGGCTGCAGACTTTTCGAAATGATGTCGTTTTCCAGAATCGCTTCTGCGTCATGGATAGTTTCTGGGTCTCTTGCATGAATATCAATGACACAGTTTAACATAACCAAATCTGGACCGAATTCTTCCGATGCTCTTGAAGCCCACCGTAGCGCTTTGTCTTTGCGTCCCGCAAGAGCCGCTCCTTTGACCAGAGTGGACAGCATCACTTTGTTGGGCTCGAAACCTGCAGTCTGTGCTCTGCCCTGCCAATACTCTGCTGCTCGCACATCCCCAGCGCGACATGCTGCGTCAACCATCGAGGTGAAAAGCACCAGGTCAGGCTCCAGCCCAGCATCGAGGGCTTTTTCAAACCACTTTTCGGCTGCAAGCAGATCTTTGCATTTGGCAGCCGCGTCCACCATGACACTGAAAAAATGTAAATCATTGAAGCCTGCGTGCCGAGCATCAGAAAAGATTTGCTCAGCCCTTGCGAGTTTTCCATTAGCAGCACTGGTCTTCAACATCTCCAAATAGATCTTTCGAAACACATCCTTGTCACAGTTCGCACAACGAGTAGCCTGAAGCCATCGTTCCACACTTTCCTGGTTCCCTCTATCCAAATGCATTTTCACCATTTCCTTCAGTGCCAGGCACCTCAAATCCGATGCTTCTCGAGAAACACCCGGGCAGGTCTTTGCTTTGCTCAAGTCAAGTGTGATCTTTCTGAGCAGCTGCTCTGCAACTGGTAAGCAATCGTTGGCTGCTGATCGGATGATACTCAGAATTACTTGGGATGTGGCTAAAACGTACTGTGACTGGTTGGTTGCTTTGTTGAGCCACTCCTCAGCAGCATGAATGTCTCCTGCTTCTGCAAGTTTTTCTGCAACAACAATCAAGGTCATTTCGTTTGGTTCAATGTTGGAGTCACACATCTTCTGCAGCCAGGTACTTGAGGTCTTCATATCCCTTGCCGCTGCTGCAGCTGACATGACCCCATGAAATGCAACAATATCTAGAGGCTGCCCGCTGTCAGCAAGACGCTTCAACCACCGTTCAGCTGCAGCAACGTCTCTTTCACGGGCTGCTGCATCTATCAGCATTATGTATGGCGCCTGTCCAATTTGGTCCGAAACAGATTCGAGTTCTTCAAACCATTTCTCTGCATCTTTCAGGCTTGCAGCTTTGGCAGCTGCTTCTATCAATTTGCCGTAGGTCCGCACATTGGGCACAATTTGTTCTCGGCGCATCTCTTTGTACAGCTCGTGAGCGTGCTTGTGGCTTCCAGAATTCGCGCAAGCCTCCGAAGCTTCTGTAAAGTCTATGAATCTTATGATAATGGGAAGTCTTCCAATCGCTCCCGCTTGTTTCTGCTCATTTCTGTTGTTGGAAACCCCGCCTTCAGAAGCGTGTTGAACATGACTCGCTGCTGTTGCTGTGGAGCTCTGCCATACAACCGACGAAAAAGCCCCTCGGCGCGGAGCACATCCCCTTTCCTGGGCAGGAAAGCATTCAGCACACAGAAAAGTGATATAAAAGATATAAAATCATTCAAAGTGTGCGAACTCAATAAACTTTCTATAGTATAGACTAGTATAGTTAGTTGCATTGTCATGGTGTCTTGTTGTATCTTGTCAGTTTTAAGACAAAGCACGTTGCCAGAGCGTTGAATCTGCCAAACTCTTCAGCAAGGTCCTGTGCGGAAATGGTAAAGTTATCAGCATTCACTTGTCAAGTGCGTCATTGATGTCATTGTTTTTTTCCATGCTTTTCCCGTGGTTTTCCATGTTTTTTCATGTTTCCCTGGTTTTTCATGTTTTGTTTGAAGATTCTTGCACAGGGCAATGCCGTCCTCATGGAACGTTGAAAATCCTGTTGACGTCCTCCAGAGCCTCCACGGCCTCCATACCTTCAACCGACAGCAGCACGTTGGACTTCGCGGTAGCATATAGTAATTTTTTAGTAAATACATGTAAATACGGTAAATAGATGGGAAATAATGTAAATAGATGTAAATAGCATATGGCAGCAAGAAATGTCAAGTTTCACCATGCCAACTTATGCAGCAATACAAGATCTGATCTCTGAGCAATAGACGTTGGATTTTCTGGCATACCCTTGGTACATTTTGGTACCAATTGTAGCTCTGCATGAGACCCAAAGCGCGTTCACTGCTAGTGTGTGTTTCTGCTTGTCTGATGCAAAAATGCTTGAAAGAGTTCGAAAAAGTGTGTTGAGTTGGTAGGCCATGATTCAAGACTCTTCCCAGATGGATTCAAGTGAGTTCCATGGTGTCTCGAACCAAATCTCGTTTTCTTCTCACCTCCGATTGATAAAGATCCGCTGGCTGCGTTCAATTCGGACAAATTTGGAAGTCATCTGATCAGTGAAGGCGCCTCCATCCTTGCTGTTGCAAAGCGGCTGGACCAACCAGCTGCACCGATTGCTCCGGCTGCACCCCAATTACACCCCGAGTGAAAAGCGCACGCCTCCCCAACCTTGAGCTGATGGACTGTCTGGCTGCCATTGACTTCCAACTTCTCAGTCATTGGTGTCTCCTGGGGAGAGGAAAACACGAAACGTGATAACAAAAATTAAAAAATGACAAAACTGTGCAGTAGACTATGCAAAACATGTCCTGGTCATGTGTGGTTACTCCGGTACTCTTGGCTTCACACAGTCGAAAAGAGAATGCGAGTTCAAGAATAAGAAACAGCATCTGTATGACAAGAATGTAGAAGCCAGAGCGGCTTGACCTTCAACTGCCTTCAAAACCTTCAATATATTGCAAGGATGTGCGTGAAGAGCACGAATGAAAGAATCCGTTGGGCATCGTTGGGCGTTGTCCTTAACAACCTTGTAGTAGACCTTTGCCATCCGAGAGAAGACCTCGAACAGAGGCAGCTCTGCAATTGATCCAGGATCAAACAAGAGGAGACAACGGAAGATGCACCCATGCACGACATACCAAGAGATAGCAAGAGATACCAAGACGTACCCTACCATCTTGTCTTGTCTTTTTCTTGGCTTGTCTCGGCTTGTTGTCACCCAATCCTGTGCCTCTGGGGATAGCTTCATCGGTCCAGCCGGCTCAAGCACGCTGGCAAAGAGACTGCAGTCAAGGGCTGCGTTAGGTTCCAATGAGAATCCAAATTGGTTGAAATTGTACTGTATATAAACTATTAATGAAATTAAACTGTATATATATATAACACCTGCTAGCCGTTCTCGGCTTTCCTACATGTTCTAAATGGGAAACCGTCCTTCAAGTCTTCCGGTAACACCTGACTGGGAAGTATGACTCAGCATTTTGACCCCAAGCTTGGAAACTTGGATTTGGCAAAGTCTTCCAGCTTCTGATTTAGCTCTGGCCTCTTCAGTTCCTCGGGTGTTAGCTCTGCTTTCACCTTAGGAAACGAACTTCAGTGGGCTTAGCACAATTCAATGTGTTTCACATGTTTTTGCCGCCTGTGAGGGTTCTTATTTTTTTTGTCAAAAAATCACAAAACGGACGGGAAAATAGGGGAAACACAAAGACATAGACCTCTTGTGGCATCTCCGGAAGTCCGACGCGATGAAGCCGAGGCGCGACCTTTTTGGGTTTGGGTTTCGGCTTTGGTGTGGCTTGAAGCATGATCGCAGCGAGGGACTGCTGACGGAGTTCCGCTTCCTGAAGCAACTGAAGCAACAGGCGCCACGAGGCACGGCTTGTGGAAACTAAACGTCTAACAGGAACAGGCAACATGCCAGGGAAGCACGCAAGTGCTCACAAATGCACACTGAACACTTTAAAAGTGCAAATTCAGCTTCCGATCCAATTCGAGCCTTCCACGATAAGACATGATAACACATGACATGTTACATGATAAAACACAATGCTTTTCTGCGCCTCATCTTGCTCTGCCACAGCAGCCAATGTGATTTGACCCATTGGATTCTCATCCAAGGTCTCTGGCACTTCGAGAGCATTTTCCTTCGATGCACAAACGAAATCCCGGTGGAAAATGTAATCCTGGCAATCCTGCTTCACGTTTTTTGAATGACAGATTGAACAAAATGATCATCAAGCTGCTTTGTGTTCGCTTGCTTGTGCGTGTGTGTACCATCTGAATAGATGTAAAACTTCTATAATTTGCAGGGGGCCACCGGGGTCCGGGGGGGTCGGTGGCCAACGAAGACACCCCCCCGGGACCCGTGTAAACGTACCTGCTGGCAGTGGCCCTGGACGGCAACCCCTTAAGTGGGGGCCGTAGCTGGGCACTGCAGTGACAGTCCCTGGGTGCCGTCGTGCGCAGCTGGGATGTCAC
>Ga0126342_10013533_pt1 | contig 14437 bp, 10 predicted proteins | sample Cyp1metagenome_FD_92528 | JGI IMG/M metagenome (GOLD analysis project Ga0126342, IMG submission 92528) | Coral microbial communities from Lord Howe Island, Old Settlement Bay, Australia - Cyphastrea 1 metagenome | ecosystem: Host-associated > Invertebrates > Cnidaria > Coral ... | reverse complement strand
GGCGACGAGTTGGCAAGGTTGGCAAGGCGGAAGTGGAGGTGGAAGAGGCGGAGGCGAGGAGGAGGGCGAGGAGGACAGCTAGTCGAGGAGGAGGAGGAGAAGGAGGAGGCGGAGGAGGAGGAGGAGGAAGTGGCGGGCATGCGATCTGATAAAATCTAACAACCCTCACCTGGCAGGTGGGGAACCACCAACCAGATAAAAACTGGAACTATTGATAAGCAGTTAGATAAACCAGTATCATATGATATGATATCTTATCACATATATATATATTTATTTATTTATTTATATATGTGTAATACCATTTTTTCACATCGTATTACATCACAGAATCGGACTAAATCAAATTAACAACAGTTGCTTAGAGTAAGAATTGCTTAAACGATAATAAGTGTATATAAGATGAAACTATGACATTGCTAATCAAACATGGGAATATAGTCTAACAAGACTTATAGATGATTATAGTGTATTTAACACGGATTACTGTACGACAAGCTAACGTTCGGCTTCTGATACTCATTCTTATACCATCTTAAACCAATATAGTATAACAATTGTATAATGTTGATGTTATTAGAAAAACATGTTGTCTACCTTTTTTATGCATCTAAATCTTGTTTCTTCTAAATCTTTGTCTTATTTAGTATTCATTATTTTCCTTTTTTCTCTAATGCGTCTTGCCTCTATGTTTCCATTTATCCCTATTATTTAAAATTGTCATTCTAAATTTATTGTAATAACTGTATAATATATATATGTATATAATAATATAAAAATAAAAGCAAATAACATATAAATTACTACATTACATCGTAAAAAGTAAAAATACATGTAATATATATATATATATATATATAAAGTTTTGTAGCTATTTTGTTACATGTTACTCTCTATGTTGTGACAAAATTGAGAGGTAACAATGATAGTAAAATCCTTACAGTATATAAATAACATAATCTGATAACATAAAGCTCTAATGAGAAATTATAACATAACAATAAATTCATAATAGTGATATCTGATAGTCATAACATGGACAGTCTGAATTATATCTGGCTGACTTCTAAAAATTCACCAATTTGAAATAAGGTCATGTAGAGACAATTCGATATGTAACCACCATAAAGATATCAATATACTATCTGTTCATCTATGTGTAGGTGTCATCCCCTAATTAGCTAAGCTGGCTTTTAAGTACACAGGTTAACGATGGGAATTATGGTAGATACATCATACGTCTAGGCAGCCATATAGCTGGCATTTTGCTGGCCAACTTGTTTTCTGGGGGGCACCACCTTGCGGCAACCTCCAAACAGATTCAGAAAGGTTCAATTTACCAATATGCTAGTATGACTTTGCAACCGCGTCACCGAAGGGAGTGTACCAAAAAAAAACATAGACCATGCCAAAAATCGGGGTTGGAAGACAACCCTCCTCTAAAAATTGCTGATTCTCGGGGCCTTTTTTGCGTGTGGGGGGATGGTACTAACATCAATACTATGCCATATTTACATAGATTCACTGGTACAGTCCGCGATGCAATCATACTGTAATGATAATTGCAATAATAACCAAATATCATTTCCAATATCATTATACCAGGTAATACGTGCCATTTCAAGAAAAAATATACGAATGTAGCCTGGTAGAGTCTGGTCGTAATGCCCTGACCAAGAACCAGCTCTTCCCGCAACATAGACCCTGCCATTCTTGGGGGTTGGAAGATTCGTGAAACCACTGAAGATGTGTGTGATTTTCAGGGTCGAACTGTTAATTTACCGGAGGCTGGTTGTTTTCTCAAGAGAGGTTTACCTGAACTTACTATATCCATTTTTTATGAAAGAGATTGTGATTCTTCTCCTGCCAATTCGCGAATTCGAACGCAAATTTCCATGAGACGTTTGTAAAGAACCTGCGATTTCCAGCGAATTTGGATCATCAAATCATCCTTCATGGACCTAAGGGATAGTGTAACTCCCGCAACTCTTGGGCCATTTCTGAAATCACGGGGGATACACCGGCCGTCACCATCGGTCACAATCCCAGGAACCATGGCATCCCAGGAACCATGACTGGGGATCACCACTTACATTCAGGGCTTTACCCACTTTCATCAATCTCAAACTGGGGGAAGCCATGAATGTAAGTGGTGATTTCTATCCATAAATTCAATGAGGTAAACCATATTGACCAATATTACTTACCATAACGTTTTGGGGTCGGAGTCCCATGTATGTAGATTAAACTCCCACTCATGTGGTAAAGCCATGTAAAGCCAATGATACTGTAACTCTCAATAATAATCTCAATCCCATTGCTAGGGCTTTACCCACTTTCATCAATCTCATGATTATTTGGGTAAAGCCCAGGGTATTATTGGCCATCAAACAATCTCAAACAATCTCAAACTGGGGGATTGTTTGAGTTTATTATTGGCTTTACATGGCCTTACCACATGAACAAACATAGGCTGAAAACATCAGGGGGTCGCTGCCATTTCTCAGTAACGGTGACCTGACTGAATTGGGGATATTCCATATATCACTGGGGCTGTAAGCAATTTACTAAGCAAGTACAAGTGTTTAGCATCACCCCGTTTAAACACCGACATAATCATGAAATGTTCCTCAGTAAAAGCCACAAATCGAGGATAAAGCCCATTTTCGGATACTCAACCATCATATTCTATCTCATTGATATCCCTATGTCGTATAATACTTAAATCACCAATTGAATAGCCTGATCCCACTCTATCAAACTACTTGCTGCAACCGCCCAGTTCCGTTGCTTAAATCCTCACTTCATCTTCATCCTATCCCGAAACCCATCAAAACCCAATGATACTCCCATGAAATCCCATAAAATCCAAGTAAATGCCATAACTGGTTGGTGGTATACCTACCCCTCTGAAAAATATGAGTTCGTCAGTTGGGATGATGACATTCCCAATATATGGAAAGTCATAAAAGTCATGTTCCAAACCACCAACCAGCCATAAAATCATATATAAAATCTGATGAGACATGATGGGAATCCCATGGGAAATCCTCATTTCTTAACGGTTTTTCCCATCAATGTCCCTTGTCAAATGTCCTGGTCGCCGTAGATACCAACAAACGCGCAGTCTCCTGGGAATTCAATGGATTGGTTGAAGGGAAAATCTTAACCGGAAATCCCAAAGATGTTTCCATTAAATATGGGGCTGAAATCTGTGATTTTAGGAAACTATTCATGGTTAATATGGGATCCATTGTTGTTATGGTGATGGTATAGTTCCCATTGCGATAGTTCCCATGATTAATTACTATGCTACTGGTGCTGAACGTAGGGAATGGACTATTATTCATAGTTACTATGGCATTATGGGAAGTAAGTAATGAGTAATACTTACTATGGTTTGTTAAATAGTTACTATTATGTGATTATTAATCCCATTGTCCAACGGATGGGAATAGAGGAATGGGATTACTGTATTATTAACAGTTACTAAGTTACTATGGATCATTCCCTCATTCCGTACCTTTGGCACCAGTAAGAATACGTGATATGCGATATATGTGATAATGAACCATCTATGTGAGATATACAAATTGTTATGAGGGCAAGAATTTGATGAACCGATATAAGATATATGTGATAATATGCAATGGATATCATTGTATATATATATATATATATATATATCAATGTTTCTATCAGAACAACTATACATATGTAATAGAAACAAACAATATGCGCATATTAACCAATGTATAATGTGCATAATGTATATATATATAGCCAAGCTATGAGGGGAACTAATATAAAGCAACTGGCCTATCTAACCTGAAATTGACATTGAAAATTGATAGTGAAAACTGATGTTGAAATTGACATATTAAATTTTGATGAAAACATATCATATATATATATATATATATGATTTATATAAACTAACATGTGATATGTATATATATATATATATATATCATATCTATGACACTAATATATACTATATAATCATATATAATATAAAGAACAAAGTAATATTGCTGAAGTACAATAATTAACCAGCCTGAAACTAGCCGAAATAAGACCATTTGGGGATGATTGACAAATATGTTAATATATATATATGCACAACTAGTAATTATATGATGTGTATATATATAATATAACTACTAATATGAAATACGTGTGTGTATGTATATATATACACACAGCTCATGATAACTTCAAAGATGGAATTGGGGTGTCCCTTGAAATCTTCAAAGCCACAATTGCTGGCGTTTTTGTTGAAGCCGGAAGCCACTTGAAAAACGTCTCACAAAACACGTCTCGACAGATCCAATGTAGATCTTTACCCTCTGGAAAAATATGCCACGAGTTGGAAACCCTGCAAAATTGAATGAAAATAGGTGGACATTTCATCATGGTAAACTGTTACATAACTATGGAGAATCATCTATAGGTAGGTAAATCAACGATTTCGGCCATGTTCAAGTTCGCAAACTGTGACAGTTTACCAGAGGGTATCAACATCATTATACCATCATGAATCACCCATTATCACCCATTATCACCCATTATCACCCATTATCACCATTATCATGACACCATTATCCTACCATTATCCCATTAATCACCATTTATTGATGATCAATTTCCCACTATAGTCCCATTAAAATCCTATGAAATCCCAATAAATCACCATTATCCCACAATTAATGAACATTCATCACCAGTGTTTCATCCATTGAAGTGAGTTATTTTCACATGGCACAGAGCTCAAAAACTTCTGGGGACCGCATTCTGGTGACAAATTCTGGATATGCTGGTGATTTTGGACGCATCTCCCGACTCGAAGTCTGGAAAATCCCCCGACACTCATCTCATGGTCAAGTTATTGGCTATGGTTCGTTGCTTAAATCCTCACTGAACATCTGAACAACCCATCATTTAACCCTGGCCAGATACTCCCATGAAATCCCATAAAATCCCAATGTAAATGCCATGTCTGGTTGGTGGTTTGAACCTGCCCCTCTGAAAAATATGATGGACTTCGTCAGTTGGGATGATTATTCCATTCCCAATTAATATGGAAAGTCATAAAAGTCCATGGTTCCAAACCACCAACCAGATGATATTCCCATTAAAATCCTATAAAAACCAGCAACCATAACTATCCATGCTGGATTTTCCATGTTATTTATATGTTATCCAAGAATATCAACCATGACATCTTCAACCTCAAACCTTCGAACCGATTTCGAACAAATGTGCCCGATCTCCCAAGGATTCTTGATCTTATGCCCCCAATTTTGTGAAATCCAAATTGAACTCTATATTCCCAAGAAATACCCTCTGGTAAACGTTTACATAACTATGGAAAATCACCATTGTTTATAGGTAAATCCACTATAAATAACCATTTTCAATAGCTATGTTTGTTTACCAGAGGGTATTCCCAGTGTTTTCTTGAATTCCCATCATTTCGCAAATGTCCACGGATGGTACAACCCTTTTGTCGTTGTCATCCCCAGCCTGGTGCGAGGGACGCTACTAGGCCCAACTGCGAAAGGATCAACAGCGATTTCCACGCCATGGTCGTTCGGAAGTTGTCGAGACTCGAAACACGGCGCCTAAGATTGGCAAGTTTGATCCTTGAAAAACGGCACTGGTTCCCCACAATTTTCGTTGCGATTTTCAGCGGGAAAATTTGTTGAGAGCCAGCTGAGCTAAGAATTTGTGTGTTTTTTTAAGGTCCGAAGGGTAGGATTCTTGAAGTGAACCAGTCACCATGGAGCATCCTGACTTACCATTTTCATGGGATTCCAAGCATTCCCCAAATGGATCCAAATGGGAGTTCTTTATGGGATTGGCTTACCATATTAGTACCACTCCATGCATTTTGGGGCTAAGACCTGTGCTGCACTTTGCACCCCCTTCCTTTTTTTCGGCTGCGTTCGAGCAAGTGCAACTGAAGGGTGTGAACAGCTCACGGAAAGAAACATCATTCTCACCGCGACATCCACGCGTGGTGCACAAAACGTGGTGAATTAAAAGCAGTGTGAGACGGGTCGAACATGATTTGGCAGGCTCATGATGGGCCCCTACGACTTAGGCCCCATGCCATTCTGAACCCTGAGTAAACTCGAAGTTCTGAAGAGAAGAGTTCAAAAATCTTCAAAACCCACTCTAATTCCATGAAATACTGGGGATTTTTTTCCCAGATTGCGATGATCTCCAAGATATTTGCTGGAATTATATAGTATGACCCTGACGAATCAAAAAAACATGGGTGTCTTGCAGCTCACATATCTGTAGATATCTTTTCCTTATAAGAGCCCATCACTACAGGAACCCGAGGGTTCGCAACTTCAGGGACCTTCGGAACATCGCCTATTTCTTTAAATGTCTTTCTTGGTTTTACTTGGTCGCATCATGCAGAGAAAAATCGCAGCCAAGTATCAGTTCCATCCAAATTAACGATCACATGTTTTTTAAATTTACATTCCAAAGTTGGTGGTGTCAAAAACATTTCAAACAGTCAAACAGGTTTTAGTATAATCAGAAATCGATCGGAATCCAAGGGCTGTCTATACAATCGCCAAAACATGGGCGCCGCGTTTAGTTAAGGTCAAATGAATCCAAAGTTGGAATTTCAACATATTCCATCACTGTTGACCTTTTGTTGTTTCAAATCGTTTCAAACCATCCGAAGAAATCCGTTTGGTTCCGAGATTGATCCCTCTCCGTTGCTTGGGGTTCCAGGAAATCGACGCCTGACTTGCCTGCGGAGGCGGTTGGCCAGAAATCAGTGGGTATCTGAAGATCGCCTTAACGATCCAAAATGGGGGTTATAAGATATGATAACATATACCCCCTGGTAAACTAACATAGCTATGGAAAATCACAATTTGGAATAGGATAGGTAAATCAACTGTTAATGAGCCATTTTCAATAGCAAACTGTTAAATTACTAGAGGGTAAGAAGATATTATAAGTGCAGCTAGCTTCAACCAATCACTCGGATTGGCAACCATAGAGTAATTTTAACCATCGATGTACCGAATTTCAAATGGTGATTTTCCACGGCTGTGTGAATTACGAATTAGGCTATCCCTCCCTATATGAATATCGACAATATCGACATATGATATGTATGTGTTTATATACCCATAGGATCCATGGTGCTGCTATATATGGTAACATGGATCCCATCAATATACCCTCTTTATGTTTGTATATATATATACCAGCACCATGGATCCGTTAAGGGGGATATATAGTAAAGTAAATGGGTGAACACACCATGGAGGTCCGGAAACATGATATACGATGATATATATATATATATGTATATATATGTATCTAATTATATATATACTGGTTGGTGGTTTTAACCATCTTGAAAAATATGAGTTCGTCGATGGAAAATATTATCCCATATATTACGGAAAATAAAAAATGTTTGAAACCACCAACCAGTATATAACAAAAAGTACTGTCACTCGATGCCATTTCCACAGAAACAACTTACATAGGAAAAAAAAAACACACCATGTCCCAGCATCTTATCATTCATGGACACATGATAACACTTACAAACAATAAATCTCGGGAGAGTTACCCCATGTTATTTCCCATCTGCCAGTGGCGACCTTTGCGTCGTGAGGTTCTTCAGAGGTTCTTGCAATTCATCCACCATATCATCCAGATCTATCCAGATCTACTACTTGGATGTGGTAGGTAAGTGGTTGATAACCATACGACCATACCCAGTTGTATGCAGGGTCTACCCTAGTTCTATGTGGCTTATAACCCATTTTTTGCATATATTCGCCCACATGTCCATTTTTTGGGGCATGCGCCCATCCAAGTAACATCAAGTAATGTGCTTACCATCTAGTTATTTAACAGTTTGCCATGGAAAATCCACCCCATTTTTAATAGGTAAACCATCTATAAATGGGCCGGGCCATTGTCCATGGCTATGTTAAATAACCAGAGGGTATATAAAACAATCATGAACCATTCCCAAAATCACTTTTTTATGGGCGGTAAATCAACTATAAGTAACCCTGATATCCCACTTTTGGAACCGAAGAAACCGAAGAAAATCTCCCACCCTGCCTGGCCCTTCCAAGGTCGCCAGGCGAACTTACCGACCTGAAGCTCAAATCATCTATTCATGATGGGTCAGTCCATGATTTAACCACTATCAACCACTATGACACTATGAAATGTTGTCAACCATAGTTTATCAACCATTAACCATTATCAACAATGTTGACTCACGTTTAGTCATTATCAACCATTTGCCATCATTAACCAAAATTAACCATAAAAAAACATCATTAACCACATTATTAACTTTGATATTCCCATTAAAACCCTATTAAAACCAGTAACCATAACTATCCATGCTGGATTGGAACCAGGCTGACGAGCCTGGAAAGAATTGGAAGTCATGATCCCAAAGTTATATCCCCAAAAATCCTAGGGTTTTCATGGGAATGAGATAGGAAACCATGAGTTTTATAGTCATTTGGGGATGTCTTCAAATGGGAAACATCCCCAAGTCACCATGGGTTTCAATACCAAAATGGTCTAGTTTGAAGGATTTGGGCATATTTTGGGTTACCCCCATTTTAGGAAACCTCCTAAAATACCGAACTTGAAAAATGCATAAAAGTTTTCATACCAAACTCTTCAATTACCAGAGGGAAGAGTTTGGAGATCTACTGGATACCCATGAAAAGATCATAACATGACCCCAACTGCACCCACAGATCCCAAGTTCATCCGTCAATATTTTTCTCGTCCATCAAAAATTATAAATCTTTTGCTGGTTGGCCGGTTGTTTTAACCATCTTTACATTGCCAATCTTAGATACCCTACAAAAATGACAAATTCTTAGCTGCTGAACATAGATAATCTCATTGATACCAAAAGACTAAAAGGATGAGTTTGTACCCATCCAGTCGGTTAACCATATGGCAGTGTGTCAAAACCTTGTACCCCTGTAGTTCACATCAAAATAGCTGGGATTTATGGATGTTCATCCCCCTAAAAATGCTATTTTCATAGGTATTGATCCATAGCCATATCAGCAAAAAACGATCCACTTCGGAGTAGAAACTCTACTACCATCCAGTCGGTTTTTCCCGCTTCCCCTTCAGCGGTTAGTCGCGCTGGAACTCGCTGGAACTCCTCGCTCTCTAAGCGAAGGCTCGTCCCAGCAAGGCGAACAGCAATCCTCGGTCGCAACGCGACACTGGAGGCGATGTGGGCGGTTTCAACCATGACTAAAATGGTGGGTTCCACAAGGTGGTGCCCCTCAGTTATAAGTTGCTTTATAATCCCATTAACTATAGATATATCTACCATAAGTCCTAGTTATTAGAGTTATAAACCAACTTAGCTATCTTGGGGGCACCACATTGCATGAAGAAGGGGCTACCCCAGTCGTCACCATATAGCTTTGAAGACTCAAATGGCAATCCATGACTTGGATGGTACCATGGGGTACCCCTATGACTCAGGAAACCCCCAGATCATGGAAAAAACATATCTCTTGAGGGATTATTTTATCTGGTTGGTGGTATACCTACCCCTCTGAAAAGTATGAGTTCGTCAATGGAAAGGATGACATCCCATATATGAAATGGACAATAAAAAAAAAATGAAACCACCAACCAGTTATGGTTTTGAATCGAATTTTCATGGGATTGTAATGGAATTATCATGGGATTCAAAACGCGGATCTACAGTGAAAAGAACTGGTTACGATGTTACTGGTATCGGGATTCAACCATCAAAAGAAGCAAAAAACATACTGTACTTGAACTAAATTCATAATTGACACTATACATCACTAAGAAACTCTAATTTAAAAAAACTCCAATTGTAATTATAACTAATACCCAAATGGGATTACAATGGGGGGTTAATGCGATTTTAATGGGATCTATTGGGATTACTTACATGGAAAGCAGTTTTTGTTTGCATCACGCAAAGCCTATGTTGTTTCAAATAGACCGATGGACTGGTGTTCAGAAACTCTATGTCCAAAAGGGGACTCTTTTGACAAAAACAAACGGCTAAAACGCAGGAAAGAAAAAAAAAATGGAAAACGGCATCAAACAGAAAACAACTTCGAAAACCTGGGTTGAAAACCTGTCGGGACGGAAATTTAACGGTCCATTTTTTGTGATTCCATCTTTGTTTTTCGTTGAGTCTGGCTCTCCCAAGTGAGTTGCTGAATATGTGAGCCACAATGTGGGGCCCCCAACTACCTTAAACCCTAGTGAAATTGTAGTTATAAACCAACTGAACGCTATCGACTGGGGGCCCCACATTGCAGGTCCCTAAAAAACCATGGATTGATTTGATGCAAAAGTCACTTCGGAAAGCCTCGGTTTTGACCCCCCACAGAGTTGGGACCATGAATTTGTGACGGATCTCGACGAGATCATCTGGCATCGCCAAAATCTATGGAAATTCGATGGAAAGATCTGCCAAGATGTTAAAATAAACACTGTAAATAGCAGCAAAACAGAAAAATGGTAGACTTTTTTTGGGGGGATACCATATATATGAAAATATATGAAAATGCAATCATGTGGCCGCGAAACGCGCAAGCGGCGCAACCTATGATCCCCTGAAAAAATCACTGAACAAAATCATTTGTTCAACGGCCTTGAGCGTGAAGACATGGCTTCCTGACACATGTCCTGTAAAGGCGGTTAAGCAACCGCAAGCAATGGATTTTCCAAAAAGATGCTATCATACCCTCTGGTAATCTAACAGTTTAACATAGCGAACTGGAAAATGACCACAGAAATAGTGGATTTACGCTATAAAATGGTGATTTTCCAGTTCGCTATGTAACAAATTACCAGAGGCTAGATGTTGTTCCAACACAAAAAAAACGCTTCTTCGATGTTGGTGACATAGTCGAGTCGTTGGTACAACCGTGCTGACGCGTCAAACAGAGTTTCTTAAAGATCCCGTGTGTCTGAAAATGGAGTATACCCCAAAATGGCAAGGTCTATACAGAGACTGATGATGATAAACCACTGGATTTTGGGGCAAGTTCTAAGATACTCTAAGATAAGATGGGAGAATTGAAAAAGGCTCCGGAAAATAATCTTCCAGACCTCATAGAACTGGGGTCCATGTTGACTTTGGGCGGTGTTTTAATATGTTTTAATTAGGTATCTCCAATTCCGATGATCATCCTTTTCCCTCTGATTTGAGTGTCACAACTGTTGTGGCTAGTTGACATAATAACATGTGCTCGTCATTTTCCATTTTTCCAATGCTTTGGGATCACATTTGCCACAAGTGGATCCACAAGTGGAAAAAACATTGACCCACTAACCTAACCCACTAACCTAACCCACTTTCCCATCTTTTCCCATGTTCCCAATGGTTAGTTCACATCATGCCCCCAGAGAAAACCAGCGAAAATGCAGGGATTGGTTTCCCAACATCGACCACCATTTTTTGCGATGGATCGGCCACAAAAGAAGGGAACTCACTGCGTGCTTAGGAAGGGAAGCACAGCTCTTATGACCCGTTGAAAATAAGTGGATGATTGGTAAATATATATATATGTATATATATATATATGTGCACAACTAGTAATTAATTATATGATCTATATATATATATATATACGCCTAGTATATATATAATCTGGTTGGTGGTTGACCTATCCCTCTGAAAAATATGATATATAGTCAGATTGGATCATCATCCCAGCTATTGGGGAAGTCATAAAATTCATATATTCATGTTCCAAACCACCAGATAACTTTGTTTCGAATCAGGCTCAAAAAACGCAAAAAAAACAAAAAGAAGTAGGATGATCCTACCACTCCATCCTCAAACAACTTGGTCAAGTGCCCTCTAACTTTGGTCAAATGGATTGGCTGCATGTGAACTCTGCAACTGATTGGCTGTCAAACACCCCACAAAAGAATGTGGTTCATCCGTCATTTTCGCGATGAACATCGGCATAAGTGAGGGCATGCTAAGACGTGTCAGTCACACCTGTTTTCGGAATCGTTCCTATCATGTGGTTTGGAAACTCTTAGTAATAGCTTCTTTTGGCTCCCCAGTTGTCATTGGGAATATTGATAGATACAGTATTATAGCGAATGATACCCAAAGCTCCTAAAACACAGAATTCACCAAGTTATGTGCGTCAACTTAGCTATCTACTTTGGGGTGCAGTGGAACCATAGTAAGTGGGACTATATCTCACCAACATATTCATTGGGGCCTCAGATCACAACAAACATTGCGCTTAAAATCCCATACCTTTCGCCTCACCATAGTTATACGAAGAAAACATTGGGATTTTTGAGTCAACTTAGCTAGCTACATTCCATTTATGGTCAAGTTATTAGTACCCCTAGTTGATTTTCTCCATTGAAACCTCCATTGTGGATGTTCCCCATCCTTTTCCCATGAAATCCCTTGATAATCCCATGATTCTATTAAATCACCATGAACATCTCCCATTAAACATGCACATCTCCCATTCAACCCAGCATTTTTCAACGTTTTTTGCCCGGCGCCAAGTCGCCAAAGGCCAGGCTGCTGTGGCAGGCGGCATCGCCATCCGGGGGTCCCTCGTCGTCGTCGAATTCGGTCTCGGTGGCCTGAGCAGCCGGGAGGATCGGGGGATGGGGCTGGGGTTTCACCCCAGTGGCGATGTGTATCGAATAATCTATGCATGGATGTATATGTATATCTTGTGTATAGTGTATATGTATATACATATGTATATATATATATATCTATATGTGAATTTCATTCCAGGTTCCTTCCACGTGACATTAGGTTCAGGTGCGCCCCTAGGGTTGGTAGAAAGAATCCGGTTGTCTGCAATTTCATGGCAGCCGGAGCCCGGTTCTGGCAGTAGCTTGACGGCGAGTGCCAGGGTGAAGATCCAGGTGAGTTTCAACGAAGTTGGGAGGTTCATTTAGCAATACTGCGAAATGGATCAGAAAGGAATAGAGGTTCCTAGCTATGATGGTGCACCAGAGGGCCTTGCGGCCTACAAAGAGGCAGTCCTTCAATACCTGATGGCCACAGAAACCCACAAGCGCTACTTGGTGGGCCCCAGATTAGTCCAGAGACTGTCTGGCGTTGCCAAGGCGCTGATTCGGACTCAAACCCTTAGCACCCTAGGGGCGCTTGCACACTGCTGGGGTTCCTGGAAGAGACCTTGGAGCGACCTTCACTGATAGAGGCAAACAAGCATGTCATGGCCTTCTTCTACCAGCTTGAGAGGAAGAAAGGTGAGACGATGACGGAGTGGATTGCCTCACGAGCTCTCCAACGTGTCCAAAGGGAACATGGGCAACTGGAAGTGCCTAGTGAAAAAGACTGGAAGGACTCTAGGTCCAGCTACTGTAGAACAAGTGAAAGAAACCCAGGAGGTCAGGAAGTGCCTTTCCGTGATGATGGCCTACTAGATGAAGAGGAAGATGAACAGACCAACGATGATTCCGAACAACCTGCATGGAGATGGAACAAGTCTTCACGGAGCTGGGGTGAATCATGGGGAGATTGGTCTTGGAGATCTCCAGAATATGAGCCACAAAGACATGGAGTTTTGATGAGAAGCCCTTCATTTCCGAGTTCCTGGCAGGATTCCTGCTTATAGACCGTAGTGGACTGGAGCCCAGTGAAAGATCAAATATTCTGGGCAGCATCAAAGGCCAGTTCACCACTCAGGCCATTGCCCGTGCGCTCCGCGAACAGTGGGGCGATGGTGATGTGGCCAAGCGTGACAAAGCGAAGGCAGCAGCTGCCTACATCCTTGAAGAGGACGACGAGGATGCCCTCTACAACAATGTGGATGAGCATGGGTTCTCTCAATGGGGTCCTGAACAACAAGAGGCCTACTACCTGGAGATGGCCGCCCTTCCAAGGGAGACATCAAGTGCCTTCGGTGTGGAGGACCGCGCTACCAGGACAAATGTCCTCAGAAATTCAAAGAGAAAAGTGCGCAGATCGCAGATGAAGAGTCAGCTGAGATTGCCTTCGCAGCTTCTGAGTCTGCAGGCCAAGCAGACTGTATGGAGCCCAATGCCAACAAATTGGAAAAGTTTCAGTAAGGCATCATCGATTCTGGAGCGACAGCATCGTTAGGTAGTGTCGATGCACTCGAGGAGCTGATGATAGCCAACATTCATGCCTGTGGGGACAGCAAGATGCAGGTCAACACGTCCAAGCGACCCACCTTCAAGTTTGCCAACGGCATGCGAAAAGAGTGTCTGAGCACAATCAACCTTTCCGCCGGTGCCTGTGAGAAGCGTGGGAACATGGAAATTCATGTCCATGACTCACCAGGACAACCTGTCCTGATCTCACGAAAAGCTCTGGCAGCCTTGGGTGCCGTGGTGGACTTCAGCGAGAACAAAGTCATCT
>Ga0126342_10013532_pt1 | contig 14438 bp, 11 predicted proteins | sample Cyp1metagenome_FD_92528 | JGI IMG/M metagenome (GOLD analysis project Ga0126342, IMG submission 92528) | Coral microbial communities from Lord Howe Island, Old Settlement Bay, Australia - Cyphastrea 1 metagenome | ecosystem: Host-associated > Invertebrates > Cnidaria > Coral ... | reverse complement strand
CACCCTCAAGCCACCGTGTGGATCAGAGTTGGCTTTGCGTATGGCAGAGCTATACCTAGTGGAAGGCTTTGTGACAGGCGACCAACCTCTATATGCTATGCAGCATCCTTCTGACGTGTGCCTGTTTGGTGATGTTGCACCGCCATGGTGCTATGGCCGACCTGACAGGGTGCTGAAAGCCTTCAATCTCAGTTACCTCAAAGGTTTTGGCCGATCCACAACACTGCTGATGCTCTTACACTGTGTGAGAGTTTCCGGTGTGAAATTGGCTGAGAAGCTTCCACATTTATATCGGTCAGTCCGGAAAATTTACTTGCATTGCGTTCATCAAGTCTCCCGAGTGGAGGAAGCCCTCGCCAACATGAAAATATCAGCGAGGCACTCGCTTCGGACGGCTCACAACACGGTGCAGTCAGTGTTTGTCATCCGGAATTTGATGCGGGTCGGTGGATTGCAGGACTGGTCATTATTTGTGCGGCAATGGAACAGCATGTCATCAAAAGCCTTTCAGATCACAGGGCGTCGGCAAATGGCTCTGAAACTTCTGTTCGAGGTGGCACCGCAGGACGGCGGAACTGAGCATGGAGAATCGCAGACTGGATGATCTTATAAGTCATATAATATAGGTCTTAATATCCATTGTTTTAAACTGATTAATTGACACATGATGGCTTGATCCAGCATCCAACATGATTTCATCATCTTGGTCCCTTTAGGATGTCCTCGACGCAATTTTGCAGCATGTCCAGACGGTTTCGTGGTATCTCTGCACGTGGTCAGATGATTCTTTGGCATCCAAGAAACTGTATCCAAACTGGAACTTTCCGGCCAAAGGGCAGTGGCAGAGTCGGTTGAGGAGAATGCTTTTTGTGGTTTCATTTTGAGCTTGATGTTATTCATTGAGAAGCAGCTTTCTTCGCGTTCAAAGCGGGCACACTTACAAGCCCGGCAATCACGTCGCCATAGGGAATCCTTTTGGCCGGCTTTTCAAAATGACTGACTTAATAGTAAGATATATGTAACTGTTTTAAAAGTCAACTAGATGACATATCATATTAAAGCTTTGCTAAAACGTCAGATGATGGACCTGGGCAACCGTCAGAAAACATCATCACACATGGAGTAATTATTAAAAAGTAAATGCGGGACTTATTAATGTCCGACCATTGCCCGAAATGAGCGGTATGTCCGACAGTGGTCAGACAGAATGCGTGTATTTTCAATGGTTGAGTTGAAAAACTGCCATATGGTTGGGATCACCAGGTCACCCCCAAAGAACGACGGGCTTGACATCTTCTGTCCAGGACAACCGATAAGTCCATGAGCCTGTGCATCTCCCATCTACAAAACACCCGGGTTCAGAAATTGAAGGTTGCACAGCCAAAAAAGCCAGATGTGGACCAGGTGGAAGCAGCTTCTATGCGAGCAGCAGCTTGCTGGCATTTGGGGCAGGAGCTACTGACAACCGTTCCTGTCTGTGCTGCAAAGTTGAAGGAAGCTTGGTATGACAATTTTGCCGATGGAGAGGGCCCAGTGAATGATGAGCTTCAGGCGGTTTTGCTTGATAAGCCGGTTTCTTTCAACATTCGCACCGACATCCCCACGCTGCAGCGCTTGGCTGATGAACTGTCTTTTTCAAAGCCTGTCGGCGCCACACCGGAAGCCGAGTTGACCATTGTTGTGGATCGGTTCAACCTGCTTATCAAGCAGCTCAACTATGATGTCACCGTGTGGCAAACTTGGCGCAGCAAGTGTGCATCACTGAAGGTTGCGGCTGAAGCAGCCAAATATCAGTGGCGCTTGGACCGCAGGAAGCGGTGCCAAGAAGCAGCGAGGCATTTCATCAAATCGAGCATGGCCTTCAGTGTCTGGGAAAAGAAGAAGACCGAACTGGCCATCGCAGATGTGATGAATCTCAAGAAGGCTCTGGCAGCCCGCTCAGGTGCGAAGCTGGAAGACATTTCGTACGTGCTGTGGCTCAATGCATCAGCGCCTTGTTTGATTCCATCAGCTGTGATGGGCCAGCAGCTGGCGCTGATGTCCTGGGCACTGTCGGACCAAATGCGCAGTGTTGGTCTGATGATGGTGCCAATTTTTTCACACCAGCGTGGAAAGTTGTGCATCGATGAGCGCGCCATCCTCGAGAAGATTTTCACAGCAGGAAACCATAATTGTGATTGGAGCTACCACGTTCTGTTCAAGGAGAAAACGGACGCGCGTGACCTTCGACCCATGGTGTACAGTGGCACGTTCATCTTTGCAAGTCCTCTTGACTTGCAGCAGTGACTTGGCACTAAGTCTTTGTTTTTTCTTTTTGATGCAGCAGGGATTCTCATGGTCATGAATATAATAATAAAAAATAGTAACGAAATAATAATAATAATAAATCATAATAATAATAACAATAATAATAATCATCATCATACTAATAAAGAAAAATAATAGTAATAGCAATAATATTTAGTAGCAAGGCAGGCAATCAGTGGCAGGAACCCGTTCTTTGCATCGCAGCTGCGCCGTGAGCAACGCACTGCTGACCTGAAGCAGCTTGCGCCGCGCGATATGCGCGAGGTCGAAGCCTTGGGCGATGACAGCCTCCCTTCAAGCATCGATGAAAGAGACCGGATCAGCATTGCTTCCAAGCATTGGCAGATCGGGAGCACCGGCTGCCAAGCAATCATCGATGCAGCCTTGACCGGGGCCCAGCCAGAACCAGGGCAGGTAATTTTAGTCGACCTCTTCATGAGGCAAGGGGACATGGCTGAAGCGTTTTGTCGTTTGAAGTCTGGCCGCCCCAACGTCCAGTACCTGGGATTTGCAGAATCACAGGAAGAGATCAATTACGTCGAGGTGCATTTGCAAGATATGCTTGCGGAGATGTATGAAGCAGGAGTTCCGACACCCACCGGTGCCAAGATTGAGCAAGAGATGGCAGCAGACCTGATGGAGCCCATGCCGCCACATCCGAGGCTGAATGTGCTGGCCGCTCGGCATTTCTAACTGAATTGTTTTTTTTGCACACACCAGACAGTCCAGTTGAAAGCCGCCGGCTTGCTGGCTAACTTAATTAATCACGTTTAATAATCTTGCCGCCGCAATGAGTCACGGTGGTAAGGGTGGCATGCAGGTGGCTTGCAGTTTTCCATCAAGGCCGGTCGTGTCTTTTCGATGAATCTGAAGCCGGCTTGCCGGCCGCAAATTTAAAAGCCCCATTCACTGAATTCAGGTAATGAAAGATGAGCAGCTCTTTCTCCCTGTGGCCATGGTCAGGGAGTGGCAGGACCATGCCACTTGTGGACCTGAGTTCAAAGTCTGGATGGAAACGTTCCTGTCCAAGCATGGCAAGTTGATAGACCCAGACGAAGAGAAGAAGAAGCAGGAAGAGGAAAGCAACAAACGTTCTGGCGATAATAGCTCAACTTCTGGCCCTTCACCGAAGAAGCCCCGCCTCGAAGCTGCAGATGCAGTGGGCAAAGAATATTACGTCGTGGTTGCAGACATCCAGCAGCCTCTCATCCAAGAGGTCAAATTGGAGAAAAACATGCCCACAGTGCACCTGCGTGGTGGAGACACTGCTTTTTTGGTGAACATGTCAGGCAAGGCATGGACTGGAAGCCACCCTTGCATTGCTCTGTTTGGCAATGGAAGCTACAGGATTTTGAAGGAAGGTCAGGAAGCCAATGAGAAATCCATCGAACTCCAGTTTGCATCGTCTGAGGACTTAGTGGTTCTCGGCGGCTCCATGCAAAAGTTGGGTCAAGTCCTGAAGGACATGAGAGAAAAGAAGCCTGATTGTCGAATTTGCTACTTTGACATTGTCGAAGACCCCCAGTCCGTAGGTGCTTTCACGTTGAAGGCGACTCACAGGGTGATTTTCCAGAAAAAAGATGGAGAAGAAGGCCAGATCGGCAAGCACAACCTTGGCATGAAATTGCCATTCAGGTCCTCGCCTCTCCTCAAAGTTATCTGGCATGTCCGCTGGACCACGAAAGGTCTTACCCCCGTGAAGCCTGCTTGTCACGTGATGGGCCAAGTGAACCTAGCCTCTGAAGAAGCGCTGCGACTCCATTCCTCAAGTGGCTGACTGACTGCATCCTAGGTTTAAAAACTTAGATTTATTACATAAGGGTAAAAATAATCCCAGGTTCAGATTCAGCGTCCTGATTCCTATTAAACACTTCTGGTTCATGGATTGGGGTCCCAGGAGCAGAGTCAGACTGCAATCTCGACTGTTGGGCATTGCTTGCTGCATCCCACATTTTGTGTTTTCTCCATGGTCCATCTGGTCGTCAACCTTTGGTTTTTAAGCTATTCTGTGTGATGTGTCTTGCACTTCTAAGTAGCAAAGTCCAATGTTGAAGTTGTTTGGTGCAAAGATGACTGAACGAGGCAAAATCTGCCTTCCAGGCCCCAGGCACATTCATGAACAAGGTGCTATAATCTCACACTTTCGGTCAATCACTCTGAGGAGTGTGAAATTCCGAGTTGGGTCTACAAAGGGGTCAAGGTCAAAATTGCTGCCTACTGCTCGGAAATCTTTGGTGAGACCAAAACTCACAGATTCGTCCCAATTGGACTTCAATGGCAGTGGACCTGAGAGTGATCTCGGGGCTTGCAGCTGGCTTGCTGGCTCGTCGTGTAATTGGAATGGAATTAAGTGCTGGCTTGCCGGCCATAAGAATAAAATAGACGATATAGTGAATTAAACTAATTAGCTGGTTTGGCACTTTGGCAGTCAGGTATGTTCTGGGGCTAGCTTCCTGGCTATATCTTGCGGCTTGCAGTCATTCTGATCGAGTCTGTGTACCGTTCACGCGCTGGCATCAACTTTCAGCAGGTGATTGATAATAAGACAGTCGTTGTGTTTTTCTCCATTGGTCGATAATAACATTAATAATAATAGTAGTAATAAATAATCACATCTGTGCCTGTGCGATTTGTTTCGACATTTAACAGCCTAATTAATGTCGTTGCAAAGGTGATGCAACAAGGCAGAATCTTCCTGCCACAGCCTTGACAAACAAGGTGCTAATCTCATTCTCTACCGCCTTCACTCTGAGGAGTGGTGCAGATAGGGGCTGCAAACTGCAGATCATTGGGCCAAAAACTGCCGCGCGCTGGCCTGCTGCTAGCCGGCTGAGACTCTCATGCAGATTCATGTCAATCCGATGACAGCGGACCTCAGGGTCTGACCTTGAAGCTTGAAGCTGGCTTGCTGGCTCATTTATTCAAATCAGGATGGGGTTTTAAGGCTGGCTTGCCGGCCGCAATTTCAATATTATAATAGTTAATAGGTATTTTGGCACTCTAGCTCGCTGGCCTCAAATCTGTCGAAAAACTGGCATCATCATCGTCTATCAGGTTAATGAGCAACCGTCTACCATTCTCAGTTACTTAATGAGATGAGAATCCCGGCGTGAATCCATCTTTTAGTACATGTCACCAACGTCGTCCAAACTCTCAGACCAAGGAATTCTGGATATAACCCAGCGCCTTAAGAATTATTATTACTACTCATTATTCCATGAACGATCCTGGTCCAATGGTCCGCCCTATACAGCCGGCCTCTTGGACGGCGCCCCTCAACAAACAATTCAAATTCGTCGCTAGATGCAAGAAGCAAAATGCTTCACGGCCGGATATCCAAACACAGAAAAGAGAGACAGAGAGAGACAAAAAAGGGTGCAGGAGCCCACAGCAGGGGTCTGAGGCTGTCTTGCCCGCCGAATCGGATTAGTCACTGTGTTGATAATGTTAGGTTGGCTTGCTGACCGCTAAGGGGTTATGATAATAAGGGGTAGAGCCATAAAAAAATCATTTTTTTTTATGGGCCCCCGATCAATGAGGTTGGCTTGCTGACCGTTAATTAGGGGTTATCATCATGAGTCAATAAGCAGTTTCCCCATATAAACGTAGCTCAAAACCAACAAATGACATGGGTCCGGGTTTGAGATTCTTGAAGCATTGTCGGAAAAATGTTTTCATTTTGTACAACTGTGTCAATATTTGTAACTGTCTCCAATTTGCAGGAATCCATGGAAATTATTCTATAATCTAAGATGTAAGTGTTAGTATCATTGGCCCTGCTTGCGCATCTTGCGATGATAGCTCACTCTGTGGCACTGCGATGCGCCGATTCACCATATTAACGCGTGACGCTTTGAAAGCAGGAGGCGGCGCCAGCACAAGGCACAGGTTGTCACACCAAGTCACACTCACTAGTGGGCAACGCAAAAAAGGGGGGCAGGGCGGAACAAAAATGTATTACATCAACAGTATTTTGTACAGACCGAGACGATCTGAGATGGACTGGACCTCGCAGTTGAGGCCCCGGCAGTGGCCCACTGAGATCTGCCGATCTTGCGACAGTTTATACTCCCAGTTTGAGTCAGCTACTTGGTGCCGATTTGTGGTTCGCACGTCCGCTCTCGCCTGTTGTGAGCCGAGTGTTTACGCGCAACTGATCGTAAACGATGCTGGATAATATCGGTAAATATTTAATTGTTGGCCACATGGTGCGTCGCAATGCGAAGCTAATTATACCAGGACCATTATGCATCCCCGTTTCGCCGGCCGATGCATTACTAAGTGATGCGCGCAACACTGCCCGTCCATTACCTGAGTCTGACGCCGAGTCAGAGTCATAAGCAATAATAATTTTGCACGCTTTATAAAAGGCCCCGCAATGCAAACTGCGCATTACAGAAGAAGGACTTAGCCAAATACAGGACACTGCACAAAACACAACAAAAAAAACACATGGCCCTCCAAGCCACAGTCATTAAGGACAAGTAATGGGATCTGATTGAGGAATAGACAATTGTAAACTTTGTCAAATTTAATTTGGGGGTCACCCGCAGTGATTGAAATGGACATAGTAGGTTGCAACCGGCTTGCTGGCCATAAAGGCAGCCATAACTAACTTTTTGAATTGTTGCCGGCTTGCCGGGAATCTTCCTTCAAACAGTCTGTCACTTGTCAGGCAAATTTCTGTGAAAATTCTTCTGTGCTCATGAGGCCGGAAGGGACAAACTGATCATAAATTCACTTTGCGCTGCAGCCGCTCAGACAGCTTGGGGCAACAGACCCCAAAAGTGACAGGCAAGTTCACGGCAGGCTTTCAATGGCAATGGTCAATAAGGACCTGGATAGGACCTATGGAAACATCAGACTCAGACTGTAGTCAGCCACGGTCAACCATCTGTACAATGATGGCATGCTAATGGCAAACAAAAACTCTGCATCAGGCAATCTCCTTTTACAAAATGTCATCAGCATCAAACCACTTTCTTCACCATCATGGCTGACCTCAGTCCGCCAGTGAGTCCGGTTAGCAATGATGATGGCAACCAGACGTGCTGCTTCAGTAGCGAGGAAGAGGTCATTGACAACCCGGAGGTAGCAACTGTTGCAGATGATGCTACAGTAGAGGACTCGATGACCACAGTGGAAGTCCACCTCAACGACGACGGCATCGACGACGACGTTGCCCGAGTCAAGGCGGGCATTAATTTTGCGAAAGGGTCCGAGTTTTCATCATGATGATGATTTAACAACGAGTTTGCCCTGAAATTTAATTTCGTCAATTCAATTTAATTTAGTGAGAGATCTTGACAGACCCCCGCTGCAGGTCGACGAAAAGGACAAATCCGAAGCAATGATGCCACCCGGGAGGCCGCTTTCTGGCCCATCTGCTGCTGCTGCTGCAGTGAAAGCCGAGCCGCCCGATGACAAAGAGGCCGAACCGGTCCCGGACAAAAGGCCTTCAGACAGGCTCTTAGAAAGGCTGGCAAAGGAAAATATGCAGCTGCGATCTGCCCTTGAAACTCAGAAAGCGGAGACCCTCCGTGTCTCATTGGCTATGGCGCTGGGCCCCCACATGAACCAGGCGGCTAACCTCCCGCCACCGCCGCCTCCGCCGCCAACTGCGGCGGGCGGGCCGGCTTCCTCCTCCGGCGGGACTTCCGCCGGACCAGCCGCCCCGACGGTGGCGCGGCCGAAAAGGCAGTCGGGAGCGTGGCCTTCCAAGAACGACAACGTTGCCAGGTATAAGAGACAAGACGTGTCACCTGAAACCCGTATCCGGCTGGACATCAGGAATGAGAAGAAGAGGAGGAAGAGGGAGGAAAAAAGAGCTGGCTTGAAACTTGCTGAGGTTGGCTTGCTGACCTTTTAAGGGTTTTTCCTGGGGCAAGCTGGTAACCCTATCAAGACAGCATCTCTCACAATTTGGTGTTCCCTGAACTTAACCATGAGGTTGGCTTGCTGACCATGTTTGAGATTAACAAATAATAATAATAATAATAATTAGCTACTTGTCTTTTGGTCCCTGAATAGCGAGGTTGGCTTGCTGACCAGGAAAGGGTTTAATTAACCACGATAAATTGACCCTGAATAGTACTAGGGTAAACGAGGGAAATCGTAAGTCTATTCGTCTCTTCACTAAAATTCACTTAATTTAATCAGGTTGACTTGCTGACCGCTGAATGTTTTAAATTGGCCCCTGAGTAATGAGGTTGGCTTGCTGACCGCTAAAGGGGATTTGCCAATTATTATTATTGGCCTGGCCTATTGGTCCATCCCTGAACACAATGCTGGCTTGCTGACCTCCAAGGGTGTTGTTGTAAAATGTTTACCATCATTCAGTGAGATAACAGGCTGATTTTTGATGCAATGACTGACATGGTCCGAACTTTGGTTTTGAAGGCTCGACCCCTGCTCGTCTATATTTACTGTTTTTTTTGAAAAAAACCGTTCGAAGGAACGTTTCCGGTGCTTTCAGCCATGGCCAAACAAAGGCCCAGAGACCCAGCAGACCCAAGTACAGACAAGGCTGCCAAGGACAATAAGTCTGAGAGGTCCGGGAAATCAAACTGGACAGCTTTGACCATCAGGAAATCTGGGAAATCAAATTGGCCAAAGGCTCAGGCTTTTCCAAGTCGTGTCATCACGGAGAATGTTGTCAGGCTGGATTATGAGCCGCCGGTTAAAAGGGCCACTCGAGGGACGCAGACCACGATTGCCGGAGTACATTCAAAGCTCACGGTTTCCGTGGAAGAAGGACTGACAAGTCTTCAAGTTTTTTGATCCGCCGTCTGTGACTCCCGCGGCACCCCGCGTTGACTTAAAGACTTAAGTTAAAATCATGTCGCTTACACCCGGGCCGGTGGTCTAATACCCCCGGATAAATTTATTATCTACTATGATGCCCGAGGTTTTCCGCAAGGCGCGCGCGCAGCATTCGCCGTATTTCCGCGAAGCGCGCGCGCGCGAGCGACATAAAGAAAACGGGACCCGTTAAACTAATAATAATTTAATAGGCTTAAAGTAGTAGGTTGTTTAATAATTTTATGCTTCCTCCACCTTCCTGCCCCTGGAGGAAGCTGTCAGTCCTGAGCAGCGCTATCCTGCTGCGTGAAAGTCTGAGTCTTGGACCCGTACTCAGCCAGGAGGACCGAATAAAATGGCAAGACGACGAATTATGCAGCTTGACATTTGAAATACGTTAATAAAGCGTGAGTCAGCCTGCCGGGCTGCATGGAAAAAAAAAAGGAAAAATCACTCAACATCATCAATTCTGGGTCTGAAGCTGGCTTGCCGGCTTTTTTAAACATCGGGCTGGCTTGCTGGCCTTTTTCTTTGTGATGCCTGAACCGATGTTTAAACCGACCGTTATTTGGCTCTAACCATCATCATCACCGTGAGTGACAGTGACTGTCCAATGCGGCAGACAGATGGCTGTGCGGCTCACCCGAAAAGGTTTTTTGTTTTTCTTGGAAGCTGCCAAACCCCTGGGCGATTCGTTCGTGGCGGAGTTGAAGGTGCTCCGGGACACCGCGCTTCGCTTCAAAGACCTAGAAGGATGTGAGGGGAAAAAGCGGGCACTTCAGTCTTTCATTGATTGGATGGAAACGGCTAGCACCTGCCTTTCTTCGCCTGAAGAGTCATGGGAACAGATTTTCAAAGACAACGATGGAAGGCCGCGTCCGAAGGCACCACCTGCGACGTTTGTCCAATGCCAAACGTCTTGCTGCATTGATGGCTGCTTTGCAGACCGTGTGCATCAACACTATGAGTGTGAGACTGGTGATGGCCGTATTTCTCTGATGCCTGCTCTTTCTACATTGTATAATGATATGGTGGCAGCGGTACAGGTTTTGGACTATGATGTGTTTCGCAACGATGATCATGGCGTGGGCGCCCTTAGTCAGGACGTGAAAATGGTCCTGAAAGATGGCATTGTGCTTTTGGATGGCGTCTACAACTTCAAACTTGCACTGTGATGAACCTCCAGGATCACGCTGGCTGCAAAGGGAAAAAATAGTTGCGCAATCAAGTCCACCAGAAATGCCCAAAACAAGACAAAACCGAAACAGTAAGAAGTAATCCACGATAAAGATACAGGGCGTCAAGATGACATATTCGAATAATAATATTGTCGATATTATAAGTTTAAGACGATAATCTAATAAGTCGTCAGGCTGGCTTGCCGGCTGTCATGTTCTCGGGGCAGTGGCTGGCTTGTGCTACGGTTTTTTTTCGGATGAGGCCGGCTTGCCGGCCATAGGCCTTTACTTTGTTGAGGGTTGAGTCTGAGGTTGGCTTGATGACCTTTAAGTAAGTTCCAAGATAATAATAGCAGGCGCTGGCACAGAAAAATATCTCAGATGCAGTTAATAATTACTGTTATAGTCATTACACATGCGTTCAGTTCAACCATTTCCTACTCCCGGGTTGTAGATTTAATTTGAACGTGTGGCAAAAGGCAAAACATTTAGATGGTAAATGCAGCGCGGGCAATAAATAAAAAATTGGCGTGTCCGGGTCAGTGTCAGGCTCTAAGTCTAGTTTGAATCAGTGGCTCAAATTCACTGTCAGTGCAAAACACTAGGATCTATGCCCTCTTTGAGGCGCCAAGTTTAGAAGCAAAACATTACTTCCGGGATCCATCCCCGGGATTTCCGCGGCGCGCGCGCGCGTCCTTCGAGGCTCTACATATAACCGTTTAGAAGCAAAACACTACTTCCAGGATCTATGCGCGGGATTTCCGCGGCGCGCGCGCGCGCGTCCTTCGAAGCTCGTCGTAGAGCTGTTTAGAAGCAAAACGCTACTTCCGGGATCTCTGCCCGAGATTTCCGCGGCGCGCGCGCGCGCGTCCTGGGAAGCTCTAAGATTGTTTAGAATCAGAAGCAAAACCTACTTCCGGGATCCATCCCCGGGATTTCTGCGGCGCGCGCGCGCGCGTCCTTCGAAGCTCTTTGTAGAGCTGTTAGAAGCAAAACGCTACTTCCGGGACCTATGCCCGGGATTTCCGCCGTGCGCGCTTGCACGTCCTTTAGAAGCAAAGTCAAAACTTACTTCCGGGATCTATGCCCGGGATTTCCGCGGCGCGCGCGCGCGTCCTTCCGAAGCTCGTCGTCGTAAAGGCGTACAGCAAACCGCTACTTCCGGGATCTATGCCCGGGATTTCCGCGCCGCGCGCGCGCGCGTCCGTCGAAGCTCGTCGTAGAGCCGTTTAGAAGCAAAACGCTACTTCCGGGATCTATGCCCGAGATTTCCGCGGCGCACGCGCGCGCGCGTCCGTGGAAGCTCTGAATTTAATTTGTTTAGAAGCAAAACATTACTTCCGGGATCCATCCCCGGGATTTCCGCGGCGCGCGCGCGCGCGTCCTTCGAAGCTCGTTGTAGAGTCGTTTAGAAGCAACACTACTTCCGGGATCCATCCCCGGGATTTCCGCGGCGCGCGCGCGCGCGTCCCTCCTTGAAGAGCCGTTTAGAAGCAAAACGCTACTTCCGGGATCTATGCCCGGGATTTCCGCGGCGCGCGCGCGCGCGTCCTTCGAAGCTCTAATAAATTATTGTTTAGAAGCAAAACGACTACTTCCGGAGAGTATGCCTGGGATTTTCGCGGCGCGCTCGCGCGCGTACTTCGAAGCTTTGTCTAATTAATCCGGTTTAGAAGCAAAACGCTACTTCCGAGATCTATGCCCGGGATTTCCGCGGCGCGCGCGCGCGCGTCCTTCGAAGCTCGTCGTAGATCCGTTTAGAAGCAAAACCCTATACCGGGATTTCCGCGGCGCGCGCGCGCGCGTCGTCCTTGGAAGCTTTAAATTCATTGTTTAGAATCAGAACCAAAACACTACTTCCGGGATCTATGCCCGGGATTTCCGCAGCGCGCGCGCGCGCGTCCTTCGAAGCTCGTCGTAGAGCTGTTTAGAAGCAAAACGCTACTTCCGGGATTTATGCCCCGGGATTTCCGCGGCGCGCGCGCGCGCGTCCTTCGAAGCTTGTCAAGAGCCGTTTAGAAGCAAAACGCTACTTCCGGGATCTATGCCCGGGATTTCCGCGGCTTGCGAAGCTCGACGTAGAGCCGTTTGGAAGCAAAATTCAAAAGCCATAAGCAGAGAAGCAACAATAATGGTAACGTCATGACGGTGACATCTCTGCCCGGGATTTCCGTGAGGTGCATGTTGGTGGCCGAAGTATATATATATATAAACCCATGAAGTTACAGCTAGTTTTCAAACCGGATTGAATTGTTTGACTTTATGTTAATTTAAAATTAATTAGTATTCTTCAGATCAACTTGGGAATGCGTCACAGCAGTTACAGTCAGGAACGGAAGGAGAATAATCGTCAAGAGAGCAGGGTTGATGATGTAAAACTTGAAAAGTTAAAAATATATGTACTAATTAAGTTATTCTTGATTGCAGTCATTTTGGGCGTCTTATGGTTGAAATATCATTCTCATCGAACCGCCATGATTCTGTTTGCGACGCTGCATCCGCGGTAGCCACTGGCTTCATTTGCAGAACCTGGTCGCCTTCTGGCAGCCACAGGGCCGGGCAAAACGACGATGCTGCTGCTCCCAAAGCAGTTTGCTATCAGCATGCCAGGCTACATTCAAAAAAGCGCTAAAATCACTGAACAGTCAGTCTCAACACATTGAAACTAATAATACCACTGAATCTGATTCTGAAGCTGGCTTGCCGGCTTTTTTAAAATCAGGGCTGGCTTGCTGGCCTTTTTCTTTCTGGACCGATTTTGAAACCGACCGTTTGGCTCTAGCCATCATCATTGTTAGGAACTGTCCAAGGCGGCAAGCAGATGGCTACTTTTCGGCTGCCGACAAAAACTTTCTTGCGGGCTGCCAAACCCTTGGGCGGATTGACTTGACGAGGTACGGCTGGCACCTGGCTTTTTTCGCCTGACGATACACCTTTTTTCAGTGGTGGTTGTCATGGACCATGTCATCACAGTCATCACTGAAAAAAGACTGCTCTCAGGGCACCGCCACGTCTTGCTGCATAGATGGCTGCTTCAAGACCACGTGTGTCAACACTATGAGATGCAGACTGATGATGGCAGTGTTTCTTTGTTGCCTTCTTTTTTTAGGTTGTTACAATGATATGGTGGCAGCGGTAACGCTTAGACTATGATTTGTTTCACAGCCATGATAATGGCATGGGTGCCAGTGCCCTTTGTCAGGATGTCAGAATGGCCCTGAAAGATGGCATTGTGCTCTTGGATGGCGTCTACAACTTCAAAACGAATGGCTCTATGATGTCCACATGACATGCAGCCAACTGCTAACGTCAAGCTCCAGAATCACGCTGGCCACATGGGGAAAAATATCCATCATCATGACAGTCAAGTGCGATCCGTGACATCAAGTCAAATCCACCAGAAATATGCTCAAAACAAAAAACGAAACAGTAAAAAAACAATATACAAGGCGTCAAAATGGCAGTCTCTTAATAAAAAACATATTTTAATAGTCAGTGGCTTGCTGGCTGTCATGTTCTCGGGGGCAGTGGCTGGCTTATGCTAGCTTTTGTTCGGATGAGGCCGGCTTGCCGGCCATAGGCCTTTTGTTGAGGGTTGAGGTTGGCTTGCTGACCTTTGTTCCACGACATTAGTAAACTGAAACACTGGCACAGAATAAGATCTCAGATACAGTTAATTGCTGTTAGTCATTATACACGGGTTTAGAGTTCAATCATTTCCTGCTACTGCATGGTTGTAAAATTGTAAATGTTTTTGACACTGTAGCAAAAGGCAGAACGCTCTGGGGATATGTGGCAGGCAAATTGATGTGTCCATTCAGCAAATGAGCCAGGCTCACAATGAATCAGGTTCGCTGCCAGCCAATGCCAGACTGGAGTCAATGGTTAATCAAAAATCAGCAGATTTCTCACAGAGAATGAACACCTACTTTAAAAAAACCAACACCTACTTTATAAGATTTTTCCTTCGATGCAGCTGCGGCCGCCTCGAATCTGGAACTTTTGGAATCTGTGGCTGCAGCACTGCCGGGGGAACCCGAGCACTTTGAACCTCACGAGGTCAAGGAGCCGGAGATGGATGGCGAGATCATTGACGCTATCCTCAAACCCTTTTTGGATCAGTTGCCAGGTGTGTCGGATGAGCGAGACATT
>Ga0126342_10013531_pt1 | contig 14438 bp, 12 predicted proteins | sample Cyp1metagenome_FD_92528 | JGI IMG/M metagenome (GOLD analysis project Ga0126342, IMG submission 92528) | Coral microbial communities from Lord Howe Island, Old Settlement Bay, Australia - Cyphastrea 1 metagenome | ecosystem: Host-associated > Invertebrates > Cnidaria > Coral ... | reverse complement strand
CACCTTTCGCTCCATCAGTGGCTTCGCTCTGCAATCCCTGATTCACAACAACCAACCTCTCCTATAGGTTTCCTATTTTTGAAACTTCCGCCACCGCCTTGTGCGGTACTACTGGTATATATATATATATATAGTATACATATAGAATTATATAGATATGCGGCCTCATTTGTTGGGGGCTCCAAGTTGGATCTAATCTATCATACCAAAATTAAAATGGGACCCCTAAGAACCATAACTCTATCTCAGGATTCTGGGTATTACTGCCCATCTAGCCCTAGTTAAGTCTACCAGTACTTGATTCCAACCCCAGATATATCGGCAGTGAAATCATGAGAACTCAACCAGCTCCCCAGGTGATTTCGCCCATTCCAAGCCCTGCGTCCAACTCCACCGGCGAGTGCCGGGCGGGGCCCTTGCCCAACGCAGGGCTGCCAATGAGCTTTCACCGTGATGCCCACGGAGGACACCGAGTAGGTCACAGCGAGCTTAGCACCTCCTGGGGGATCTCGGTTGCTGGACTGGACGTGTAGTGACTCTGGATGTTCCTGGCATGTTTTTAAGGAGAATACATGTGAAATATATAGAGCCAGTAAAGCCAGGTCATTAAACGTGATTTTCTAAGGACAAATTAAGAATGGAACAGTTGCAGTACTATATACAAGAAACAACTATGAATCAACTAGTGGTGCTCAGCGTGAATTTATATAGTTCCGGCTACAAGCTGTCCCACTTCCAGCCCCCTCCTGCTCCAATGCCCAGCATTCCGCTGATGTTCACCACGCCGGGACCTGGCATAGTCTGCAAATCTTCCAGCCTTAGCGGTGGGACCTGGTCCTGTTGAAAACATCTGAAAACCTGACCATTTCAACAAAATGTCTGTGGTACAAGTAGCTTGGTTCAAGATCCTCCAAAAGCAACAAGTCTACTGCTCCAACCTATTTTCCCTAGGTGGAAATCGTCATACTATTTTGGTAAATTCAGGCTTTGGAAAAATGAACAACTGTACGTGCTGTTTATGCACAAATCTGCCGGAATTTTGGGGAATCAGACAAACACATATAAGGGGAATCCGAAAAAGAGGCGGACAAGGGAAAAAAACGGGGAATCCGCAAAAGCAATCAGCACAGGGGATCAGAAGAGATGGGAATGAAGAAGAACAACCATTAAAAAACGAAAACTGGAAATAAACAAGTTCATTAATCATCCTGGGAAAGTGATTGAGTTGTTGATCAATTTCCCTTGCCACTTGGCCGTGGTGGGAAGCCTGAATGGCTCGGCCAGGTGGCAAGACAGCATGTTGGCCAGCAAAACGCCAGCAAGCGCAATCCTTGTGTAGATTTGCTCCTGTTCAAATGTCGCTGTTACGATTCATGTTGTGTCTAGTTTCATGTAGCCGTGACCTTCCTAACGTTCAATTGTCGGGTTACTATAACATACTATACCCTCTGGTAAACTAACATAACTACGGAAAATAACCACCTTTAATTGGTAAATCCACTATACATGACAATTTTCAATAGCTATGTTAGTTTACTGGAGGGTACCCATACCATTGAGAGTGGACTAACAGGACTAACAGTGTGAATCCCAATGCAGCTTGGGCCTGGGCAGAAGCATTAATATTAGAATGATATTGGAGTGGGCACCAATATACACATACAATATATCATACAACCCATACAATATCATAGAACCATGTATGTATATATATATATACACAAGGCACGCAAACATATATACGCTTAAGAGGAGAAAGTGATTTTGCTAACAGGTCGGATTCAATTGCAAGATCTGACGCGTTCCTTTTCTATGGGTGATGGTTTTACATTTTTTGGTACATTTTGAAGCGTGAAAAGTGCATGAAAACAGTGTGAAAAGTGCGTGAAAAGACCGTGAACACCATTAAAAAAACTAGGGTGTCTGCCTCTGACCCTACAGCTTTGAAAAATCAAAAAATCTGTGCGGACATTGTAAGAATTCCTTTTGCGTGAAGCGTGTGGGTCCGGGTCCGGGATGTTATCTCAAGGATTCAGAGAAATAAAGGGAAGGAAACTTTTTGGAACCCGTCAAGGCTGGTATTGCTTCTTCTGTGCACTAGATTTGATCAAAGATTCCGATTCTGCTCTTTAGATCTCTTTAGAAAGTACGAGTAGTTGTGATAAGCAATGATGGGGTTCAGTAAAGACATGGGATTAGACTAAGCACAACGTTAACCGTGGTTGGAAGGTCGAGGTAATACTCACCAATACTTCATCTGGAAAAAAGTGGGCAGTGGGCAGTGGGCATCTCAAAACAAATTGACCCGAGATCAGGGCTTTCTCAGCTTGGTAAATTCGCAACGATTTTGTAACCCCTGGCGATCAGAAATGGCAATGGAAAATTCCCCATTTGCAAATGATCTGGCAAAAACATGCTGCCATGTCTGATTCCTGAAGACTGATGCTATCCTCTAGACATTCCATTCTTAGACACCTTGCACTTGTTTTGGCTCGTTACTTTAAAGTGCCAAGCTATCCACCCCAGGCTTACCCACTTTTTTTGGACGCTCTGAGTCCATAGTCATTGTCCGTAGGTGGCCGCCAGAAGTTTGGTCGCAGGGGTGCTTCCAGCAGCTCCAAACCCTGAAATGCCAGACCCAACAAGCATCCCGGAGCGGAGGATCCCTGGCAGCCGATGCCTCAAACAACGACCGCTGACCGCTACGACGCATCCAACGCATTTGGAACCTGTTTCTCATTGTTTCTGTTGATTCATTTGATTCTGCACACTTTGATGAATCAAGTCCACATCCTCTACTTCTGTGGTGGCTGTAGGATGCAGTCCCGCAGGTCATTTTCTTGGGGTCAACTTTCACAACATCTAAACCTTCTGGAGTTGTCTCAAAATTTTGAACCCCATCCCACAAATGGAGCACCATTCTCTCATTCTTCCCTCCATCTTTCAAAAAATGGTGAAAAGGTAGAGGGAAAAAAACACACAATCAGAAAATCATAGAAAATCGCAATCACATATTGAATTCCAATGAGTTTCCCCCCAAATCTTCAGGCAATAGTAAGCCATCCCAAGCCCCATGGATTTTTCCAAGCCACGTACACTTAAGTCCCCCGCAGCCACCAGCACTTCGCATCCCTGGTGCAACACCTTTGGATCTACGCCCAGCGGTGGCGCGGCTGCTGTGGTCTCCTGCAACTGCCACTGCTCCCAGGCCACCTCGAGGCCCTTCGCCAAGCACGGCTCGGAGTGCCCTGCCGGGGATTTTCATGGATGGATGGTTTTGGATGATTTTTTTGGGGGGCAGCATAATAAATCTATAGCAAAAAAAGAAGAAAAAACGTAAGAATATACTTAATTATATTTAGATACACACAGTTATACACATACATTTACGTGCAAATAGGCTGGCGCTTTGACAATCTGAACATGTCACCATGGCTTCTTTAAAATGATTCATTTCTTGTCTGTCCCGTTGCAAACAAGAGGCGCATACTAGCGGAAATGAGCAAGTGGCATTCAACCTTTGGCACCTTGGTACAGCTCAATCCACTTGTAGAGGTATCAGAGTAGAGATGAGCAGAGTCATCACTGGTTTGATTTGATATTAGGCATAGGCTTAGGCGATAAATTGCCATGCTGCCCAAAGGCTTGCAAAGAACTTGACTTTGTAGGCACTTGAACTGTTTGCGCACAATGAGCCTGTGCGTTGATACCTGTTGATCAAGAAGACTGCTGCAAGCAAGTTCGAAAGAACTCACAAAAGTACAAAAGTTCAATCTGTTGAATGAACATGAAGACAAAGCAGTCAAGAGCGGGTCAAGAGTGGACATGATTTGAAAGGAACGGTGTCGTCAGTTTCACCGTTCCAAACTGTGACCCTTTCGCCTTCAAGCTTGCCCGTCTCGACAATCATGCCGTTGACGCTGATCTGCCAAACGAAGTCCAAATGATCAAGCGTGAGGAAATCATAGCCTTGGACACTTTTGACCGAAAGAACCACATTTGGAGGTTTCGCTACATGGGGGTACCAAAATAGCTGGATGGTTTGGAATGGAACATCCTCATAAAGTGATATAAAATTGATGATTTGGGGGTATCTGAAACGACCTTGAAAGTGGAAAACCAGCAATTGGCTGGAGTAAAACATCGCCGCATCATCTTCACGAAATCTGAGTGTGTTCAGCTGCAAGTTGCAGCCTACGAATCTGTGGTCACATGTGCTGCTGGCAAGCAACGGTTCTGAATGGTGACCGTGCCTTGTTCCAAATCGGCTTGGAACGTCACCGGCTGCATGACCTTCTTGGCCTCAAAGAGGTGGGGACTGGCTCTCCGATCCGGCTGCACGAGTCCATTGATGCAGAAATTCAGATCCGAAGGGGTGCCGCTGGCACCGAAGTCACCACCAAAGGCCCAGATTTTTTGGCCGTTCTTTTGGGTCTCAAGGCCCTGGTCCACCCAGTCCCAAATGAAACCTCCTTGCAGCACCTCAATGGACATCGGAACTGATTTCATTGGAAGCGGATCAAGTGATCAAAATGTCATGAACCAAAAGCACAGAACATCATAGAACACACATATATTATTCATATGTATATATATATATATATTCCAATTTACTAGCAATAGAATTGAACTAGACCTGTACATAATTAACTGAGCCAATCACTCAATCTGCCAACATCTGCTTGCCTGTTCTCTTCGAACACAAGGCCAGGTCACACCGTATTGGTAGATGACATCCCAGTACTCTTTGAATGCTCCAAGGGTGTTGCCCATGGCATGCGCGTACTCCACCATGATCAAGGGCAACGCGGCAACATCAGTTTCGTAGAGCTCGCCATACTTCACCAATTTCTGATGGCTGGGGTACATCGGGCAGAAGATGTCAGTATTCTGATCCTGAGTGGGAAACACGTTGAAAAGGGCCGGGCAAGTCATCTTAGTCGGGACACATCTACACAAACCGACTGAATTCCACTGCGTCCCTTGATTCCCATGTCAATGTTGGATGCGCTTGGGAACGTTTCTGAGCGCCTGTCAATGGTCTCCAAATCGTGGGTGGTCCACGTTGGCTCCTTCCGCGCATGCTCGTACTGCACCGGTCGAGTTGGATCTCTCCTCTTGAGCCACCTGCCAAGATCATCCAAGATCGCAATGAAACCCGTGTGCGCGTCAGCATGCGTGAGTCAACAAATGCTGCACACCCATTCTTTCATGCCTGGTGTATTTAGCTGTAGGTGATTTTTCTACGGGCCATCTATATACATCTATCACAAAATGCAAGATAGAGTAGAGATGAATAGAGATAACTTGATAAAATGGACATCACAAAATTTAATACAAAAACATAATGTGGTAAACCTAACAATAAGCCATCCCCAGAATCACCATAAATTGGTATAGACTCCCGAAATGGTCGGTTTGTTATTGTTGGGCCCACATTAATCTATGTCTGATCTCAGTGCAGGTAGGTTGCGCGTAGGTCGCGTAATGATTGATTCCTCGACTAGTGACTAGTCCCTCAAACATCTCACGCAGCCCTGCTGATCGGTGAAGTGGAACAGAACTGCCACGGGAATGCATCGATTTCAAGGAAAATCCAAGGGGAAAGCATGGCTTATCGTGGTTTTGATCCCCAAGTATAATCAAGATTAATCAAGTATATACTATATCAGTCTCCTTCCTTTATTTCCTGAAAGCCATCCTTGGAGCTAGTGGAAGTTGAACTGAATCGACCGAATCCATGAGTCATCTTGAATCCGAGGCTCCGTTTCCTGCTTCATTTCCCAAGGACCAGAAGATGATGCTTGGAAAATTCTTGTCTCGCTCCTAAGCAGCTTCGACAGCAAAAGAAAACCTGTGACATCCTGTGACACTGTGACGCCGTAGCCGCATCAGCTTGAGATTCAAGGTCTGCGTTGGATCATCTCCCAGTTCAATGTTTAAGAATGTTTAGTATCGCCTAACTATGATGATCCCTGATTGCAGTATATCTTATCTTAGTTCGGTTCGGAGCTGCGTTGCAACTGCCTGTAGTTTCCAATCATCAATCCTACTACCACTACCACTACCACTAACGGGACCGCCCCAATCGTCCCAGATGTCACTGAGGCTGCGTCAACGTAGCGCTGTACACGGGCCAAGTGCGCCTCGCCCCATTCCGCCTTGTTTCCCAACGTCTTGGACCAGTTGAAGTCCACTCCGTGACTCTCAATGTTGGCTTCGTCCACTACATAGAGCCCGAGTTCATCACACAGCTCATAGAACTGTGTATCATTCCTTAGCTCAACAGTTAGGCAAAAAAAAAGGTGGCACTCTGCATGATTTGGCCGCTGTTCACCAGCCCCAAGAAGTCAGTGCCCAGGACATGATCTGCCGAGCAGCGGATAGTGTGCACAGCGAACCGCGTTGAAATTGTTCTGCTTCATCAATTGGATGTCCTCATCTGTTGAGTTGGAAAACGTTAAAAAACACCACCACTTCTTTTCACCGCTTTAACATTGGAAAACCATTGTAAGATAGAGATGCTCACTTGGCTGCATGATACTATCTGACGTGCGCAAGCAAACATTGACATCAGCAAAATCCTCTGCGCCAAAACTGCGTGAGTCAAGCCAAGCCACTTTTATCATGGATTCTCTATCCACGACATGACCATTTCTTGGGTCGTGCTCATGTCTGTTGACTCCTCGAATTGTCAGCTCACCTCAGTTCGAGAGGAAAATTACAATTTCAGCTGCAGCCACGCTGGCTATATATAAGCTAAAGTTACTGTAATGAACCACGCGGAAGTGCTTCAAAGATTTTGAGGATTCTCTAATGACTAATGTTCAATTATTTATCAATGCAGCAATTCCGCTATGGAATTGGGCACGCATGGAGCTATAAGTTTGGTCCTTTCTAGCCGTTATAGGCTGTGGGAGTCATGCTTGCATCAGCTACACAGGAGAAAGCATCAAGGCCCAAACACTAACATATAGTAGTATTATGTAGTATTACTATATAGTCTGGGAAACTCTGATTGTAGCTCCTTCCCCTCCTTGTTCATCTTGTTCATAGGGACCACGGATTCACTACACAGAGATGCCATCTGCTGTCAAGCATCTACCGTTGAGTAGCAATCTGCCCTGACGTATCTCGATGCTGCGGAAGCCAACGTTGACACAGACCTCATGTGTTCCATCAGAATCTGCACCCGTAGTTTGAGAACAAACAGCTCGGACACATTTTCGCAGGGCACTGAGGGCACCTCATCTTTTGCTGGATGGCTTTGCTGGAGACATATGGCAGTGTGTCAAAACCTTGTACCCCTGGTGAACATCAAAATAGCTGGTAAATGGATGTTCATCCCATTAAAATGGTATTAATAGGTATTGATCCATACCCATATTAAAGACATGCCTCCAACAAACCTGTTGATGGCTAAAGGACTGGCTGCAACTGGGGTGCAGCCTCTGTTGCTGAAGGCTCGCCGCCCAGGACAACCTCAGGCTGAGCTTCAATTTATGGTGTGCAAAATTGGCTTCCCGACAAATATCCTAAATTGGACACACACATTTACTGGATGAGACATTTTGAGAAACACTCATTGATCTCATTGTTTAATGAGAGCCAATGAATTGGTGTCCTAGTAGGCCATCATCAGTTGCTTTCTCCTCCAACTCTCATCCGGATCCTTTCGATTCTAAGTCAGACCAGCCTACATTACTTTCTGCAGCTGAGCAGCTACCAGTTTGTACAGAAATGGAGCCTGAAGCAGCACCAGCAACGCAAGGACATTTTGCTCACATTGTCTTTGCTTTTATCTTATGTTCTTCACTGTTAACAGTTTGACAGCAAGAACTTCTCTTGTACTTGCACACCGGCTTGATTCGACGTTGTATGAAAAGTTTAACGTTCAGACAAAATGCCTGTTGCAAGTTGTGGACCCTACTAGGAAGTTTAGCATAAAAATGCGGCTGAATTGAATAGAGCATGCCCGGGAAATCATGTTGCATAAGGCAAAAAATACCCCCGCCTCACGAGGGCTAGGTTTTTTTCAGTTGCAAATTTGCTGTCGAAGTTGCAAAACACTGCGAATACTATGGTTGGTGAAGGCCTGAAAAGAAAGTGTTTTCAAAGGGGTCGCAATTGGCGCCGTAGCCGTAGCCTTGTTTGTGGCACTGGGCTTCCCGTTCCCACATTATTTTTACATTGTCTGTACGTCGTATCAACAGCCCATTGACTTCAGCTGTCACTGTCTGCAGTCCTGCCTCAGCGCTCCAAAGTTTTGGCTCCGCCAGCGACACTGCGCAATGTCCCACTGCAGACGTCGTTCCACGCGGGGTCAGTGGCAGTGAAAATTGGAGGACCGTTCCGGATGCATCCAGCAACCTTGGACCATGAATGATGGTTTGTAAATGTTTGTACAATGGTTTATACCCTCCGGCAATCAAACATGTCAATTGACAATTCCTGAAAATGAAGGTTTATAGCTGGAAAAATCGTTACCATGTTTGATAGGGTTAATATTGTAGTATTATATAATATATATATGATTTATATATGATATTATGTCATGGTCAAAGTGGAAAAAAACACAATCGGTACCCATGATGGATTATGACAATCTTCAATATATATTGGCTTGTGAACCTCCCTGGTATCATTCACCAAGAGGGGTCAACCGCAGCCACTGCTCACCTCACCTGTCTTGCACGCCCCTGGAAATCTCAAGCAACTTGCATTGCAACGCTTCAGATCGGGCGGCGAATCCTCCGCAAGCCATGTCCTTGGCTTGCGGAAAATTTCTGATCATCCCTGAACGATCAAACATTTTCTGGTTGGAAACTGCCAAAATGGTTGGAGCCAGGGAAATGTGATGCAGTCATACCATTTTCAAATCTGACATCTACAAACTTTTCTCAAATTACGACGTACCTCTGTAATCACTTGCAGGAACATATATACAGTAACAACATTGTTAATAAATTAGTAAGTACTAGCTTCAGGAACAGTCTCGGCGTCAGCCCACTGATGTCCGTTGAGGAAAAAAATGGAAAGGCCATGGTGTGGCGTACCAATGGCCATCAATGGAATGTTCATAGGGGTTTTCCCTCCATTAAACAACCAAACAGTGGGGGTTCCAGGATGTAAAGGGATACTGTATCTCATGCTTTAATAAAGAAGATTCCCAATCCTGAATCCTGAGTCCAGGTACCCTCTGGTAATTTAACATAGCTTTTGAAAATGGCCAGTTATAGTGGATTTTCCCATTAAAAATGGTGATTTTCCATAGTTATGTTAGTTTACCAGAGGGTAACTTCGGGATGACTCCCCGTAAACCATCAGCACAATCTCCAAGGAACAACCTCGACCTCCAACTTTCCATCAGACCCAGCTCGAACTTCGATGTCTCTGATGTGCTGCTTCGGTCGCGCGTAGACGTAAACATCCCGGGTGATTCCTGCAAACCACCACCTGGCAGCAGGAAAACCACGAGAATACGCAAGAATTTAGCAACGTTAGAAAAAACATCCCCAACATATTCCAAATAGTTATGGAACCTTGAATGGAACTAAATAATTAGGATATCAAGAACGAAACAGTAGAACTTGGCCACTAAGCAATCAAGACAAGAAGCATATCCTGATCCTCCAAATATGCAGCAGCTCCCCAGCATAGCACTTGTAGGGCCAACAGATTCTTGCCTTCCCTCAGAGATCGCCATGCTTCACCGAACCGAATCAGAATCATTCAGAATCTGTCTATATAGGGGATCTGGTTGGTGGCTTCAACTCCTCTGAAAAACATTAGTCAATTGGGATGATTATTCCCAATATATGCAAAAATAAAATATGTTCCAAACCACCAACCAGGGATGCAGTTGGGATGACTTCCATGGCCCCAGTGGATTTGAAGTCCCATCAGTGGGGATGTGGGGCCCTGAACTTGGGTTTCCAAGCGACCGCAGCTGCGACGTGATGTCAAACTCCACCTCAGATTGGGCAGCGAAAGCTGCTGCTCATGACATCACCATGATGCCCAAAAATGTCCGAAAATTACCATGTAAATTTAATTTCATATCACGGTGTTCACAATATCACAATCATATCACAAGAAATCTCACCAACAATGAATTCAGCTGGATGGCAGGTAGCTTGCTGTCCGTGCTGAAACCCAAGGCTTGGCCATTCAGAAATGCATGGCAAGTGCAGCAAACTGCTCCCAAATGCACGAAGATCTGATAGTCACCTGTCACACATCCAAAACAGGATACCGGATTGATATCATCACATGAGATGCTGAATAGGCATGAACATCATGAACATCAGGCCCCAAATTACAGTATATAATCCAACCCGAACGACCCCGAAATAAACCCTAAACCAGCCCTGAATCAAACCGCAAGCCTTGAAGCCAGAAGGAGGGCACTTCAAAACTCTTCCGATAGAATCCAGTTGGATTGTATTCCTCACAGGCAATGGATGGCTTTTGTTGGAAAAGATCTACAGGAGGCCATGGAATTACCAGGGCTGAATTCAGGGGACTTTGTGCCAAATCGCAAATCACTTCTGCTTGTCTGCTGGAAGTATCACACCCTTTGAAACATATTGCTACCCCCCAACTATATAACATAATCCTAAAAATATCGTTCCAAGACTCTATTTGGCAGGGTCTATATGATATTGCCTGTCTTTACCTTGCTTAAGAAATGAGGTATATATCACGTTTTTTGGTGGGCCCTATCGCTAGTGATGGTTTGTTTTATAGTTATGAATTATATGAATTATGAATAATTATGAAGATTGAGGAACAAATCTGTGTAAGGAAAGGAAGAAGAAAGAAAGGAGGAAAGTTAAAGGGTCTATCAGATCGCTAATTCGCCCCTTGCATGATAGGTATTGCTCTTTTTTGGGGCTATCGCTACACGTTGTGTTTCGGCTCACTTTCGAGACACGAAACGGGAGCACTCCACATGTGCCAAGTTGCTGGATCCTCACCACGATATCGGATGTTAGGAGGATCGCTGTGAAAAATGTAGTCCACCTGCCACAACAACAAAAAACGGCAGTCGACCTAACATCTGACAGTCCAGTTTTTAACAACCGATACCTGCTCCTCTTGTGAAATCTGTGGATACCTTTTAGCGACTGATCAAGGCCGAAAAACCTCCATGATACAGAGGGAGGGAAGTCACACATCGACTCTTCCACAAAAACGATCGTATACAATTGTCCAAGTGACGTTTGTGTAGATTGGGAAACCATACCTCAGCAGTGTCTCAACGGTGGAGATTTCACAGCAAGGTCTGCATAAGTTTGCTCAGCACAGCATCTTCGCTTGATAATTCCATTTGCCATTCCATTGTCCAATCCGAGCAGACCAAGTCGCCCATTCAGCTCCCAATTGCCAGGGACGGGCATTCCACCCCAAGCACCATCATCAAACTCTGGCTTCTCAAAGCCTAGCACCGGACCGGAAACCAATCCATTGGCAAAACGTGTTTTGGCTGCAGTACCAAGCGAATAGGTCGTTTTGAACGTTTTCAAGGGTCCACCTGTGGCAATTATATAATGGGTATGTTGCGAACCATACCCGAAAGATGTCTCTCTCTCTCTCTCTTTTTCTAGCGCCATCACCATCAGGCATTGGGTTTACCAAATTATTGGCAGTGACTGAACATTAGATATGTTACGTTTAGGAAATCATTTTTTCCCCAGCTGAGCCCCACGTTCTGGACAACTCCACGTGGAGAATGTGGCAAAAACCTTCGAATCATTGGGGTGGTTCAAGGGAAAACCTGGAAAAATCAGGATTCCATGGGTTTCCTGTAGATGTTTAACCCATTTTTTCCCTTACCCTCCAGTATCAAACATGCTGGGTCATGCCCGTGGCTCCCGCTTTGGCCTTCGGGGCCAAGTCGTATGGACGGTCGCCACCTGAGCACACACACACACATGCACATAAATTCATACACCGACACCCATCATTGTGTATGCATGTGTATGCATTACGTATATTCATTTTATTCATTTATATCGACGTGACATATTTGAAGAACAAAATTAAAATCATATTAAACCCACGGTTTCATCTTACATGGTTTTATGCCAATTTCTCCCCCAAGAGTGTCAAATCATGCCAAAACATCAGGATATATCTGGATGCCAGGATTCCGCAATCACAACCAAAGACCATTGTTTCCTGATGGAAACCCATCGTTTTCATCAAACAAAAATGGAGTCCCGACATGTCCCGACCCTTTTTCAGAACCCCTGGTGACTCTGGTGACTCTGCTCTGAGCCGCGCAAAGCTCCAAATACCATTCAGATCCACGAAGCGCGTGGATTCACGCAAAGGAGCTCTGCGTGTTGACAACTCCTTGCGGCCGAAAACCCAACTGTTCTTGGTGACTTTGGGCTTGGTGGAGATGTCCTGCATCTAAAATCTTCTAAAGGTGAACTCAACTTGGCACACCTATCAGCCAAGTTGTAGGAACTTTTGAGCAGTGAATCATCAAGTAGTCATCTCCCTGTTTGACACAGCAACACCAAGCATATATCTCGGGAGGCATGCATGTCAATGTGAATGTTTATCTATGGCCAAAATATGCCAAAATTCATCTTGAAACCGGTCTCTGCTTTGCCTAGCATTGCATTTTGGTTATCGTTCGGTTATCGTTCGGGGCCACGACCAAGAAACAGAAAATGCACATATCAAAGAGGAACCTTATCTTGCTGTGTATGGCTGGCTCCAAATGACTACAGGCTAGCCAGGAGTGATTTCCACAATTGTGGTTTTGCTGCGAGCGCGGGAATTCAACTAAAGGGACAAACCAAGACCATCTCAGAGCAGAAGGTTTCTGCTATCTTTCAATGGCAGGGTCAAAAAAACATATCAGAGTGGAAGGTTTCCGTCCGTCGCTCCATGCGCAAACCTAATCGACAGCATATCTTGTGTAATTAGAAGGTTTTTGTTATCGTTCTATCAGAAGGTTTAACAATAATTTATATCATTTTATATCATAGTATGTATATATATATAATAGACAGTTTCTACTATCGTTCACTGCGCAGGGCCAAGTTGGAAAACAAGCACTTAGACAGCCGCAGTTAGTTGCAAGACAGCTTCTTAAGATGAAAACTAAAAAAGTGGTGGGGACAGCAATGTCTCAGTGCGTCCCGCGCCTCAGTCTCATATGCAAAGAAGGCGGCTCTCATTGGCTCGCGTCCCCAACCCACGGCACGTGGATCGAAACATTCCTGAAAATCCTTGGGGCCCATGGAATCCCATGGATGTAGCGTGGTAAGCCCAGATGAACCCCCAGTTTTACCAGACATAAATGATAGCATTAATACATCCAATATACATCCAAAACTAGGGTTAACAAACAACAGCATTCTTGGTCCAGTCTTTGTTCTCGAGACAGCCCTGCAAACATCTGCAAATTATAACTGCAAAGTGATGGGGCCAGAGCAAAATCGACACGTGAAGCTTCTCAAATCATAAACCTAGATATGCTATATATAGAGCCTATATGGAGCCTATATAGAGCCCATATAGAGCCTATATAGAGCCGTGTGGTATTTGGATGTATTTGGGATATCATGGGATATCCTAGTAGGCTCATGCATGGCTGATCCCAAACATCCCAAAGCATATCAAACTACGAAGAATCAGGCCCTTTCCTCTCGAGATGGGTGCATACCACGAAAATGTAGGTTCATTCAGCACATCGAAGATCTTGACATGTCTTGACGGTTCTCTTATGTTCCCTTTTTCCACCTTCCTCCTCCCATGAGTTTAAAACCCAGATTCCAGACTCGCTTCCATGGTCAGGTGGTGTCGGATCTTTGCAACGGAAGCGAAAGCTCGAAATGACCGTAGTCAAGCGTAGTGACATAATTTGAAATATCTGAAACGGCTCACAAGAATTGATCCCAAGAAATTCTTAAGGACACTTCAGGACTAAACCTTTACCATCCTTTACCAAGCTTGCGGTTCTATTTTTTTTGCATCCCAATGTTTTGAGCCGCATGTGACACATCTTGTGATATCTTATGATAATTATCTGCTACGAATGTAGTTGTGCATTGGTTGGTGGCCTAGGTTGGAGGACCTCTACGGTTTCCGGCTGATCCTCTGTGCCAGCTGATAGCCATCACATGCAGTTCCAACAAAAATTGGGCCCATTTCGAGATTCAAAAGGCTTTCAAAAGAGTGTGAAACTATCCATGATTGGGGGTAGTAACAAGAATTGATAGGGATCATACAGCCATCCGCAAGCAGTAAGGGTCTGCCACCAACGGCTGTAGTACGCATATCAAGACTCAAGACCTTTTTGCGCTGCAGCTTGGGTGCCCTCCGGTCCAAAGTGACTGGAGTTGCCCTACATCCAATCGCTCTCTTACACTATACCGTCAAAACGTGTCAAAACTTGTCTGACACACATGACGGCT
>Ga0126342_10013530_pt1 | contig 14439 bp, 16 predicted proteins | sample Cyp1metagenome_FD_92528 | JGI IMG/M metagenome (GOLD analysis project Ga0126342, IMG submission 92528) | Coral microbial communities from Lord Howe Island, Old Settlement Bay, Australia - Cyphastrea 1 metagenome | ecosystem: Host-associated > Invertebrates > Cnidaria > Coral ... | reverse complement strand
GGCCTGGAAGTTTCCGAATCCGACGCTGAAGTTTCCGAATCCGAGGGACGGCAAGTTTCCGAATCCGAGGGCCTGGGAGTTTCCGAATCCGCCGCTGAAGTTTCCGAATCCGACGTTGGCCTGTTATTTGGCCATGGTCAACTCGGGCTGTATCCCAGGCTGTTCAGGGTTGTTTGGGTTTCAGTGTGCTGTGATCGCACTTGCTGACAGCCGGTGTGAAGGAGTATCAAAAGAGACGAGATGAAGAAAGACGGAAGAAAGAAGAGGCCGAAGCGATGCAGCGTCTACGAAGGGGAATCCTGGTAGGCCCTGGTCAAGCTAATTTTGTGCTTTCCAGTGCTTTCGCTTTCTTTTCATTTCTTTTCTCCTTTCTAAATTGATATTTCTCAGCCGATTGTGGAATCTCTGTCCAAATGGTGGAAGCCACATGCTCTAAGCTCTAAGTGGCAGCAATCGACAGGCAGGTCCGATAGGTGGTGTTTCGCTCCTTTTTGGTGATCCTCTGTGATTGAACAGTGTGGGTCACCAAACCCACTGAACTGGTCCACACTTGGTAGCTCCTAAGCCTTCAGGTACGACTTTGGGTGAAATTGCTTACCTTGCTCAGGGCAAGAGCTGTAGACATAGTCCCAAGATGGAAAGGAATAGCAAGAACAATATTGGGCAAAATAGCAAACTGAGAAGACCTTGGAGGCTTGTATAGAGTATCACTGATTGTCAATATGTCTAAATACTATCTCTAGATATTCAACCACTGAGGCACTTTGTTCGGGCCGGGTCTTGCGACTTTTCACAGACCCTGACCTTTGCAGCTGAAGGCAGTTCAGAAAAGGGAAGAGCAGCGACAGAAGGAAGAAGAGGAACAGGACAGGAAAGAAGTGAGGGAAAGGAAGCAAACTGGCTGGTGCAACGGTGGGCATTTATGAACCATCAGAGCAAGTTTGTACCGACACATTATATCTCTCTACATTATGCATATGTGCATACATTATATCGATATGTAAACATGATATCCGTGTAGTATCTATATACATGTTTGCAGCTAGACATACACTTGCTCATTTGCTCAGAATTGTCATTGCGAATTTTGTTGTGAAGTGCATCTTACGTGCAAAAACACTTCCATTACACCTGACAGGAATGGGTCGGAGAAGGGACCTGAAAAGCATTGAGAAGCTACCATCGCCATAGCCAGAGAGTTGTGCCAACTTGTACCACCCGCAATTGAACTGAATTGATTGAAACAAAATGGGTGAAAACGACTTGCCGGTTCTGAGCTTGGCCGGTTGCTATGACGAGCGCAGGCACGTGCAGTCTGCGTCCAGATTGCATGTCACAGCAGACTTGGAGTGTCTTCGTTGAGTGGTGACTCCAAGAATGCCCACCACTCCCCTGCAAATTTGAAATGCAAAACAATGAAGACAGGACCTAACAAACGGAAAACCGGAGTTCGAACAGGTTAGAAGTTTTACATCTCTTCAGATGGTTCACTCACCCCCCTTGCTGCCGCGGGGCTTAGCTTTTTGGAAGATGCACAGCTGGGCACGGATCAGATCGATCAAAACGCCAACTCAGCATGAGTGATTGTCTCCAAGGAGAAAAAAGCATGATCTATGTGCTGTTGTCATCCGGAATTTTGGAGGACGCTGCCCGATGTTGGGCAAGAACGTTCGCCAAGATCGCCAGGCGTCCTGCAAGATGAGTGAAGCCATCATGGTTCAGAGACTCAGAACTCAAAGGTGGCTGGTCTGGCGAAGCCGATAATGCCGTCCTCAAGGTCGATAAAATGGAATCGTTACCTGCAGGGTCCTGGCACAAAATACTCTGTAATAGCCAGGCGAGCTGGGTAATGGCGACCGGAGGGTGTGGCTGGGAAAGCGACGGAGTCACATCCATTGATTCAGCCCCATCATCAGGATTGTAGTCGTGGTATGGATGGGAATCTTCAGGTACCCCAAAATGGGCGCCAATAATTGGCCAGCTGAGCGGCTTGGTGCCAGCTGTCCACTTGATTTCCATGTCGATCACGAACATGACCAACTATGCCATTGAAGAAATATTCTATAAGGACCTGCCACGGGAATGACCCGAAGAGTCAACTTCTTCCACCACCAAGTCTGCAGGCCCATTGCCATATTTTCATAGATCTTGAAGGTGTGGGTGTGGGTATGGACAATTTTCTGGCGCCGCTGAGTTGGTTGGAGAGGGGCAAATGTCTGGAAATTTGGTGTGGAAGAGCTAGAGGGGAGCGGCATCGGGATTGGTACCGACTGACCGCTGGCTTAGGGAAAGTTGGGTTCGTCATCAGAGTCATAGGCACATCCATCTCGTGCTCCGAAGCCATGCGAAGATCTTGCGGGGAAGCTAAATTGGCGGTGATGGAGTCACGTTCTGTCATATTGAGAGCTGACAAAGCAGAAAATGAAAAGAGGTGGAAAACCAAGCAAACAACAGCAGTCCGACAAGAAAAGTTAAAATGACGACATGAGTACTCGGATTTTTGTGAAAGAACTTCAAAGAAGTTCTGATGGACAAAAGTGTGGTGTCGGCTGTGGGCCATTTTGGCTCAAGAACCACAGCTGACCCACTCATCATGATGTTTTTCTTCTTTTGCGCGGTCAGCTATGTTTCCGGTACAATCGAGGGTATTGTCCATGACATCGATCTCCGAAGTGAGGGAATTCTATGCGGTGCCGAGGGAACTCCTGGCAGCCCTTCCGTATACGGTCATAGCCGCTTCGCTGGAGAGGGCCATCACTGCCACTGGACAACCTCTCACCACAGTTCAAGCTTCCCATGTGGGTTGGTCTGCAACTTGGCGCGGAGGATCATCTATACACGAAGGGAGGCGGGGACTGGTATCAATGGCAGGATCAGTCTCCTTTCTTGGACCAGCGTCAAGGACATGGGCACGAAGGTTCTTCGGGACAGATGGCAAAGACGGAGGTGCTTGGAGAACGGAAATTGAAAATGACTCAGGTGATCGACCAGTCAGACGATGGAGAATATGTGGTACAATCGGAAGAGGTCCGTGCAAAGTGGTACCAACACTATCTTCAAACGACAGAAAATTTCCGCCCGAGGAAGAGGACTAAACATCAGAACAGGTGAGTGCCTTGGACAAGCGCACCAACACGCAGGACATGTCTCCGTTTGTAGATTTTGGTGTTTGGGTCCCCTATGGATCAAAAGCCTTGAGGGCGAGCAGATTCAGCTCCTATGTGCTCATGGCCAGCGGGTACGTCACGAAGGAGCTTCCAGGACCGCCGACATTTGTGCAGTGGCGTGCATCATTTCGAATCTTGTGCGCTGCACTTGTGATGTTGGATGCAGTGTCATTGGCTTCACGAGATGACCATTGAGCATTTGACGAGGACATATCCGCCTGCTTGGCACCTCATTTATTCGGCAGACGAGTTGGCACGGTCATCACATTCGAACCGTTTGAGGTCAAGGATGGTCATGGATGCAAGAACTGGGAGAGATGTGCCAATGGCACGGGATCCAAAACGGACTTGGGACTTCATCTTCGACAGCTTTTGGCAGCAACAAGTCATCTCCCCAGCTCTGGCTTGGATTGCATCCATCCGGAAGCTGAGCAATTAGCAGCTGGGTTCATGATTGGAGGAGTCAATGCAATAACTCCACAAGTGGAAGGGGCAAATCAGAACAACGTCGATCCAACCCTGTCAGGGACGAGAAGGACACGGCGAAGGAATACACGGAAAAGACAAAGAGGTGGCGATGGAGATGGGCCGCACAACAACAAAGGAAGCAGCACAAACGAAAACAAGAAAGGAAGGAAAGGGGCCATCGAAACAGCTCTGCTACGGTTGGAACAATGGAAATGGCCCGTGTGCGGGTTTGCCCCCAGATCAACCGTGCGCGTCGAAGGTGTCGCGGGAACACAGGTGCACAATGTGCCAGTCGCCGGGCCACCCATCCAAGGATTGCCCCAAGAAGAAGGAGTAAGACGCCATGCAGGGGGTGATGAAAACCAGAAGCAGGAGAAGAAGGACAACGAGACGAAGGTGGGTTCGAAGGAAGAAGAATCCTACTCTTATACATATGAGTCGGAAGATTCAGAGGAGGAAGAGAAAGAGGATGACAACGACGAACCGGAAGAGAAGGACCCTTTGATGTCAAAGACATTGGAAGAATTATACGGCAAGAGGGTCTTCACGTTCATCCATCACTTCGCTGGAAGTAGGGACCCACTGCCAAAAGCACTCAGGTTGGAGGCCATTCGACAGGGCATCAAGATCAAGATCATCAGTGTCGAAAAGTCCAACGACACAGGGGACTTGTCGGCCACAGAACCCTACACTATAGGCATTTGAGGTGGGCACGTAGGGGTTACGTGGATGGCTACCATGCTGGGTTCCCATGCAACACTTTCTCGAAGCTGAGGCATCGTGTTGCAGCCAACATGCCAGGCCTGGTCAGGACGAAGTCCGAACCCTATAGGAGGCAGGACAACACCGATCGGGAACAAGCCCAATGTGACGAAGGTACAATTTTGGCTTGTAGAGCTATAGGCATGGCAGTGGCCGTGGCGGAGCGCAAGCAGGTGCACAGAGTGCCACCTGTGGCAACTTTGGAAAACCCCCTGCCAAGTGACTGCCCTGAGCACGTATCGGCTTGGGAACTCCCAGAGATGGTCTTGCAGAAAGACAAGGGGTTTTATGCAAGGTTCAACACTTGCAGGTATGAGTCAGGTGTGGAACTGGGGAAGAGACATTTTAAACCCCAGCAATTCGCGGGCTCACTATTGGGTTTGCCCGAACTGTCCAAGGAATGTCAGTGCGGAGCACGAGCCTATTGTGGGCCCGGAGAAGTCGCAGGCGTCGGCAGAGTATCCGGAGAAGCTTTGCAGGGAGTACGCCATCTTGGCGGTGTCTCAACTGAAGTTGATGGGGAAGGAGGAATTCCTGAAGTCGAGAATGGAATCCTTGCAGGACAAGATCGAGAAAACGAAGGCTGCAGTGGTGGATCACGATGTCTTGAGCAGCCACATACCGCAGCCTCCAAGCCCACCGAGAAGAAGGTCACGAACTCCAATAAGGAGGACAACAAAACCAAGTAGAGAAGTCAAGGTCAGGGCATCTCCATCCTCATCCTGGCCGGAAGCGGGCTCGATGAAGAGGAGGGTCAGGGGCCGGAAGCGCGGCGACCAAGACGAAGCTTCGAACGTGAAGGGGCCGGACAACAAGAAGGTGAAGTTGGAGCCCAGCCTGTCAACAGGAATTTGGAAAGAGGGCGAAGGAAAGTATGGCACCTTGAAAGCAGACAAAGCAAAGAAGGCAGCATCTCAACAGATGGACTACCTTGGGGGCATGCGAGATCCTTTCAAAGTAGTTCTGCAGATGGCCAACCTCCAGTCCCTGGGAATCAGAGTCAGGGCCGCTTGGCAAAGATTTGAGAGGGAGGTGGCCAACACTGGCGCGGTGGCCGAGTCGTACGGCACGAAGGATTGCACACTGGACCCAAAACTCGTGGAGGAATGGAGATCAAGGTTGAAGCAAGTCTTGGGGGCGCAAGCACCTAAGACGGTCCGGGTCAAAGCCAAATGGATATACACCTCACCTTTGCAGGCGGAGATATTTCGAGCTTGGGTCTCGAAAGGGAATGACCCTGAGGTGCATGTGCGGAGATGGATCGAAGATGGCACACCGCTGGGGATTGAGGTGCCGATAGAGGTGGCAGGGATATTTCCCCTGAACACGGAAGAACCAAACCTCGACTTTGCGGGGGGGCATGAGTTGGAGGATGCAGCAACCCAGCTCAGCAGAGGCGAGATGGTCAATTACGTCTCGATTCAAGACAATGTCAACGAGGCAAAGATCGAGCTGGATCGCTATAGGCAGCGCGGCTTCATGGTGGACGTGCCGAAGGTCACAGTTGAATCAGAGATGGCCCATGGCACAATAAGCCGGCTTGGTTTGATCATTAAGGAGAAGCCGGAGGGTGTGAAGAGGTGCATCATCTTGGACTTGAGTCTCAGCGGTGGAAATCGGAAGTCGACGCTGCCCGAGAAGTTGGTGCTGCCACAACCCAAGGACGCGGTGGACGTGATACGAGACGTTTATGGCCGTCGACAACCGCATGCAGCCGAAGGAAACTTCGCCAGAGAGCTTGTGGTGATTGACATCAGTTGGTTGCTAGACTGCTACAATCTCTTTTACAAGGCAGCAAAGGGATGCATCAGGTCTATTTGGACGACAGCCTGTGGGTCCTTCAAGGCAGCCTCAAACAGAGAAACTCCAACTTGGCGATGCTGCTGACGACGATGGCAGCGTTGGAACTACAGGTCTCTCTAGCAAAGGGAGAAAGAGCCTCTACCGTACACTGGGTTGGAGTGAAATTCTTCCTGAAGGATGACTTGATCATTCTGTCATTGCCGGAACGTTTCACGAAAGACCTGCTGTCGCTTTTGAAAGGTTGGGACAACAAGGGCATGGCCCCTTTGAAGGAGTTGCGACAGGCGGCAGGGAAACTGTCTTGGCTATCCGGGATTTTGCCAAAGGCACGATGGCTGCTTTCACTATTTTTCCGGGTTCTACACGACAGATTGGATGACATTGTGTCTGGAGAAGAAGCCAGGCGCCGCAATCAAAGGGCGGACCAAAGACCCAAGGACGGACTCTTTGCCGTGAAACTACTGGAACAAGCACGACAATGGTTGATAACGTTCCTGGACGTAGCGATGGAGAGACCACAACGTGCAGTTGGACGTGGGTCAGTATCCAAGCGCCACAATTGTGACGGATGCAAGCCCCAAGGGGATGGGAGCCATTTTGTTGATAAACAACAAACTGGTCAAGGCACTGGCTTTCAAGGTGACGAAGGTGGATGCCGAGCAGCTCAACTTCGTGGACAGCTGGCAGTCTTCCGCATCTTCAGGGATCGTGGAGACACTGGCAGTCCTACTGGCACTGAAGGCGTGGACAACGCAACTCAAAGCTTGCCAGCTCGTACTTCAGGTGCAATCCGACAGCATGATTGCCCTGGCCACGACGCAGAAGTTGAGCAATCCGTCGCCCACACTGAACTTCATCGGGACCGAGATCGCGATTCAGTGCGAAGAAATGTGACTCCGCCGACATGCCCAAGGAGTTGGAGGGCATCCCCATTCCATATGGGGGGGGGTAAGCCACCATATGAAACCATCGGGGTTGACGATGAGGATGGGATGCTGGGCATGGGTACAAAAGTATGGAGATGGCGGTTGTGGGTGTGATGGGGTGGTGGTGGTAGCATGGTTTGGTGATGAGGTGGAGGCTCAGAATCTTCCCAGTTGATGGCAGGCTCAAAAAATGGCAAGGTGCCTGCCATGTTGTTCAAATCCATGTTTTGCTCTGGCCAAATGATAGTGAATTTGGCGCTGGTTCATATGCCAGGGGCCATCCATCACGCTAGAGTGCAGAGGACAAACAAATGCACGGAGCACGAGCTTGAACCAACGACTGATAGGCCGCGCGTGAGCAATAGTTAATAGAGGAAGGAGAAGCCCGTAAATTGGAAAGGTACATGGAAACATACATGTCTCTCATGATGCAGCACTTCATGAGTAGCGCGGAGTAATGGCTTTACCCCTCAGTGGTCAAAATTTGAGATAAAATGCAGTTGAGTTCTTCTCGGGAGAAACTTGCCAAAGTGTACAAATGAATGAGCTGCTCATGTCCCTGAGTACTCGGTGTAGAGGAAATGCTCCTTTGACCACGATGTGGCAACGGGAGCGGAAGCCACTGAGTAGTACTTTTGGTGGGGATACAGAGAATGGAGACAGAACTTGAGAGATGTTGGTGGGTCCACAATAGATCGAGTCGAGTGGTTTGGTTTCAAGCATGAAACCAAGGAATTCTTGATCTGGTTCTGTCTCCAGCACAATTTGACGGGCATAGGGACTTCATAAGGGGACATGCTGAAGTCCCGTGTCGCCAAAAATCAGCCGGTTATCGACATACCGAATGTGACGTATGAACAGATTGTGGTTAGTCAACGTTTCATGAAATTGATGAACCAAATCTGCTCGTTGATGGAGACAGCCATGAGGCACAGGGCAGGCGAGAGTGGGCTGCCCATAGGGCTTCCACGGCGCTGACGAATGGAGCGTCGTCCCAATGCAAAGGTGTGCATGTCCAGTGCCGTTTTGATGAGAGCCGGCACATCCTTGATCACAAGCTTTCTTGTGACATTGAGCTTCGGCCTTTAATCAGGTCTCCAGGATTGTTGGATTTTCCCCGACAGACCGAGAAGGCTTCGTTGTCACTAACAGGGGACGGAAGGAAGTCAAGGAGCACATACCACACAAAAAAAAAACGGGCTGGATCAATGCTGGTGAAGAAACCCGCTAAATCCTGGTTGAACAAGGTGAGATCCCCGTGATCGGGAGCCTCATGTAAGATCTTGAGAAGGGTGTAGACGTCTCCGGTGGCAAAGTGATTCGGACAAGCGACCGGGATTAGTTGAAGGATCATCCGTGCCAGGATGTTGAGCATCGGTCGGTCGAAATGGAGAGTCGACAAGGAAATGATAGGTCGTCCACTTTGGTAGGCCTTTTTCTTTTTGGCCACTTTCTGGGTCGGCTGTGCCCCCGGTCCAGAATGTGGTGCATGGCAGACCCAATATTAAGATTTGGGTTGCACATTGGTGATGTGGGTGAATCGGATATATACACAGTTGGGAAGGGAGAATTCCTCCGAAAAGAGGTTGTGGGAAGTCAAGACCCCACAAGTGGTCAAGATTGGCACAGCCTTCCAAAATCGCATTCAGCTTGGGATTGGGTCTGAGACCATGCATGATGGACAGCACCATCATGCGGGTTTGCGTGATGCGGAACCCTTGAATAAAAGAGAGATGGTGGATGACATGAAGGGAGTCAAAATGTACAGCGCCAGGATCATCGCATGGGTAAGGTGAAGGTAGGATTGAAAGACTTTGTGCTTAAGCTTCTTCCTGAGAAGCGGAGCTAGTTTGATAAGATTCGTGGCGTTGACATTCTTTTGAAGTTGACAAACAGGAATGCCCTTCATCACTGCGACCTTTTGGACAGTTTCAACGGCATCGGCATGTTGATTTGACCAACATGTGTCAGCTGTGGCAATGTTCGAGATGAGAACATTGCGCTGGGCATCGGAGACAGGGAGATCTTTGAGCCACTTGGCAAAGGTACGATCGGCAAGGCCCGATGGTAAATTGTCGGTGAGCCAGTTGTTGGAAAGACGTGGGATGGTTAGAAGGCAAGCTGGATCAAAGCAGGAGGTGGCGCAGGAGCACCGGAACCCATTAAAGCGCGTTGGATGGGTGTGGCTTGAGAGGAGGAGCTTTGTTGACCCGTACAAGGTGGAGTGGAAACATCTGAAGGGGCGTCTCCGAGTCGTTGACGTAATTCTGCCAACTGACTTCGAAGTTGAGTGATTTTGTTCTGGGAATCTGGGTCGGTGGAACGAAGTGGAACCCATCCTTGAATGTGCTCTGCAATGAGCTGTGCCGCAAATTTGGTGTTCCAGGTCTTTTCCAGTGTCTTCCGATCCTGTCTGGCCCTGACCTGGGAGACGCGGTCGAGGTCAACCCCTCTATTCCTCAACCGGGAGAGTAGTTCCGCCGTAAACACCACAGCCGCGATATCCCCCGTAGAGATGAGATACAACTCTCAACCATGGGCCAGTTTTCGAAGCCAATGATAGTTGGCTTGTTGGTAGTGCAAGGCTGCCACTGGCAGAGCAAGAGGATCACAACCTTCAATGCCAAGCTTTTGAGTGAAGGCTGAAGATCACTCTGGGGAAGGTCAAGCCGTTGACCTTCTGATTGTCATAGTGCTCCCGGTCACCCTGCTAATTTTCGTTCAGGTCAAACCCATAGACCTGGAAGCTTCTGTTGTGCAAGAGTTGGAAGGAGAGCGACGAGGTGTGGTGCCTGTTGATTTGGATTGAGGTGGTGACATGGGACCGGGCTGAGAAGGTGAGCAAGGTTATGTTGGAGGACACATGGAGGTTTGATTTGAGAGGTAGTGAACATGGATGGTGGAGGCATGGGCGGAGGAGTAGGTGGAAACTGTTGAGGCATAGTCATAGTCCAGCTTGGTGGAAGAGATGGAGGATTCGGAGTCATCATACGTCCCATCCCGTAACGTCCCAGTCCCGGCTGGCAGCGTGGCCACTTCGGTGCATTCTGAGGTCTTGGCATGGTTGACAAGGACCTGACTGCTGAGCCCATAGGACCACACCATCTGGGAAAGCAAGGAAGTGCCGGTCGTTGCCCTGGTTGTTCTTGTCGATTGCGAGAGGGCAAAGGCAAACGAGAGCGGTCAGAGTCGGCCATGGTGTCAACATTCGTACGCACTTGAATGGTCAGATGTGATAACTGTGATAAGCTATGCGGCAATCGGTGCAACAAGAAGAGGTCCTACAAAATGAATTCTCCAAGATCCCAAGCTTTGATAGCAAGTCAGAAATCTCAATTGATTGAGCAAAAGAAAAAATTACTGATCCAAGAAAGACAAAACCCATTCATAGTGCCATGAAAAGGTGTAAGACAGCGAGAATGGAATCGTGTGCAGCAACGAAACTGGAATGAGAATGATTCATCACAAGATGCAAAAACAAAATGAAAAAAGGAAGCAACCTCAAACCCTAACAAGAAAGCTTCACAGATAGAGGCAACAGTGCAGCGACGCGTTTTGCAAAGTTGGGTGTCCAGGAAATCCTAGAAAAGCAGAATCCGGTTTCCGGTTCCGAAACTTGTCTAAATCCAAAATCAGCTCGGCTCATTTGTGGTTGGATCAGGAAGGTCATCCATTGGGTAGGTGGATCCAATTGTCACTCCTGGAGGAGGTGGAACATCTGACTGAGGTCCTGAGGGGAAGCAAATGCTTGTATGACGGCTATGCGTCAGAGTGTATTTTTCTGACGTGGTGACCACCCGCACTGAGGGAATCTTCAACTGAGCCATGTCGTTACCTCCTGCGCTGAGACTCAAATGGGCTTCTTTGCCCTTGTAAAGGGCTCCAATAGTATTGGAAGCTGACCCTTCCCCTTCTTCGAAGCTCTGTCCAACAAATCCAATGCCCCAATGGGCAGCCTGATTGTCAGGCCTCTATCCCCAAAGCATTGGCTCCAAAGGTTGGAAGTGGGCTCTGCTTGAGATCCGGATTGAACGTCCAGTCAGCAGGACGGATAAGTCCTTCCAGCAAGATGCACTGAGCGCCAATGACCGAGGTTCCATGGATCAGTACCCAAGTGCGGTTAACTTTTGCCACCGCAAGGTGGACGAGGCTTAAACCTCTCCAACTCTGGCATTGGAATTACCAAAGCGTTCTTCTTGGTAATTGGAAGGTTTAGTTTAGAACCTTTGCATGACGAAGGTTGACAGCATCAAGCAGGCCGGCACCTGCGAGGACATGGGTAACCAGCTTAATCTTATGAGATGGGATGTCTGAGGCCAAAGTGGCCAAATCTTGGATTTGTGGTGCAGTCCTGAGAGATCCATTCTTCACGACAGGATTCCACGTGTGTGAGGTAGATTTCGCCCTCTTGAAGTTGTTCGCCGCGTTCAGAACCAGGAGATTTCCTATTTTTGGGTCTGCCTGACTTTTGAGTGTACCCGGGCTTATAGGAAGTGCGTGAAGGCTTCTTCTTGCCTTGGGAATGATGTTGTTGATAGTAGGAGGATTGGTCGGTGGGAAAGGCTGTAATGGGTTTTGACGTGGAAGTGGACTGTGCCGCATGGAGACGGACTTGATGGGACTGGGTTGTTGTGGTCGTATTGGTCGGATTGACCGTATTGACCTCATCGGTCATATTGACCAAAGTTCCAGCCGTATTGTTGGTCTTGGTTGTGGCTGGTGTCCTTTGCAGAAGTCCAACCATGACGAGAGTCATCTTGAGAACTGGTATAGGATTGGGATTTCCATCCGTAGTAGTGTTCATCCTAAGGTCGTCTCGGTGGTGTAGGTGTTCTTGTCCGGAGCGTGGCCTGAGAGAGCTTTCTCTTGGTGACGAGAAGGCTGTCGAGGGCTCTGAATGAGCACACGTCGACGAGGTGGACTGCAGTGATGGGAGACAGGTCGTTTGCCCAGACAAAGGTCAGTATCCTCACGGTGGCAGTCCCTGGTGTGGAGTGGTGAACGTGAGCGACGGTGTGGGACAGGTGACCGTGGAATGTTGGAAGGTTGTGGGCCGCCAGATGGCACCAGTGGTGATTGTGGTGGAATGGTAGGAATCGGTGGAAGGAAGGGATGGAGCAGGATGAGTATCTTGGAATTGGTGGAGAGTGTTCATCATCTCCTCTTTGAAGTCGCTTCGAATCTTCTGGACCATCTCGTCGGTGTTGAATGGAGGTGGATTGGGATTCTCCACTTCAGGTGGAACCTTCGGTTGTGGAGGTTCGGATGGTGGAGGAGCCTGTGTGGTAGGTGACCATGAAGGAGGATTGGGAGTAGGAGGTTGCAAGAATTGTTGAAGTTGGTGGATGTGGGACGTTGTGGCATCTGAGGATCACCTCCACTGAAATGTCCATCCATGCCAAGAACTGGAACTCATCCATGATCGAAAGTTCCACGGAAACGGGAACATGGCAAAAACGCAGGGCCAGGTGCAATCTGGATCAACAGTTTAAACAAAATGATGCATCCACAGGTAAATGCAAAGTGTCCTGATAAGGCTCCAGGCCCTCGGGAATCATGTCAAACCCTCGGGCAGCTTAAGCGTTCAACCCTTGAATTGGTGCACAATTGAACTTCACCAATGGCCATCAAAAGAAAGAAAGTACCACACCTGGAAAGCAGGACCTGCGCCTGCACTTCACATGTTGTGTGAAAACCAGTGACGGCGATCTGTCTCTCGAGCAACGTTGGAAAAAGGAGGTTTCCACGGCTTCAGAAAAAGTGCGTTCCTACACAGCGGTTAGTTGGACAACATTGCTAAGATCGTCCAAGGATTCAAGAAAAGGTGAGCCCGCAAACAGCGGGCAACTGTTCAACACGGCGACAATCGACAAGGTGAGAAGCGAAAAATGGCCGGCTGTTACGCTTTACTTCGACGAATTACTAGGCTGGTTAAAAGTGTAAATTCAGAGATCAAGTCGAAGGATCAAACATCCTACCTAGACAGGTATCCCCCCTGGGGTTCACGACATCTTGTCGAACCGACGTGAGTAGCACACTAGCTCAGAATTGTCATTGCGAATTTTGTTGTGGAGTGCCTCTTGCGCGCAAAAACATTTCCATTACACCTGACTGGAATGGGTCGGTGAAGGACTTGAAAAGCATTGAGAAGCTACCGTCGCCATAGCCAGAGAGTTGTGCCAACTCGTACCACCCGTAATTGAACTGAATTGATTGGAACAAAATGGGCGAAAACGACTTGCGGGTTCTGAGCTTGGCCGGTTGCTATGACGAGCGCAGGTACGTGCAGTCTGCGTCCAGATGGCATATCACAGCAGACTTGGAGTGTCTTCGTTGAGTGGTGACTCCAAGAGTGCCCACCACTCCCCTGCAAATTTGACATGCAAAATTATGAAGACAGGACCTAAAAAACAGAAAACCGGAGTGCGAACAGGCTAGAAGTTTTACATCTCTTCAAATGGTTCACACACACACACACGCGCACTTATATGATTAATTAGACATGTTTACATATTTCTACATACCTCTAGTAGATATTGGCGTGCATGAACGTTTGCATGTATGCATTGTCAGCTTTTACACCCAAACATTCAAGTCAATGAGATCGCCAGTACAGGCATATCGGAACATATCGGAACTATGAATCGCAAAATTTTTCGTAGGGTCTTGGCATGCGGGCTACAGTGCTCCTGTGTAAAGGCCAGTCCTGAAATCTGACTGGCCTAACCACAGCGACTGAAGCAACTGAATATTTTGATATACTCAATGAATTTGTCGATATCAGGACGTACGTGTATATATTCAGCTTTAATATTTGGTGATTTCCAGAAATATGTGGATAGATATTGATGTAGACACGTATGTACCCATATGTATATGTATGTATTTGTATGTATAGGTAAGTGACAGTATACCTAATCTGGGTTGACAGATGTCTCTGTATATAGTATGTATAGGTATGTGACAGTATATCTAATCTATGTTGACATATCTATCTATCTACCTACCTATCTATCCATCTATCTACCTACCTACCTATCTATCTATCTACCTACCTAACTATCTATCTATCTATCTATCTACCTATCTATCTAACTATCTAACTATCTATCTATCTACCTATCTATCTATCTTTCTATCTACCTACCTAACTATCTATCTATCTACCTATCTATCTATCTATCTACCTATCTATCTATCTTTCTATCTACCTATATCTATCCTATCTATCCTATCTATCCTATCTATCCTATCTATCCTATCTATCCTATCTATCCTATCTATCCTATCTATCCTATCTATCCTATCTATCC
>Ga0126342_10013529_pt1 | contig 14439 bp, 15 predicted proteins | sample Cyp1metagenome_FD_92528 | JGI IMG/M metagenome (GOLD analysis project Ga0126342, IMG submission 92528) | Coral microbial communities from Lord Howe Island, Old Settlement Bay, Australia - Cyphastrea 1 metagenome | ecosystem: Host-associated > Invertebrates > Cnidaria > Coral ... | reverse complement strand
TATCTATATATTTATATTGTTTATAGCTATCTATATTCATATCCCATTAGATCACTATATAATATATATATATATATTAGATAGCTATTGAACTAATTAGAGCTATATCTATATATTTATATTTTTTTATAGCTATCTATATTCATATCCCATTAGATCACTATATTATATATATCTACACACTATATCTATATTATATGTGCTATATCTATATATTTATTTATATGTGCTATATCCCATTTGTAGACATATAATTATCACTATAATATATATATACATATGTACATATTCCCACTATATGTCGACAAACCTTTCGTGTGAATCTGCTGAATCGCAGCGCGGCTCCGGGTTTCCCCGCGGTGTGCCCAGCAACACTTCATGGTGAAGCGCAAATCGGCGGGGCAATCCTGGACCCGGCGTCGGATCTCGGGGAGCCGAAACAAGTCGCCGTGGTGTCCGGGGATCTACTGAAATGTCAAGTCAAGAACTGTATCTATCACATCTATCTATCATATCTATCTAATCTATCTATCACATCTATCAATTTTATCTATCTAAGCTATCTATCTATATATGTTCTATCTATCTAATCTTATCTAATCTACTCTACTCTAATCTAATGTAGTGTAATCTAATCTATCAGAAGAACACATATAAATCAAATGAAGATCACACCGGAGAAATGGACTAAATTCGACTTGATTAATGGTCTGTTCCTGGATAAATTCGGATCTTCCACCTTTCTCACCACGTTCAGAACTTCAGGGATCATCCAACAGAAGTTCCGAGCTGGATGATTTTTTTGCTGGTCATATTTCAACCAGTGCACTATCACCTCATTTTGGGCACTGGCCATGTGGAAACAACATGTTTTCTTCTTGTTTTTTTTGTGGTGCAAGATGTTTTTGTATCCCCGTTTGCATATGTTTCAGCTTTTGGCACTTGAACATAGTTAAGATGTCAAGGATATGTCTTTGGACCAAACGAAACGAGCAAAATCAATTGATTATGTATTATCAGTTATATCATTATATCACCATTTGTAAATATTTGTAATATCCTGTATAATCATATGTCAATAAGAGTTCATTGTTGGTATCCATTGGCTGAAGACTTCATGCTTAACTCAGCTATAGCCATGGTGAAAACGCAATTTTTATTTGTTCGAAATCTCCAAATGATCCTTTTTGAATTGTGGATAATGATCAAACATCCACAGGAATTGGAGGTAAAACCCACCATCAATGTAGATCGATTGTGTGAACGGTTTCCACAGGGGTTTTCCACATCCTTTTCTATGTTTGCCCTAGGAAAATTCTGAAGAAAACCTCCAACAAAACGATTTCGCGATTGGAATTTCATAGAATTTCCCATGATTTCCATAGATTTTCCATGATTTTCATAGATTTTCCCATTGGCTTTTCCATAGATTGGATTTTCCATAGATTTTCCGATGTTTTCCCATGATTTTCCCCATGACTTTCCGACGTCGCCTGTGGAACCACCTTGGGATCCGGTCGCTTGCCGCGACTCACCGCCACGGCGATGGACACGGGTTCAAGGCCTCGCCGAGGATGGGAAATTGTGGTAAAAACAGATATGGTTATATTAATGGTGGATGATGATGGTTAATCACATGGTTATATGATGGTTATGGTTATAATAATGATGGTTATGGTTATTAATGATGGTTGATGGTTAATGATGGTGAAATAAATGGTTCTTAATGGTTATGAATGATGGTTTATGATGATTATGGTGATTATGATGATTATGATTATTTAATGATGGTTTAATGGTGGTTATTAATGATGGTTATGGTTATTAATGATGGTTATTAATGATGATTTATGGTTAATGATGGTTATTGATGGACAGCTCAAAATTTACCTCTCAGACATGCAGTTCCAGTTACAAGATATAATCATATCTGGTTGGTGGTAGACCTACCCCTCTGAAAAATGATGGAGTTCGTCAGTTGGGATGATGAAATTCCCAATATATGGAAAAAAATCAAAAATGTTCCAAACCATCAACCAGTTAATGATGGTTATTAATGGACATGGTTAAAACAAATTTGATACTGCTTATAGAATCATGATGGTAGTGGATTGATGATAGTCAGCAACTGATAATGGATAATCATGGGATAATCAATTGATAGTCAACAGTATGGATAATGATAGTGGATGATTAGTACTGGATTGATGATAGTGGATGATGATGGTTAATCATTTTCTATGAAGTGAACAATGGATTAAATAGTCGTTAATAGTGAAGTGATGACTGTTAACAGTGGATTAATTAGTGGTAAAACACATGTTAAATTCAAATATAAATACTGTTAATAGATCTTAATAGCGGATTGATGATGGTCAGCAATTGATGGTACTGCGTTAAATATGGTTAAGAATGGGTTAACAAATGGATTGATATATCATGGATTCACGATGGATTAACAGTTAACAATGGATCCAATGTGGTTCAAGGGATATTTCATGGGGTTACCCCTTCCGGTGTCATCAAACAGGCTATCTGGAAAATTCCCTATTTAGTTGGATGCTTTCCCAATAAAACTGTCATAAAAAGGGGATATCATGGGATATCCCAGCTAGCTATGTTTGACTACTGGCGGGTAGGTGAATATCAAAGTCGAGTATGTGAATATTAAACATATTATTGACATAGTGATTATATGTGATTATGGTGAAATATCAAACATTCGGTCAACAAAATTCATCTGATTATTCTGTTCTGGTTATACCTACCCCTCTGAAAAATATGAAAGTCAGATTGGATCATCATCCCCAATCTGGTTGGGGAAAATAAAATTCATGTTCCAGTCACCACCAACCAGTATATAAATATCATAATTATCAAACATCTGAGTTGGTGGTATAAACATATGAGTTCCAATCAGTGTTTAATAATCTTTTATATCAAACACGATCGTCAACATCTGAGTCTATCATCACGATCGTCCCTCTGGGTAACAAGGTGACCTGCTTCAGGTCGCGAAATCCGTGGTGGTAGACGGTTGTTTTTCATAGGAGCCTGTCCTAACTTTCCAAGGAAACTCACAATAACATTAGGCTCATAGAAATCAACAAAATCAACAGCTCAAGGAAACTATGGTTGATGAATATGGCAGGTATCCAATAACTTTAACCCCAGCAACACCAGGGTAACACCAGGGTAACACCAGCTGCTTCGCCAAAAATCCCTCACCACCTGGGATAGTTCACTGGGAAAACATACCATTTTTCCATCCAAACTCATGAAATCCATTGAAATCCCATGCTTCACCGTCCTCTGGGACGCCCAAACCGGAGGTATCGTAGGGAATCCGCCGTGTGATCAGTTCGTACAAGCAAATGCCGTAGGAATAAACATCCACCTTCCAGAGATCCAATGGATTATTCTCATTATCCCCATTAAAAATGATTTCTGCAGGGGATAAGGGGATACTTCATTTTCAGACACACATACCATGAAAATAGTAGAGCAGCGTTCTTCTACAGATCCCTACAGCAGTATACGGATGTTCTCAGTCCTTGATTTCACATTGCTCCAATGCTCCAACCAGTTGTGGAATGTTCTGGGTTTTCAGCGCCAAATCACAACAAATTATGGACACTTCCAGGTTAATGCTAAATGTGGACCAACCAGTTGCTTGACAGAAACTATTTTGTACCATGACCAAGGACCACCAAGAAAAAACAAAAACCGACCATCTTGCGATTCTAACATGTTGCGATACTAGTTACTAGTAGATCTTTCAAATATAGATGACCAGTGAAGTAATCACATCATTTCAAAAACTCATCAACCATCTCGGTTTCCCATGTTAGATTACCAGGCAATTCGCCACACCATATCACTCCTCAGCGCAGCCACCTTCTCATCGTAGCTTTGCCCGGATAAGACCTGAAGGGATGGCTACGGCCACATGACAGCCATTAAAAACACCCCGTTTTCCCATCTCATCTGGTTGGTGGTATACCTACCTCTCTGACAAATATTAGTCAGTTGGGATTATGACATTCCCAATATATGGAAAGTCATAAAATTCATGTTCCAGTCACCACCAACCAGTTTGGTTGAAAACGGTTTCCCTATGGGTTATTATCATAATCCCCTATCATAACCAGGTAGCTGCTAATCCCCTATAACAATCAATTCACCAGGGCCTCTGGGGCCATCCAATGATAGGTGCCAGCCCCGCTGGTCATACACACCTGGCACGGCAAAGGGGACTGGGGGATGACTGGGGGATGCAGTGGATGGTAGTGGATTGTAGTGGATCGTAAAAGGATCCAAAACACACACACATGTCTAGTGTGTGTGTGTAAGGCATACTTCAGTCGGAGTTTGCCCTCGGAATTTCGAAGACGGAAAACAGCCGCAACAGCCACCAGGGACACCAGATCTGCCACCACTGAGGAGCAACGTTCGTTGTTGGGAACGTGGTGCCATCCTCCTATGGAGGTCACTGGTGAAACACCAGGACCCAAAAACCGACCCCAAACTGCTGTGACATAAGGGCGACATGCCAGCCTCTCTGCAAGTGAACAGCTTGTATGATCCCAACTCGGGTCCCAAACAACCGCCCCAGGCTTCCGCCGGGCGCCTGTTGTGGTGCTGAAGGGAAAGCTCTGGAGAGACCAAAGTCTGAGACCTGCGAAGGGGCACCATGTGCTGGAGCTGGAACTCACTTCAGTGGTTACCCTCTGGTGAACTAACAAAAAGCTATGGGCTATGGAAATCACCCTAAACAAACAATTTTCCATAGCATTCCATAGCTAAGTTAGTTTACCGGAGGGTACGTTTGTGGGTACCCTTCGGGAATCAAACATGGCACGCTGGGAAATCCCTATAGTAGAGGAGGTTTCTAGCTGGGAAAATCAGCAAACTAAATGGCGATGGTATTTTCCAAATATCCCAAATTGCCAAGTGCAATGATCCTCCATTTTTTGTAGTATGACGGTTCTGGGAGGAACGGCAAAACTTTCCCAGGATTGTTGATTCTGTTCCGCATGATTTGTGGTTGTGGATAATTGTAGAACGGTTTAATATTCATGGCCCACGTCTACAGTCTTTCTCCCGTGTGGATAGAGGCCAATACAATCCAATACACACTTACATACAAAGCCTTGGTAGCTGTTCCATCTTTTGAGCAGGTAGAACTCCAATAACTATGGTTTATGGTATATACTTGTAACTATAGTTAATGGGGTTTATTGACCATCTTATAACTGGGGGGCCCCACATTGTACCCTATGGATCCACCATTCTCGAAGCCTCAGCTTCCCGGAATACCCGGAATGCACCTTCACAGCCGGAATATCCTCATTGCTTCGCAGGGGTGCCGTCAGGAGCAAATTCAAGGATTTCAAATCCCGATGCACCACCTGGATCAAGGCCCTGCTGGAAAGTTGTAGGAGTGGAATGTAGAACTTAGAAAAATCGTGCGGAATGTGTGTCACTTCAAACATGGGGATAGCAAAAATCAAAGGCATTTTTTGTTGATGGGGAAAATTATGATAAACAATGATGTTGATAGATTTTGGTTGATTTGGGGGTACATCGGGGTACCCTATTTTCAGACAAACGCATGTAGTCATGACAGGATGAACATGAGGATAGTCATCACAATCATCATAAACATCGTCATCACGATATGCCACATATGGTAAGGGTTGCGTTTCACATCATTTTGAGTGGTTTCAACTCGTGCAGCTTGAAAGACCTGCTGAAACTCAGTAGCTCTGTTTCTTGGATCAACCCCGGAAGCGATTTCAAAAGGCTAGGAAGTTCTGCCCTTACGCATCCATTTTAGATCATTCTTCGGGGACAATATCGCAATTAATTTGCGCTCACAAGACTAGGGATGCGGAAACAGGGACTTCCGATTTAAAGAACATCTCTTAAACATGACTGATGACCCCACGAGGTAATTCGATTCCATGCAAATTAAAGGGATGACCCCACAGCAAAGGGATCACCATAGCTACCCCACTTTCACTTGTGACCGGTGACCGCCTGCCGCCGGTGAAGGAAATTCATGCCCTGCCGAGAAATCTGCGAGGGAGAAGGATCAAATGGCACTTTTGATGCTACCAGTTTTGCTAGTGGAGATCATCTGTTCATTGATAGCTCTCCAAAATGAGGTTCAACTCTGTATATAACAACAACATATATATATATATACACGTATGTTTACACATTACATTCAAGTATCTGTGTTACAAGATCAGAATTAAAACAAACTTATACAGGATGTACAGTTTCCCAAATAGGATCAAAAACAGACACATCTATCTTTTGTTTTTGCCATGGGTCAGCAATGTCAGCAAGCCGGAAAGTGCAATGTGGTCTCTGCAGTCTGGGATGGTCGAATATTCAAACTGATGAAGACATACATATTCCATGAGTATCCCTATCATATTCCATTGCTTTCATCCCCATTCACATCGTTCACACGAATTTCTGCATCTGACTCTATCTGACTCTATCTGACTCTGGGTTTTGCTGAAAACAAACAGAAACAAATCATGTCAGTCATTCATGTTCCCAACTTGGAATGGCTTTGATGACTTGCTACAATCTTCAAAGCCATTCCAAGTTATCCTTGGCTACCCTCTGGTAAACTAACAGTTTGCTCTTGAATGTATGGCCATTGAAATAGTTGATCTACCCAGCTATAAAAGGGTGATGTTCATTGATTTTCCACATGTACCCTCTGGTAAACTAACATAACTATGGAAAATCACCATTTGTCATGGGAAAACTCACTATTTCAATGGCCATTTTCTATGTCGCAAACTGTTAGTTTACCAGAGGGTAAATCCCATTAGATCACCATTAAACCGCCATAAAATCACCATTGTCCTAGTGGTTAATCCCCTATTTTGCAGGTGAATCCCTCCTTTTCCAAGGCGGCGAACCGGGATTCTCCGTGGCGAGACTCGCCATCCGCCTTGGCCACATCCAGGGCGACCTGCAAGCGCTGACCCCATGGCAGCTGCAGGTCTTTGCGCTGGTGGAGCAAGGCCTGGCTTCGACGAAAAATGGCTCCTCAAATCCAAGAAGAATGGGACATATTCACATATATATATACACATAATATATATATATATATATATGTATCATATATATATATATATCATATATATATATATGTAATATATATATATATATATTATATTGTAATTATATTGTTATATACTATCCGGATCTATATGGAGGTTTCCAAAGTCATGGGGATATCCCAATAGCTGAATGGGAGATGCAGAAAGTATATAATGGTTATAGAATGGGAATATCATGAATATCTAATTATATAACCACCACAATGTGTTGGTCAACTTAAAAACAGTCAGTTTTTTGGTGGCAGTTCTGTTCGCCACAAAAGCATGAAACCCCACTTGCCCAATGTTTCGGACCTCAAAACGTCAGCGTGGATTATCTGAGAGAGTGCTTCTATATGAGGCAGGCTCTATATTATTGTTTAGGTGTGTCTTCCCTCGTAAGTTTGGACGTCCCCTATCGTTTTCCCCTTGCTTATGTGATATGATCCGAAGTTTGAAGCCAGCAACCAACGACATCAGCAGCGGCTTCGACAACAAACTCCGCCGGGGAGGCGAAGATGGTTCCGCCCGCGCAGAACTCTGAGATGATCAGCGCTTGAGGAGCCTGGGCAGACGACGGAATGTGGAAGGGATGGCAATGTGAGCAATGTCATATATAAACCACCATCTATAAATTGATGGTTTCTACCACCCATAAAAATGGAAATTTTGGGAGGATCCTATTGTTTTGCTAACTTTATATATAGGAACTCTCATATGCTCAAGGATTTGCTTAAGGGGTCTGAAACAAAAAGCGAAATAAAAAACAATTCAGTAGATTCCATGGTCCGACTGACCAATGGAACAGCAAGAACTCACCCATTCAGTAGCAAATCTGTTGGAATCTGTTGGAAGTTGATTTCACTGTTTGAAATTGACATCGCCGTCGATCCGGAAAGAGCGAACGAAGAACTTGATACACCAAGTCCCATCGCGTGGGACTATGAGGGCTATCTGGGGTTTCATCCACCCTGCAACATATTTACCCAGGGATGTGCAATCCCAGTTGGTACGGGTATGTGCTCAGCGACCATTGTTACATCTACATGTGTCAAGGATGTACATCTGTGTGTATATATATACATATCTATACATCATATATGTATGTAATATTACATGACCAACTTATCAATGTGATACCCCCCAGCCCCCAGTTGCATATGGCTCTGTCCCCATTCGATTCTCATTCATCAACCCACATTTTCCCTATGTTTACCGCCTTTGTACACGCGCCCATGAAGAGCACCAAATTGGGATGCCGCCTCAACAACTTCGGCTCAGCGGAGAGTCCGCTTCGGAATCACTCTCCAAGGAGGTATTTTTTTAAACAAAATTATCCAGATATTTAAAAATAAACTATCTGAACTGCTGGCCTAATTTTGGTGTAACTTACCAATTTCGATGTACATGAATAACATGTTATATTATATTATATTATGTTATATTATTATATTATATGTTTTTATATTATATTATATTATATTATATCATATTATATTATATATTATATTATATCATACTATATTGTATCAAATCATAATATATATATATAATGTAATATCATACTATATTATATTATATTGTATTCCCATTGAGTCACAATCAAACTGGACATTTTATTCATTACGAGGCCCTTTCTGGCTTAACATTCTGCGTAATCTCAGCTGCTGGATGATCACAACGATCATCACAACGATCAACCCGACGCATCCCGACCGGGTCAACCCCCCAAACAAAATCGCAACTATCCACTGACATTCATTTACTCAGTTCAATCAATTGCATCAATATATAAGGCTTTTCTGCGGAACATGCCCGTCATCATCCGTCATCCAATTCTGCTTGCTTGATGTTTGATTGTCTATTACACTACAATGTGGGGCCCCCTAGTTATAAGTTGGTTTATAAGCCCCAATAACTATGGTTATAAGTACCATAAACCATAGTTATTGGAGTTATTAACCAACTTAGCTATCTAGGGGGCCCCACTTTGTATGGTTGAAAAATGTTGAAAACAATCATGTTGGTTGATAACCCAGTTGGTTAATAGCCCCAGCAGGCTGGATAACAGCGAGGCACAGGCGCAGCAGCACCGAAATCTCGCGCTTGAATTCGGTGCTGAGTTGTCCTGGCTAGGACTGGGACTGGGACTACGGGGAGAATCAGAGAAATGTCGACAAAGCCAACAATGGGTTAGTGAACCATAGTGAACCATAGTGAACCATAGTGAACCATAGTGAACCATAGTGAATGATGGGTTCATCAATGGTACTTAGATGGGCCAAGGAGTTAGTTAAGTAGTTAGTAAATGGATTATAATTGGGATATAAGTAGTTTATAACCCACCTACTAACTAGTTAGCTAATCCCACGGCCCATCTAAGTAGGTCAATTTTCATATTAACCAGTTAAATATAGATGAATGAGTTAATCAATTAATTGGGGAAAGGTGAGCTAACTTGTGAATAATCTCCGAACATGGGGGATCAACATGAATCAGCAACAAATGGAGGATCATTATTGATCACCACAGCAATAGAAATGGGACAGCATCAGTTTGGGAAAACCATCTTTCCCTTCTAAACAGAAGGTTTTTTTCGTGGAATCCGTCCATCTTGACCAAATCTGGTAACTGTTAAGAACGGTCAGTCGGACTGAACACCCCACCCGGTAATTTTCAACATGGCAAGGGGAAATCCCGCTAATCAATATGGAGGTATTTTGTCAATGGTCTTTTCATGGGACATTCATGTATAAATGGGGTATTTTTCTTTCAGTTCCAAACCCGGAAAGTGTTTAAGGTGACTTCCTGGAAGATGTCCAGAAGTGACCGGATCATCCATCACCAGAACACCTTTTGATTCAGCAACAATCGGAGCAAATGCATGGGAATGGTTCTACTGCTCATTTCCGTCCATTGAAAACACATGTACATCAACTCCCCCTCTGCAATGGGCACTGCTTCCATTTTCCGCGGAGGATATCCAGCTCTGTTACCACGATGACATCGCATGACATCGCCACCTGAACTTGGAAGATCTCGTCTGTTGCCAACTGCTGTGTCTGACCAATGCAACAGCGGAACCCTCTGCAACAAGGATTTTCGCTTGGTGGACTGTGCAGATGTGAATGTAGGATACTCACCATACTCCTTCTTGGAGCATGCCAATCAAACAGCAAGGGTCATGCTTTGTCATCGCATTTGCCAGCTGGACCTCGCTGTGCACCCAAGCAGCGGTTTTGAATAGTTAGTATCACTGTATCGCTCCCCCAAAAGAGCCATTAGCCAAGGATGAACTGACTACTCAAAAGGAATGTCATTAACGAGAGATACAGATTTGCCATCGTTGGGTACTTGTACATGTGCGAAGTTGAATAGACCAAAGCAAGGCGGCTTACCTAGTACCTACTCCACGTTGGCAGCCAGTTGTCACTACAGTGATCAAGTCTGCTACCAGAAAAAAAAAATACATCATTTTGGGTGTCCAATGACTACACTATGTCTCTTGCATATTCAGAGACAGAGACCCCAATAATATGAAACCCATTGCCACAGTTACTTCCCATCATCTTCCCTACGGAATGGAGTTTCTCGTGGGACTGGTATAAAAAGTGCTTGAAGCTTTCGGAACGGAGGCCCGTTTTTTGTTGATCTCATGAATTTCTTCCAAACCAATTGAATCAATGCCTCCATATAGGTCAGTGATCGGACCACCCCAAATGGATGGTTGTGGAACCCAATGACTCCACACATGATCTTAAGCCAGGAAGAGTACTGACCCCAGGTTGTTCAATCTTGGGCTCAGGATTTCTGATTTGTTCATTAATCATTATCAGTGTTTTGGGGTCCCAATTGAGGAACAAATATCATATATATCCGTATATGTCCTAAGAATAGAAGAGTTGAGAAACGATCACATGTTTAATCAAGTGGGTTTAATAGTGAGTTTAGTATGTTTAGTAAATTTAGTAACAAACCTCTTGACAGTTGTTGGCTTGACACAATCTCGACTTCCAGCGCTCCGGTGCTGCGTAACTTCTTCACGGCCACGTCAGTGCCGTGCCAACCGGCCCGGTACACCTCAAGGGTAAATCTGAGTGCCAGAAATGAGTGACAAGTGGCAATCATCACTGGGTTTGTTTAATGATGTTTCAGGGAAAATGGAAGCCAAACACTCCGAAATTTGATGGGGAAAACAATGGGAAAACCGGTTTCGATTTTCCCTTCAACCAACCCACTGAAATCAATACTCAAAGGTTTTTCATTGACCTTGATCAAAACTCCAAGGTTTTATATTTTCGCCTGTTACATATGCGCAACTTTGCGTAAATATCAGGTATATTCTTTTTTTGGGGGGCCGATCGCTATGCAGTGTTTGGCGCACTTTCCACACCCCAGAGGGAGCACTCCCCTACTAAAAAAGTGGTCTACAAATGTCTACAATAATTTTGGCCATAGCTCATGTGCCCATACCATACCATACTGGTCCAAAAACCTAAGCGTGGGATATCGGTTACAACATGTTACAACATGTTGCAAGGAAGTTGCTGAATGTTTCAAGAAACACGGAGGGAACTCTCTCGATACCGAAGGCATCCGAAGGCTCTCGGATTCGATCAAGGACCACAATAGAACAGCGACGACCCCTGTGGTAGGGATGGTTCCCGACCAACCATCATTCCCACCGTGACGTCATCGTCCACACGTGGTCGAAAAACAATTTATAATATATAGCAAGATCACCCAGATCCATTTAGAGATGAGTCACCCATTTTAATACCCTTAAATAGTATGAATGAACAGTTGGATCATACCCTTTAATGAGTACCCCATATATTGGTTCATACCATTGCATAGTTGGATCGTTGGGATCTATGGACTCAATCTGGGCACTGGGCACTCCCAACCTCTGCCGTGCTGCCAGTGCCCAGTAGTTCTTCCAGTTGCAGCTCCTACCGGGAACCAACATGGGCAATGTTGTTAGGGAAAACGGCAAAAGTTGATGATCAACTGGTAACTATTGGATTTTAAGACATTTTGGGAATACAACACAAAAGGGATCTTCAGGACAAACCCAGATTCAAGTTCTTTGGGGATGGTTCAATCCCCCCATTTATTTTGTTTTTTTCTAATGATAAGTGAGCCGGCAGCCAATCAAAACTGTCTGCGACACAAATATACACAAATCCAATTCACACCCTGGCAATTCAGAATTCAGAACACAAGCCTCAGACTCTGTTCTGCGCAGTGTTGACTACTCGCACTTGAAACTTGCGCACAAGGCCCCCTCACGTAACGCATAAGGAAACCTCCCCACAAGACATGGCCTTATATGATACAGGATAGCAATTTTAGAGTCCTGAAATTCCCATTGATTGATTGGGAAAATGAACATCAATAAACCATCAAAGTCAGCACCTTTGTTCAACGCATCTTCCACGTATCTCAGCACTATCCCTCATCCCAGTCCCCCCGTGCTCCGAATGGTCGACCTAGAGCGCAAGTGGGGCTGAAACAGAAACTGGATGATCCAATGAATATGGCCATGTTCACCGGGAAAAAACACATGACCAACCCACAGCATGATGGGAGAGGACGTTTTTTGGGGCTTGAAAACAGCAGTTCCTGGATGACAAGCCCGTGATTCCCGATATCTTGAGGCAACGTTCTATGGCTTTGGCTGATTTCTGGCTCTGTGTTTCCGGGGATCCTGGTGATCTCCTCCAAAAATCCCGGTGATCCTCCACTTGCAGTGACAGTGAAGCATTGTGAAGCGATCAAACATGGAAAGCCACATGTCACATGTCACTGGGGCATATCATCCCAAACACGGTTGACAATAACAAGTATTAGTATCTGGACAAATTATAATCTGGTTGGTGGTTTCTACCTACCCCTCTGAAACATATGAAAGTCAGTTGGGTTTATGAAATTCCCAATGTATGGAAAAATAAAACATGTTCCAAACCACCAACCAGTAATAATTCACTGACCTGAAACTTGCGGAAACCACGAATCAGTAGTGTCATTTGTCTAACGTCGCAACATGGAGTGAACTTGTCTGGGACCCAAGCCGAACACTGCCTTCTATTGAACTCACACTAAATATATAGCCATTGTATTGGTTTCTGGTTGAATTCCATTCCAAAAACATGAGACTTAAATGTGGCAAAAACAAACACGTAGATTGTTCTCAACGTTCTTTGTGTCAAACATTGGGATATGACCTTCCCATGCTTCATCATCTTTGTCCAGCAGTTCATTGCTGTGTCAGAATTTTGAGACAAATCCAAATGGGTTATCATAATCTCCAATAAATTGGATAATGATGTGGGTAAACGATAATAAACCACCCATGACTGGAAATTGTGTATACCACCTATAAAGATGGCGATGACTGGGGGATGCGTTATTATTCTTTTATCACATTAATATATAATCCCATACATTTATCAACCAACAGCAGGTCAGCAGCCACTGCTCAAGCTCTACTTTCTGCCTCCCACTCCGCAGCTGACGAGGAGAACTCCTACGTACGATGAATCATACCGGCAAATTCACCAAAACTAAGTATGGAAAATGGCGTATTTATGATTTACATGTTGAACATGTTTATTTTCCATATACTAGTAGTTATGGAAACATATTGTTAAATTACCAGAGGGTATACCTCAAGATGTTTAGGCGTGTTAGTCTTTCTCGTGCGACATATGACACATCAAATACACCTCCCAACACCTTCCACACCAGACTGTCTTTGCTTGTCTGTGCATCAAACGATCTCATGTTCTCATGTTCTGGAAAATGGTGTCTTTATGATTTACCTATTGAACATGCTGATTTTCCATATAGTTATGGAAACATATTGTTAATTTGCCAGAGAGTATATCCCAAGAAAACAACAATTTCAACAGGGGAAATGACGACACTCACTGGATGCATGTCGTTCTTCCTTTGTCAATGCCGGGCCCTTCATCGGACCTTTTAGGATGCAAAACAGGCAAGATTTCAACTGATAGGGAGATGATAGGAGGGATTTCAAAGACGTACTCAGATTTGACATTGCAAGCATCTTTGCAAATATACGTATATATATATATATATATATATATATGTGGCAGGGACCTTTGGGGTCTATCTCGTTCCTCCTCGCACAAACGTAATCAAACGTCATTCTGTATGCATATATATACACAAGTAAATATGTCTACATGTGTGTACAAGTTCAACAGAAAGTCGCAATTTTTTCCCTTGCCCCTCAACCTGCGCAGCGTCCGTTTTCTGCTCCAAGAGATGCTGTCACCAGCAC
>Ga0126342_10013528_pt1 | contig 14439 bp, 8 predicted proteins | sample Cyp1metagenome_FD_92528 | JGI IMG/M metagenome (GOLD analysis project Ga0126342, IMG submission 92528) | Coral microbial communities from Lord Howe Island, Old Settlement Bay, Australia - Cyphastrea 1 metagenome | ecosystem: Host-associated > Invertebrates > Cnidaria > Coral ... | reverse complement strand
GGGCGCCTAACCAAGTCCAAGCGCGCCACCCAGTGCCATAAGTGCCACGCCTGCCACGCAAAATGCCGCGGCGTCACGGGCGCCTAACCAAGTCCAAGCGCGCCACCCAGTGCCATAAGCGCCACGCCTGCCACGCAAAACGACGGTAGATGTGAGGTGGTGCCACACCTGCCACGTGAAATGACGGTAGATGTGAGTTTATGCCACGCCTGCCACGCAAAATGCCGCGGCGTCACGGGCGCCTAACCAAGTCCAAGCGCGCCACCCAGTGCCATAAGTGCCATGCCTGCCACGCAAAACGACGGTAGATGTGAGGTGGTGCCACGCCTGCCACGTGAAATGACGGTAGATGTGAGTTTGTGCCACGCCTGCCACGCAAAATGCCGCGGCGTCACGTGCGCCTAACCAAGTCCAAGCGCGCCACCCAGTGCCACAAGTGCCACGCCTGCCACGCAAAACGACGGTAGATGTGACGTGGTGCCTGCCACGCCTGCCACGTGAAATGACGGTAGATGTGAGTTTGTGCCACGCCTGCCACGCAAAATGTGTGTGTTTGTGTGTGTGAGTGTGTGTGTGTGTGAGTGTGTGTATGTGTGTTGTTTGTGTGTGTGTGAGTGTGTGTATGTGTGTTGTTTGTGTATGTTAAGTTGTTAAGTTTGTGTGTGTGAAGTTATTGTGAAGTTATTGTGCAAGTTGTTAAGTTTGTGTGTGTGAAGTTATTGTGAAGTTATTGTGCAAGGAGGCGGGAGGAGCGGGAGGAGGAGAAGGAGCCTGGGATACAGAATCAAAAACAAGAACCCCACACAAAGTTGTGGGGAATAATAAGCACGCTAAAAAGTTGAGACCCAACAAAGGCAACAACAAAATGAACATTTTGAAAGCAAATATCCCAAGGATTCCCATGGCCCCTGTCCCGCCTGGAGTTGTACCAATGTTGGAAAGATGGGACACAGCTGCAAATGATTAGAACAAATGACTGGTAGAAAACCAATCATTTCACTCTCGGGATAGAATTGGTCTTGATAATTTTTGATATATATGGAATGATATAGAAGCAATGATATAATAAATGGATATAGATTGGCGCGTACAAAGAGGTAGGGGAAACCAGGGAAAACCCCATCCACAGGTTCCACATCACGAACTTGCGGAGATCGGATTGCCATGTAGCTGGTGGCTTTTACTTTTAAATAGACCGGCAGCGTTGATATTTAAGAGAAAAAGGAGCCGAATCTTATGTCTTGAGGAATGTTTTACGTTGCCACGTTTTCCACTATTCTGATCCCTAAGGATATCTTTTTGGTCACCGAAATCATCTGGAATACTGCACCGGCACCAGCTGATGGGTGATTGCTAATCTATGGGCAGAGAATAACGTTTACAAGCCATGGACGGTCATGATTTTGAGTTGACACAATCATTGTTATTCATTCAATTTCGAGATTTATATATATATACACACATTCAGTATATTTATATATACACCGAATAAAATATTTATATATACTATTGAAAGAAAAATATTCCATTATGTACATGTGCATTTTATTATACGCATCGATTTTAAATATAAATGTACAATGTAGACATGTACATTCTTTTTTATGTCCCCTCCAGTGCTTTCACATAGATCTGGAAAACCCACCAGGCCACAATCAGCGCAAAGGAGGTCAAGGCAACTGGTGGGGCACAGTTTTTTGGGAGATATGAACCACCCCCAAAATGCGGGATAAAATCCTATGGACTGGCTGGTGGTTTGGAACATGATTTTTTTCTTCCCAACTGCCTGATATTTTTCAGAGGGGTTGAAACCACCAACCAGATGGATAGTTTGGATGGATACCAAGATTTTTTAAAAAAAACAACAACAAAAACTCAGTGGTGAATTTGCACAGCTATGTTAAACCTGCAGAATATAGATAGATAGATTAGATTAGATTAGGTTAGAGTAGATAGACAGATAGATAGATAGATAGATATTAGTATCACTAATCAAGGCCCAAAAAAAAAATGATACTAGTAGGAAAGAGAATCTTGGGATGCGTACCACCATTTTTTGTGTTGCTGACCAATAAAACCGATAGTTTGGTTCTGGCAAGGTTGGTACGATACCGGGCTGTGTTCGTGGGGGATCAAATTCCCATGACGTGTCTTATTGATTTTCTCGAGTTGTTGGTGAAGAAATGATTACCACAACATTAGGCAACATTATTCACCAACAACATGTAATCATTAACCAGGTTATTGGATGTTTGCAATAAAACCACAAAATTAATGAGTTGTCATTAACCAGGCATGTTTCCATGTCTACCACAACCTGTGTAACATGGAGGATTTACCACTCTTTTCCCCAAAACTGACCCAACTGTATGCGTTGTATCTAACCTTATGGGATCTTATGGGATTTATGTTTATTTCATTTTATTTCCATACCCGGACCCTCCAAGTACCTATCAAAAGCGCTAAAAATACCCATGATGTTGATGTTTTCTTCCACAAGAGTCACCCAAAAAGTGTTCCCCCAAGTACGCCCCCCCTACTCCGAAGACGGCAGGCGTTGCTCAGTTCTTTAGGAGTCACTGCCTCGCCTTGGGCTCAGAGCTGGAGGGTTGGGAGAGGGTCGGTAAATCGATGGCAAAGTCATGGGAGAATCTATGGTTTAAATGTTTAACCATGAAAAATGGAGGTTTAACCAAGGTTTAACAAACAAATGGAGGGTTAACAGTCACAGAAATGGAATTGATCAACACATTTGATCGATTTTGCAGGGTTGAAAGGATTGGGTGGTCATTGTTATTAACATGATTTAACCATCAAACATACGAAACCAATAGTTACTATAGTTCCAACTGCGATTTAACCACTCAAAAAGTTAAACCATTGTAGTTGGCCCAGATTCGACCGGTGCTTCATGTAGGTTATGACCTGGATTTGTAGAGGGATTCGATTGGTTTCACCAAAGTTGGCTCAATGAACTCAATGGATCAATGCATATTATCTGTATATTTTAAATGGGATTTCAAGTGTTTGCAAATCAATAGTGGATGCATACTGTATGCCGGATATCAGCAAATGTTGGGCGCATTCGCAGAATCTCTAGGGAGTGGATAGAAGAATGGAGCTGGGTGCCAACGAATGGTGGAATATGTAGCAGTATTGTAAATTAGTTGCCAAGATTTCAAGACCCTTGTTTGTAGTTGCTTACAGGGTGTTACACTACCCCGTATATTGGGGATTATCATATCCATGAACTGGGAATCCTTATCAACCAGCCCGTATGATGGAATGATTGACTGTTCAATACCAAGATCCCAATCAATTACTGTGAATTTAGTTACAAGATGCATCAAAATCTCACCAACATGGATTAACCCAATATTCACCAGATCTACCCCATTGTGGGGCCCCCAATTTGTAAGTTGGTGTTAAAATGTGTCTAATAACATCTAACTATATATATATACATACATATAGTGTATATTAAGCACGTAGCATAAAAATCCATAAAACCCATTTAATCTAGTGATGTCCATCAACTTAGCTAAGGCCGTCGGAAGTGGAGTTGGTTCTCAACGCCATCGTGGTCACCCGGCGTAGCTATGGAGTTTGGCCATGGCCCATAGTGATAGCTATATTACACTGTATATTGCTTATTATACTCGTATGTTATAGCCACTGAAGAAGTGTTATATGTTGGTAGAACATATAGATGTATATTGATATATTGTTATATATTTAGATATTGTTCTCTATTCAAATACTGTTTCGCATGGAATTTCTTCAAGGTTGTAGCCATAAGTATCAAAATCGGTTGCCCCCACAAGTAGTAGTTGATGGACTGAGGAGCAAGCAGCGGATGATGCATGTCAATTCGACGTGGATGATTCTTGGCGATGGCGCTGTGAGATTTCTTTGTCTTTTTGTGCCTGACAAATGGTGATGTTCCATAGCAGCTATGTTCAATAACCGGAGGGTATTACCCATGGAAGGTTTGTTGATGTGGTTTCTTTGTTTTCATCTCATTTAAGTGGTGTGAAAATGGATTATTAGTGCCAGAACTGTGCTCATAGGTTTGCACAACCTTCGAACGGCTGGTGACCTTGTGTTGGGCAGTTCGATTTGGAAAGAAGCTGGAATCATCAGGTCATTGAAACCAAAAGGTGGGTTGGATTGCTAGAGGATTCCCACAACAAGGTTTTGGGCCACCAGCATCATATTACAACATATTTTTCAATTAAAATCAATTTTCCTCATATTTAATCATTTATTTGATTTTATCTGAATTTATTTGACTTTATTTGATTTTTTTTGCTTTGGGACCTCCCTGGGGTCATCATGCACTACATATGTAATACATCATATGACAAGCAACTGTGTTTTAAATCCTTTCGCCCTGGAAGCTGAACATTTGACAACACAAGGAAATATGATAACAGCTGATTTTCAACAGAACCAACCTGTTTCACATTTCAGACTACACTGAATGTTGCCACTTTTTGAATTTGGCATCAACAACTTTGCTTCGGACTTGCGAGAAGAAGACGACAACAGAATCATACAAGTTACACAGAATCTGGCTGGAGCAGGATGCACTGCAAAAAATAACATATTACTGCTTGAGGAAACAGGGCAAGAATCGCAGAGATGGTCCAAGGTTTTTGTAAGTTTGCATTAGTTTATTTAGTTTTATTTTGTTTTTTTCTTGTTTTCTTTTTTTTTTGTTTTTTTTTCCAGCAAATCTGAAAGATTTTGAGATTTGTTTGAGATTTTTTGAGATTTTCTGTGGTCCAGAAAAATATGCAATAAAGAACCCAGTCTCGCAAAACCACGTTTGAGAAACAACATTAGAGAAATTTTGAGATATTTTGAGATTTTTTGAGATTGTTTGAAATTGTTTGAGATTGTTCGAGATTTTTTTAGATATTTTTTTGTTTTGTTTTGAAAATAAAACTGGTTCCATTGTCCTTTTCTTTTGTCCTTTAAAGCCCGGTTTCCTTCACTGGTGTTTGCCAAAAAGCACCTAGAGTGATCCATGTTTTGAGGCCAAACCCAACATTCAATATGCCTGTGGTGTTGCCATATATTCCTTCATCATCTTGTTTCAAGTTTTGTTCATTTTGTTTTCATGATGTTCTTTTCATGTGTTTTTTTCATATTGTTCATGTTTATTCATATTTTTCATTTTTATTCATATTTTTCATGTTTTTCATATTTTCCATGTTTATTCATATATCTACATATTTATTCATATTTTCTCATTTTTTTGATTGAAAAAAACCATTGCCAATCTAGACCACTGCAGATCTATACCACGTTTTGGTGTTGCTGAATCAGGTGCGCATTTTGGCAGAAAACCTTGACACATGTGCTGGAGAGATTCCCGGAGATTTTCTTTGTTTGTGCAAAGTGTACAGTCGCTGTGTTTTTTTTTCAGATGAACAAGTTCAACCGATACAACCTTGACAGTGGATTGTCTTTGTTGAGACATTGCAAGCATCGCCAGTCATCACATTTGATTCTGATACATCACTGGGCCGACCTCTGATGGGTGCCTCAGTACAACTTTTGATTTGCTGTAAACTGGAATATATTTGGACCAAACCAAGAATTTTAATTCGGTTTGCATCCAAGATGTGCATGAACATTTTATGTCTGAGCCGTTTCTCTTGACTAAACCTCAGGGCAACGCAGTCCAATTCGGTTTGGTAATCTAATCTAGCTGAAAAAACCCATAGAACTATCCAATTGAAAATCGTTTTACATGGAAAACGGTCGTAGATCATGTTCTTGTAGTTTCAAATGAAAGTGGATCTTGAATGTCCAAGCAGGGCACCTTCTTGTGTATCTAACTTTAGATCTAGATGTTCCGCGAGCGCTTTTTTTGTTTTTGAATCGGTTTTATGTATTTGTTGTACATCCATTTTCCATTTCAAAGATTTGATTTTTCATGCAGTGTTAAAGCCTACAGTTTTGTAACTCCCTTTACACTGTCTTAACGGTTCTGAATGTGTTTTTGATCGGGATTGTCCATCATTTTTTGGAAAAAAACTGGAAAAGTCGCAGTTCCCGTCACAACACCCCCAAAGGATCTGGGAGAAAACAGCCTGGAGCATCCCTTGGAAAGCTCGTCATCCAGCGTCCGTCTGCTGCTGGGGTGCCCAGAAATTGAATGATTACATCTGACTTGTTTAAGCCAAATTTGAAGTAATTATATTGGATATGGATGGATATGGATGATTCAGGGACATATAGTTGTTCTTGCGTTTTTTTTACACTAGTTAGCTGGACTTTTAAAGGTGTGGTCAAAATTGGCTGATCACCATAGTCAGATCATCTTCCGCGACTAAACTTTCCAGACCCTTCAACGATTTGATGTACCTTGCCATTCCTCAGTTTTGTCGATGTAAATAGTTATTACAAAATGTTACGAGCAATATGTGGGTAGTAGTATGAGTGAGAATAGTGGTATGTACCCGCTAATGTGCGATAAATAATTATTCGATTTAGGTAATTACCTGAAATGTCCCCTGATTTATAGCGTTAGTCCCCATGCTTGTGGTAGCAATATGTCCTAATGTCGTAAATCTAATCATTCATCATTCACAATTTTCCAAGAAATTGGTGGCGCAACCCGTCCCCAATTGGGAGGTTTATGGCATTGAATCTATGCATTGTTAATCCTTGCTAGCTCCTTCGACATCTTTCAGTACATCAGTTCTTAAAGATGTCATTTGTCGTTAACGGAGTTTTCGATATTTATACCATGCTGTTTGCTCCACATTCTCCACATTCATACCACACTGGGCAAGCCCCATGGGCCAAACATTGCTGTACGATTTTTGCCAACACTCAGGCGCAAAGCCTTGTCAGCCAGAACTGTTGCAGCTTGGAGATCAGATTCAAGCTGGTTCGTGGTTTGGAACATGATTTTTTTTTTTCCATATATTGGGAATATATAATCCCAACTGACTTTCATATTTTTCAGATGGGTTAAAACCACCAACCAGCGAGACATTTTTTTACCAGGATCCTTTTGTGATACGTTGTCTCCATCACCAAAGAGTTTGGGGGTATATCTACTTGGAAGATTGGATCCATTATCTCCTGGGATCAACAAACAGTTTGCGGGTTTCATGGCTCAGATATGGATTGAAGGTGATCCAAGTAGATGCTGATTGTAGTCCGTGGAGTTGATTGGAATGCAGGCCAGTGTTTTTGTTTGGTACAGCCGCGATGAAAAAACACGTTTGTTTACCCAATCACAGACAATTTGGAAAATATAAGTAACAACATGAATGGAATATATGAAACTGTCAAACTGTATTCAAACTATTTGATATATAGTATAAAATATATGAAACTATCGAAAACCTAAAATTCATTGGAATACTACTGCGGCTGCCGCCACCTTGGCAATGAAGGGCGGGGTGTGATGTTGGTTACATCCCCACTACCATTGGTACACCCCATTCACTTGTATATCAAGTGAAGCCCCATGTTCAGCAGTTGAGGCAGCATTTTTGTTTTAGTAGTCAAATCTCATTTTATAGAAAAACACATTTTTAGCACTGAAACCCCAATGTTTAGCCTCTGTTGATCAAACGTGGCTGGAAAATCCCTTCTAAATAAATATACAAATCTGATATATATATATATATATAATTATATATGATATATAAATATATATATATACATATGTATACATATGTATATATGATATATATTATATGGGAGATTTCCCAGGCAGCCATGTTTGAGTACCTGAATGTAGTGGATAAGTCCTGTGAAAGTCTCACCCGCCACCTATGGCTCCAGGCAAGTGCCTTGCGACGATGCCATGCCGTGGAGGTCGGTTGCCATAAATGGGGGTATCCCAAAATGTTTTTTTGAAAATTCTACTAAACTTGATGATTTGGGGGATACCACCATTTTAGGAAACTTTAACTATTGGTACAACTAATTAATAGGGGATGGTCCTAGTAAGGGCAATGTTTAACTATGGTCCTTGTAACTTATCCTGTAACTCTGGTACAACTCTTGGATATAGCCGTAGTATAACCATAGTTTGATAGGGGCGGCCAATCCCAACTTGTGGGACTTATATCCATCAACAAGATCCATGGGACGTATAGCCGGTATAGCCATGGAATGGAACCGAAAAGACACGAGGATTTCACGATGAAAAGATTGGATGTTTCAATGTGATCATATGCATGAAAAAATGAGCTCTACCCATCAATCAACCGGGAGCTCACCATTTGAAAAACACTGAACATTATAGGCAAAATTGAGGCTTTAACCAGCAAACAGGGGAACTAAATGGGAATATCGCTAAAAACTTTGGATTTTTGGCTGATACATTGGCCAGTGTTCAAATTATGGGAAACCACTGGCACTGACGGGGAACATGTGGGGAACACGTGAACCTTTGCAGGGCCTGGATTTCACTGAATTCACACGAGGCTTTTGAGCAGTTTTCCATTGTTTTCCACCATGTGAGTTTGCTGGATGCTCTTGAAGTCGATTTGGTATCGCCAAACTGTCCAATTGACTTCCCGCCTTTGCAAACGCAGTGTGATTTGCATGCTGTGTGTTTTTCCTAATGTTCAACACTGTGCTATGTGGGATCTAGATGGGTATGTCTGAAATTGGTTGTGTTTTTTCAGGATGATCCAAAACGATTATTTTTCCTAGTGAAAAAACAAGTTACATCATGCTATGCAGAAGAACAACAATAATTGGCTTGATTTAACGGAATTCCACAGGAAAGCAGTCGTCGTTGTTGATGGTTAACAACCTTTTTGGCTGAGCAAACGCAACTTCCAACTTTTGCTGCTTGAAATCCGGTCTCACCTTAAAACACAATGATATATTAACCCCAGGAAACTATATCGGTTAAGATATCAATTCAATTGTATCACCATAGAATTACAAGTCTATCTATCCCGTGATATCCTCTTTTTGGAAACCGAAAAAGAATATTCAATGTGAACGATGAGTTGGCTCACCATATTTGTCGATTATTACTATGAATCTATGGGGAATTCCATTAATGGGGGTACCCAAAATGGATGGTTTATTTCATGGAAAATCCTATTTTTAAAATGGATGCTTTAGGGGTACCTCATTTTAGGAAACCTCCATATATGTAAATATATGTTGTCTAGGCTGTAGTAGTCCCGTTAGTGTTGCTGATGAAATAGACGATGCATTGTCCCACTGATAAAGCCCATTTAAACATTACATACCATTAGCTATCCCATCATTTTTCCCATTGGAGTATAATATAATCACCCCATTGAAATTCACTTAATATAGAAGTATTCCATTAGTATTGACAATCTATATATCATTGACATGATGTCTAAATCTAAAAAGCAACTTAGAAAAAATGATTCAACAAAGGGCATTTAAACCCATTAAAGCTCAGAAAAACATCCATACAATCTCCAGTAAAAATCAAGAAAGATCCATCAAAGATCCATCAAAGATCCATTAAAGATCCATCAAAGATCCATGAAAGATCCATTAAATCTCCATTAAAAATCAACAAAGATCCATTAAAACCCACTAAATCCGTTCAAATCCAGGGAGTCCCTTGCAGTCACCATAAGCGCCAGGCCGAAGCGCAGCGTTTCTACGCGCTCTTGAGCCTCGGCGAGGCCGAGGGCTTGCGCGTCCCTTGGAAAAAACATGGAATGAGCATGGAAATCAGGTGTATATGGTTTAATTGAGACTATCTATAGTTAATTGGAATGATTACTACAATTACCTTTATTACGCCCAGTCATCTGGTAAATATGGTTATAATCCAATCCGATATGGGTAGAACTTCAACCATAGTGGTGATATATGTTGGACATACTCATTTGGATTGTAAAATGGTATGATGGCATAATAATGGGGATTATTAGTGGGATAATTACTGGTTGTTTTTGGTTTAATTAAGGGAACTGAAATCGAATAGGGTAGAGCCACAATCAAATTATATAGTTGGTTATAGAACAGCAATTACGGGATATATCCCCATATAATTTTTGGTTTAGAACATCAACGGTGGTGGTATACTGGGGATATGACTTTTCTGGGTAAATGATGGTGACCGGTGACCCGTGACGTCGTTTTCACTCACTGGGATCATGGGAATTGGGGTCAAATTTCAGGTGAATGAAAGATTATAGGGATGATTATAGGAGGATGATTGTAGCAATGTCATGATGATTATAGGTGGATGATTTCTCTCAATTTCAGGGAATTATACAAAATTACCCAGATATCTGAGAGAAATTGATCGGCACATTTAAGGGGAAGTGATCGACAAGAAATGGCTGGATTGAGCACATCTTGTCTCATAAGGGTTGAGATGGAGGACGTAGATTTCATACTTGCATTTGCAGAAAAAGGGAACAATTGAGACATGAATGGAAAATAAGCGGAAATTCGGAGATACTATGGGATACACCCAAGAAATGGTCTCCCATGTTATCAGATTGGCTGTTAAAGGCATCTATGGCTCAAACAGGGGGTATTCCCATGATTTTTGGTGATTGTAGCGCCATGGATACTGCTTAGTAGGGGTGATCATTCCACAAGCGACTTCTTAATTATCCATGTGCTATTGATGTGCGATTAAGGAATTGTTGGATTTCACCCACAATCTCAACCATGGCAATAAGATTCTTAACACCGCAATAGATTATATATGATCATACAATATTATGTACATAAGACATACGTATACCCAGTTATGTATATATGTACAGTCGTGATGTTCCCTGAAGTTTTTGAAGGAAGACATTGCAATCCAACCTGTAGTGGTGGGGTAGATCCATGGTTTCCTTTATCTTTCAACTCTCCGAAAAAAGATCTGACCATTGAGATGTAGGTCTTTAGCTATCTATTGTCAACACTGGATTAATAAACCCCTAAGCTGTTTCATTGGGAAGGTACAATTTAAGTATCAAATCCTGACTATTGGGGGAATACCACCCTAATTACTAACCCATGGTTGGCATTACTGGTAGATGATCTTCCCATTGCGGATGAGGCTTTGATGCACCGGCGGGACTTGTTGGTGGCCCTCAGATGGACGGAGCGGAGGGCGAGTTTGCAACGAGGATGGCAATCCAACCAGTTGATACCTCTGGTTTGGTGTCATACTGAAACACTTATTTATTGTTTTTTTTGTATCAAAAACATGTTAAATTGATATTTATAGATTGTTTTTTTGGTATCACATGATTGATGTTAGTTATGTGAAACTGACTAAGTGATACAGGTTGTGTCTTACTAGTCGTTGTAATACTCTGTGAATCGAACAACCAAACATGACTGGAAGATCATTGACGATGACGCATGGGTGCCAGGGATGTATCAGGTGTTAGGCTTTAGGTAGACTGTCCTTCAGATGTTGGACATCAAAATTCACTGCCCAGATTTCTCAAGTGGTAACATAATGTGGGAGGATTCACCCAATGCCATAGACCCACCATCCAAACCATCCCCAATGAAGCTTTGTGAGCTATTGGGTATAGTATACAGTATACCCATATTTGGGATAAACTATATTGGGATAAACAGCTATTGGGGTATAGTATACTACGTAACTTGATTGGGTACAGTATGCCAACCCATATTTGGGATGTAAAATGAGCCCAACATGAATGGATGGCTTGGGATCGTTGATGGGATGGTCCCGCTGAACCCTGCTGGGAATCCCATGGGATTCGATAACAAAAATTGGATCACCGTAATGGGCACCGTAATAGGCAACATTTCCAGAATTGGATCATGAGAGAATTCAGACTTTTGTAAAAATGAAACATGATTACATAATGTTTTGTTTTGTTTGCTTGAACACCGTTTTCTCTCACAATGTCCACAAGTTTAAGAAACATGGCTTTGAAGGAAAGTTACAGTAACATTGTTACTCTTGGAAATTTTAATATATATATATATTAACATATATATATATATATACATATCTATATTTGTATATATATATACATTACATAAATTGCCAATGTGTTTGTTATTATTTCTTCCCATTTTTCAAAATTATTTGGAGACCAAACAAAGGTGCTTGAACTTTTCGATTGGAAATTAAGACTAGCAGTGTTGGCTAGTTTTAAGCATTGGGATTTACACTACTTAATTTATGGTAAAGATCCAACGCGCATGGCTTGAAAAAGCTGGGATTTCTCGTCAGCTGTGGCCCAAAGACGGTCAAAAAAACTGCGAGTAGTCCACAAGTCAATCCATGATTTCATGGCAAATTGGGGAATGGGAGTCCGTTTGGAGCCAAAAATTTGATGCGCAATTGGATTACACAAAAAACATGAGAATAGCAATAGAATAGCGACTGCTTACAGGATCACAACTGATAAACCATAAAGTCAACTGTTGTTGTTTTGTTACCAATGGCCATTTTCCAGCAAATTCCTGGGTGGATAGGCCATAGACATGGTGCGAGATCTCAAGATATGCCTTTCCAGAAAGTTTGTTTTTAAGTCATAGATGTGTTTTGGTGTTTTGTTTGATATTAGTTCCGACGCCCCTTGTGTTTTTTGGCTTCATAAATGAGTCATCACTTCATCACACCTAGCAGATCTAGCTGTTGGAGTCACACCAGTCACAAGCCATAAACGAATGCTGGGCCGCCTGCGTCTCTGCCATGTGCTGCTGCTGGTTGAGACCTGGGGAGAACCGCGGCTGTTGGCCGATCTGGAGAAGGAGGACGGCCACTGGCATGTCGGATGGATAGTTTGTTTATTTTTGTGCTATACGATAAGTTGGGAAAATACTATACACATGTACATATATGATATATACTATATGATACGATGTATTAATATACATATGTATGTACATATATGTGCGTATACACACAAAATAGTTGTTAGTGTATCTAAAAATTGGCCACAGTCCATCAAAGGGAACGCCACTGACACAACGCTCGGCTCAAGTTCCACCTCAGGGGGCTGGCACCTCGCCTGGTGACACGCGAAACAGCTGATGTCCACCGATGCTGGCGGCTATGTGGAGCCAGAGCATGGCGATTTGATCGACATTTCCGTACAATGCCTGAATGGTGAAGGGTGCACATTGAAACTCAGTGGTTCCTGTACCGGTCTGGAAGTGTACCGGATGGTTTCAAATCGGCTTCCTGGGAAGAAAGGTGGAAAACCCACCCTCTATCACCTTGACTCACCGCTGATCTTGCACAAAGAATTGCAGGTGCAAGGCATTGTAGGCAAGGCTGCAAGACTTTCTTGCACTTATGTTCCAACAGATCTCTATGCTGCTTGGTGTGCAGTCCAAGAAATGCCAGTTTTTTTGGATTTTGAGCTAGAGCTTGTGCTGGAAGGGGTGACCCAGTTGGCAGGCACAACAACCACAAGGCCACACTGGAGCCAAACACACGTGACCCTCCCAAGCAGTCTTAAGAGCTTGACATTTGGTAGCAAATTTGATCAGTGCTTGCAAGGAGTGACCCTGCCAAGAAATCTTTAGACCTTGACATTCGGCAACGGCTTCAACCAGAGCCTTCAACTAGTGACGCTGCCAAGCAGTCTTCAGACCTTGAAATTTGGCAGCAAGTTTAACCAGAGCCTTGAAGAAGTGACCCTGCCAAGCAGTCTTCAGACCTTGAAATTTGGCAGCAAGTTTAACCAGAGCCTTGAAGAAGTGACCCTGCCAAGCAGTCTTCAGACCTTGAAATTTGGCAGCAAGTTTAACCAGAACCTTGAAGGAGTGACCCTGCCAAGCAGTCTCCAGAGCTTGACATTTGGTGACAGCTTTAATCAGAGCCTGGAACGAGTGACCCTGCCCAGAAGTATTCAGATCTTGACATTTGGGTCTGAGTTTAACCAGAGCCTGGAACGAATGACCCTGCCAAGCAGTCTTCAGAGCTTGACGTTCGGTGACAGCTTTAATCAGAGCCTGGAACGAGTGACCCTGCCCAGAAGTATTCAGATTTTGACATTTGGGTTTGAGTTTAACCAGAACCTTGAAGGAGTGACCCTGCCAAGCAGTCTCCAGAGCTTGACATTTGAGACAGCTTTAATCAGAGCCTGGAACGAGTGACCCTGCCCAGAAGTATTCAGATCTTGACATTTGGGTTTGAGTTTAACCAGAGCCTGGAACGAATGATCATTTGTTCCATGCTCGCCTTAAACTCAAACCCAAATGTCAAGATCTTTCAGGGCTTGACGTTCGGTGACGCTTTCAACCAGAGGCTGCAACTCGTGGCCCTGCCAAACAGTCTTCAGACTTTGACATTTGGCAGTAGCTTTAACCAGGACCTTGAAGGAGTGTCCCTCCCAAGCAGTCTTCAAACCTTGACGTTCAGCGACGGTTTTACTCAGAGCCTGCAACTCGTAACCCTGCCAAACAGTCTTCAGACCTTGAAATTTGGCTTTAGCTTTAACCAGAACCTTG
>Ga0126342_10013527_pt1 | contig 14440 bp, 9 predicted proteins | sample Cyp1metagenome_FD_92528 | JGI IMG/M metagenome (GOLD analysis project Ga0126342, IMG submission 92528) | Coral microbial communities from Lord Howe Island, Old Settlement Bay, Australia - Cyphastrea 1 metagenome | ecosystem: Host-associated > Invertebrates > Cnidaria > Coral ... | reverse complement strand
TCGAGCAGCTGTTCTGGAGGGACGAGCGGGCAAGACAAACTGACAAATGTCCAAACCCATGCCAGTGAAAAGCGCTGAACAAAAATGGATAAGTTCAAAATGCATGTTTGAAGACTAGATGCTGTAAATGCTTCAATCCCAACCCACCAAAAAAAAATGGATAATTGAAATGGATAATTGAACACCTAAAAAATGGAAGTAAGTGGGCCATCAGTTGTGGCAAAGTGGCCATCACAATAGTAAAGTCCTCAACTGTCGCTGCAACAGAGCTACTGATGGCCAGTCGCGGCGGTGCAGACGGCCCAACACTCCACTGCGAAGCTTCCTGGAAGCTTCGAAACAGTCTGAAATGGGGATTTAACATGATTTAATATGATTTAATCATCAAAAATAGAGATTTAAATAACTGATTATAGACCTGCTAGGTGCCTCGAAATATCCAACGTAACCCATGATTTCGAAGCTTTGACCTATTTCATTGGGGCTTGGAGGCTCTAAGTCTCTAAGTGGTGGTTGTCTGAATTTGAAACAGTGTAACAGAGCGTGACACGCAGAGCTTTTATTTAACTAATCAGCAAAATTAACATAAATTGGGGTGCACTACGCTAGTCTTACCTACGTGGGAAATCCCAATTAATATTGTGGAAATTGACCAAGTTCCACAAAATAAATTGCCTTCCCCCATACTCCCCTAGAACCGATGGTTTTTAATAATCTCTTCATGTTGGGTGCCCATATTGAGGAACATTTTAGTACGAGGACCACGGAATTACCAAAAACTAGCGCAATATGACGATACAACCATATACAAACAATTATTTGTATACAGCACATGTATACATATAAGTCTATATATATATATACACATGTATATGTGATATATCTCTCCGTCTCTCCAATAATATGATATGTATCTTACTGTTTTACTGTTTGATTGGCTTTGCTTGAACATAGGCCACCAAGCTGGCCTGTAGGGTTGGCTAAAGGATCAAAGGCCACATCCACCGAGGTTTTTCCATCAAAGAGGAACCTGGGCTGCGAATGTGGGGCCCCAAGATTGCTAACTTAAGTTGATACGATTTTAAAAATACCATGTCTAGGGCGGTTTATGGGACATGATATACATACATACATACATACATACATACATACATACATACATACATACATACATACATACATACACACATACACACACATATATATATGTTGAAGTAGTTAGATGGGTTATAAACCAACAAACTTAGGGTTTGGGGGCCCCACTTTGTAGGTGTGTGTGTATTTGGCCAACCCATCCTAGGATGGGAGGACCTATCATGGGTATACAAATCCCCCAATGAATGGTTCATGACCATCCCCCAATATTAAGGTGTGAATCAAACCCCAACATCAACCCTGACCATGGCATGTGCCATGGCACCAATATTTGCCATGTCTGAAAATGGGGTACCTCAGTGGTTTACCAGTGCTTCATCAGTGTATTAAATGGCTCAAGCCACTCCGGGATGATCCCGATGATCCCCAATTTGTTAGGTGAGTGGATAACACCAAGAACTGTTGGGTTTATGGGGGTTATATCGAAGCAACACACATGGCGGGTAGCCGCTAGTAGCCTGAAAGACTGTAAGATATGGGAGAAAAAGGTGGCAGCAAAAATATCATGAACATATGAACCACGCAAACCTAATCTTACAATTTGCTGTTTTGGCAAGCCTCAATATGTCTTCTGTTTTTTCTACATGCTATTTTGGGGACCAACATCATGGATCCCCAAAGCAGCCAATATCATTAGGCCCGAGGCCCCCAAAAAAAACATGGGGGAAACCATGGTCTTTACTTTCAAATCTTAGGGTTTGGTAAAACGTCCCTTAAACCAATTCATAATTCTATAGGATGAAACGCGCCCCACAGCTAAACCACTTTTTTTCTCGACACATCATGAAAGTCTGCGGCAACGTGAAATATGTGAAATCACATTTCCGCACAGCATTATTAGGGACAGGTGGCAAGGGGCACGAATGCCATGAGACCACTCTTAGATCCTGAGTGGCTAGCTTAATGACACGCAAGGCCTCAGTATATACCCAACAGTGTTGAATATTGCTGCATTTGACCTAGCTGCAACAGATTTTCCACAGCTATTTGTGGTGTGCTCCATGCATTTCATCTGTGAAACCAATTTTGGGATGAGTCCTATATACTGTCCATCATGAATGCTGAGCTTTGCTGGAGACGTCACTCTAATTCATCCATAGTTCCGTTATCCGCGTGTTGCTTGGTTAAAATGTCCTTTTTTGCTGTTACAATTCCAGATTTTCACTGATTTCTAGGCCAATCCCAAACATATTGGCCATCAATCCCCCCAGTACAAATCTGGGTCTAGCCCTGTGCCTGGCTGTCAAATCCATCATGTTCAATTGTTTTAAATAATGATATCGCCATTTCATAACTATGGGCGCTATTTTCCATCATTTAAATCACTTTTAAATCCATATTCCGTACCTTCATGTACTTGCCATGTATCGTTTATATATATAATATATATATATATATATATATGTTTAAATCCATAAGGCCAATTTCACCATGCTTTGAACCAGATCTTCCAACATTTCCGACTCTGTGAGACTGTGAGCCTTGCACCGCCCAAAGCTACGAATCTCAAAAAGAGGTCGCTTTCCGCTCGCCGCTCGACATCCCCACAATGTTGAGCTGGCGGCCAATTCTGTGGTCAAATGTCAAGCTATTTGAATCTACTACAGTTGAGGTCCTTTACCAATGATAAATATAATTACAAATGGTTTTAAATGGCTTTTTTCCGGGCTATAAATATCCATAAATCATTTGGATGGGGCTATTAATACTATTTCACTGACGGCCATAACTGGTATTTCGGGCCATAACTGTATGGTTTAATGAGGATGTTCTCCAGTGACTTGTCACGTGATTCAACCAAACCATTTATGGGGATTTACTGCATTGGTCTAAGGGAAATCGTACCAACCTATAGGGTTTTTACTTCTAAAACTAGGGTTGTTACTTCTCAAACTAGGGCTCTTCTTACTTTTAAAACTCGGGTTTTTACTTCTCAAACTGTTTTTTACTTCTCAAACTAGGAATTTACTTCCAAAATGAACCAAAAATAGGGGACGAGAGCTTGTGATGACAGTTGATGATAATTGACGATTGTTCATATTGTTCTTTGTAAGTAAAGAATGTAGAGAGTAATGATGATTGTATTAGGACATATCTTGTACTTGCTTCCTCTAGCTGGGTTGATCTGATTAAAAGTTGTGATTTTTCAAATCCATGAATTTCCCAGGCTTTCTTCGTTTTTCCAATATTTTTCATGGATTTCCATCATATTGGGAAACCCATGGAGAACGAATATCTCATGTTTCTTCCTTCGTTCTCCAGGCTTTCCCAATCACTGGTTGACACGGGAATCAAAGGTCCATCTGCATATTTTGTCGTGCCTGCAGGATTCTTAATATAACATCGAAACCAGTGGTTTTGGTCTGTGTCACGGGTCAACCCAGGTTATCCTTCAAAATCGTGAATTTTGTAGGGCTTGGATGCTAAGATTGCATGTAACTATAAAATAAATTGTATGCAGGGCGAAAAACACACCTGGAACAGGGCGTATATAGTATATAGTATATAGTCTTGAAAGATTCTGACCGTCTGCTGACCTCAGAATTGCATCGCTTAAGTTCGGGGAGCGCTCTCAACATCTTTTCAGTGAGCGAAGGCGCTTCTCCATGTCGCGACCCGCGAAGGAACCGCTTTTCGATGCTGGGGCCGGACCCCAAAACCGCACTTGAATCATCCGCAATTATCAACTGGGTGAAAAAACACCACAAGCAGTGTATCCCCTCCGGTACTCAAAGGTGGCAATCGAAAAGCCCCTTTTAAATAGAGGTTTGAAATGGTTTGAATGCAATAATCGTCTATAAATCGGGGACTTTCCATTGCCATGTTTGATCACCGGAGGGTTGTAAATATTCAACTCCGAGGGCGCAGGTCTAAGGTCGCTCTGGGCCATATTTTCCTCTCTACTACTATACAATGCAGGCCAATCTCGACTTGAAAAGATATGATGGAAGACCTGCCTTCCTCAAAATCTCAGATTCATCTTAGATCATCTTAGCAACAAAAACCTGAGAAAACTGCAGCGTCACAACCCAACTGAATATATTGTGGTCAGGAACCTGGTGCACTCTCAGGTCACCATCCTGCATACGTCCTCTTTATATTCCCATGTTTGTTACTTCAATATGTTTCAATCCTGATTTTTCACGGTTTCATAATGCTACCTCTGATTATTTAACATAGCTATGAACAATCACCATTTTCAATGGCATATAAATATATAATATGTATATATATATATGTACATAAATAATCATGTTAAATCATCATGTTTATCCATAAATGGGCCATGTTCATCCATGTTCCTTAACTTTGTTAACCGGGTTTTTCTTATCTCTTTTCAGGATCCAGGGTTGGCGTCCCGTCCCTTCATTCGAGAGCCAAATGGACGTGGCCACTGGCAGCTCCAGGGTTTCAACGCGACGGCCGACCCGCTAACGCCCGGATTCGACGTACGCGGGCCCGCCTGGTTCTTGGCCTTCTTCCAATGTGCTTCGAAAAAACATATTCTTTTCAGGTCTGAAAAGTGAAAAACTGGTTGGGGTCTCAAATTTTACTTTGAAAGTTGATCATGGTTGAAATTCATTAAAAGTCCGGGGGCTAGGGGTGTCAATCCATCCAAGCGCGAGTCAATCCGAATCATCTCCCCATGTAGGATGGAAACTGAGAAAATCAGTTTCCGCCAACCAGAAACAAACGACCGATGTATTCTCGGACATGCATTTTTTCTGTGACATGGATTGACAATAGGTCAGCTCTCAGATTGTTGGAAGATGCTGCCAAAAAAAACTCAGGTGAAGATTGGGAGCACGGAATGCAGCATTTCACCTCTTGTCATCACCATCTTGCACAAAACCGCTGGGTTTCCTGTTTGACTAATTTCGACTATACCAGCACCAAGCCACTGATATCAATGGTTCGCATATATCATATCGGCAAAAATTTACCATTCAGCCACATTCATCAGAGGTGACCTGGGTCTTTCTTCGAAGAAGCTCTGAGCACTGACTTTACCCAGGAACTCGAGCTGCCCCAGTTGCTGGTCACACAAGATGTGTGTCACGTGGTCCCCATTCACCATGTGGTTACCCTATGGTAACACCAAGCAGAACGATCAAAGAGCCTGATGTGGATCAAACCTGTCCTGCCAATAAAATATTTTTTGGAAACTTAGAGTATTTCTTCTGATACTCTTCATAAATTACCACATTCGTTGGGGTTTGCCTCCGGAACCGGCCCACATCGACTCATGACTTTTGTCAGTCCTCACTCACGGCAGGATTCGGCAACGTGCCTGGCGGCTGGCATTGGGCTGGGACGAAATGGTTTGTGGAAAACCGGCAGCTGCAAGACCCAAATAAATGGAACAGGTTCTCTCCCAATATTGTTTAGCATGACTTTATTTTATCGCATTTCATCTATGTCTATAGGGTGCTTCTTATGACCACCAGAAATGCAAAAAAAAAGTATAACAGTCATAGATATCACACCGCCAACAAGTAACGAACAAGGGAATGTTTGCTTAAAACTTAAGGCACAGACTGGATGCGCATGCAGAATGATCCAACTGAAGTTACTGCTTCAGTCGGGCACATCTCATGAATTTTATCCTCACCTCGTTTCAAAGTATGGATCCTAATCATTCATTGGGTTAATATTGGATACCTGGCGCAAATACAAGATCTTTGAGCCTTGATGTACCTAAAGTTTGAACGTCTGTGAGTTTTGAAGTGGGTGTATGTATATATATATATATATATGTATATATGAATTTATGTATATATGAATATATGTATATATGTATATATGTATATATTTATATATGCATATATTTATATATGTATATATGTATATATGTATATATGTAAATATGTATAAATGTATGTACGTATAAAATAGTATATAATGTACATTATGCATATTATGCTATATGCATATAATGAAAATAATGTATATATGTATATATGGATATATGTACATATATGTGTATATGTATATATGTGTATATGTATATATGTATAAATGTATTCATGTAAATATGTATATGTGTGTATATATATGTATATATTAGTATTTATAAATATGTATATATCTGAATATGTATGTGAATATAAATATAAATACATATATATGTGTATATATGTGTATATGTATATATGTATATATGCATATATGTATATATGTAAATCTGTAAATATATAAATATGTGTATATATATATATATATATATATAGTCCAGCCCAGTGTTCACGTGCATACAAGGTTTCGGCATCTGTTGCATAATTATTCAGCGTGTACTGGTGTGTAAAATAAAAATATACCTTTATATAGCTACAGGATGAAAAATAAACATGTCGTGTCGTGTATATATATCTATATATATATATACCCGATATATATCTATATATATATATACACATGCAATGCGTACATAAAACGTACATGCGCAGAGAGATATATGTATGTATATATGTAAATATATATATATATGTAAATATATATATATATATATTTACATCTGTTGCATTATTATGATTTGTTCATTTCCCACTTTGTTTACTTTTTTGCCATCACAAACCGGTTAATCTACATGCTACTTACCATATTTCACATTCAACTTACGAAAACATAGTTTCCAATTAACAACAAACAAAAAGTGAAGAAAGACTTGAACGTGATTGCTTCCATTTGCGGAGCCCTTTAAAAAGGGAGGCCAACGTCACGTCGAACGAAATTTCACCAGGCGGCCTGGTACCTCCATGATATGTTTCATCGATTCCACCGAGCAGGAAATGCTTGTCAGCCTGGGCCGGGATGGACAAATGAAATGACCTGGTTTTATGAGGGCGAATCATGATAATCATCTGGGCAAAAAAAAAGTCTCTAACCTGAAACTTGCGGCCCTTTTGGGATGATTCCCCACCCCCTACACAGACATATATATATATATATTAGGTTGTGTATATTATATATACATATATATGTCTGTATGCAAATATATATTATATATATTATATGTATGTATATATATATATATATATATATATATTATATATATGTTATATGTATCTATAATATCTTCCCATGGCAGAAACATGGTTTCCTCCAGATTGTCCCTTAATTCAATCCATTGAGCATGTCAATCATAACTTTTCGCGTCGCAATGAGGTCGCTACGACTCCCAGGTACATTCCCTGGCGCTAAACTCCAACCGCTGCACCCAAACAACCCAAACATCTGGACGGGTTCGGGCTTAGTCGGGTTGAATAGGTTTGACATGGTTTAACCGTTTAACCAACCGAAAATCGAGATATACTGAGGATATATGGGATATAATGGGGATGTAACTATACATATTATACATATTATAATATAAGAAAAAATATAAGAAAAAAATAGATCACCAAGTTGAAATACAGCTATTTCGCGACACTTTCCCTCACTAACGATCATTCCAGTGACTTTGCGTCGTGAGATGATCAACATTTTCCAAATGGATGATGTATCACCATGGTTTCACAGATCATCGATCTAAAATTGGGCCATTTTAACCGATAGCTATGATTAGCGCAGTTAAGCGCAGTTTCCAAAGGGTAAAACAAACACACACACACAGGTCCCAAATCTGCCCCTGAAGCAGTTTTTCAAGCCTAGGAGCGGAGCCGCATCTGCCGTCCGGCCTCCTTTTGGCGAGGGCAATTCCTCTGGCAGCCCTGGCAGTTCCTCAGATGCGAAATCCCATCCTGATGAAATCCGCAAAAAAAAAAAGGTCATATGATAGTTTGCCAATACAGAAAAACAGTGGCATTTTGGGGTGGGAGACTTGTGTTGTCCCGCAATTGACATCCTTCTGGAAAATCATGTTCCCATCATTCTGAATATATTCGATTCGGAACAGTTCCCCGCATCCTAACCATCATTCCTGTGAGGTTACAGTGAGGTCGTTACAATCTTCCCATCATTGGAGGGAAACTTTGGGGATCCCCAAGCCATGCAGGGGCTTGATACTTTCACCCCATCCGAACATTCGCTCCCAAATGGGTCAAGAAACCCACACGTTTTTGGGGAAACGACACCTCATTGATGTAAAGATTAGAGTTTCCTAGGCCCATGAGATTCCAATCGGATTCCAATGGATTCCATATATGTCTATGATCTATGGTTTTCATTTCGGTGATATGATTCTTGGCCGGATAGCAACCAATGCCACACGCGAACCCCCAGGAAGCGGCAATCTGGGTAGATTGCCGCTGCTCCAGTCAGCATGAGGTTTCAGGTACGATGTGTCCAACCGCCTGTTGAAGCTTGATTTCGGTGTGTATATATCTGGTTGGTGGTTTTAACCATATTGAAAGATATTAGTCAATGGGAAGGATTATCCCATATATTATGGAAAATAAACAATTTTCCAAACCACCAACCAGATATAGTTATTTGATGTTAGTTATTTGTATATTATTACCTATATTCTTTTAAACCATACGCCATACGCAGTATGCTCTCACTGTGTTTTTTTCAAGTTGGTACTCGTCTTTTTGGGCAACTTCTCATGCCCCTAAAAAATATAGAAATGCTACATTCATTACCAAACATTAGGGATCGGAATTTCATAGAATTTGGATATATATGTGAGTTCTAATTCTAGGGTCTTTGACATAACCATACTTACCTTTACCAACCGGTTGTGACATCCCATGTTATCCCTTAACATTTTCGGGGATAAAACGCCAAGACTCCGGCGGCACCTCCATCACTGGTGGAGGTGGCACCTGCGGAACCTGCCAGGCATTGCTGGGAACCTGGGAACCGATATCTCTATATGATTTCCCCATGAACTGATAGCAATCATCAACCAACTGTCGGAACTGTCTGTTTTTTTTTTTAACATGGGGATTTTTCATGGATTTGATAGGAATTACCAGCTCAATTACGGCCATCCATTATGTTGGGATAGCCCCCTATGATTGACAAAAAGGCACGTGATGATCAACACATTATCGATGTTAAATCACCTCAATCAACCAAGATAAAATCTTAATAATAACTTTGGTTATGTGCTTAAGACATTTTAAGACTAGAGTAATTCAACATGATTTAACCATCCATCTACGTCTTTCGACCATCATTTCTCTTGATCATTGTTTAGGGGGGGCATTCCCCATCTAAATATTGTATCTAGCGGTGATATGAAGGGGATATAACATGATATAACTGCAATTCACATCAATTCGCCCTGTGATATGGCTGTGGCTGAACAGAGCAATTATGTCTACAAAAAAATGAGTTGTTTGATCGGAATACTGCGGAGTAACGGATGGCTTCAGGTGTTGAACCATTGATGACAATAGTTAAAAAAAAAACTGTTCCTGGAGGGATTTAACAGGAAATAATTGAAGTGCATATGTATATATATAATATATATATATACATATACATATATATACACGTTATTTGACTAGGAAACCATGAAGATTTGTTGATGGGTGCGGATTTTGTTGGATATTTTCCAGTGATTTCAACTTCAAAACAATCGGAAAGTTGGAGGCTTAGCAGCAATGTATAGCAATGTAGTAATGTAGTGCCCGAAAGCACCGAGAAAGTCGTCCCGCCTTCATCTCCTCCCGGAGGGCGCGCGATGCAACCCTGGCCTGGTGAGCCCAAGTCATCAGCATAAATTGGTGGTAGAAACCATCCCCAAATGGTATATAAATAATGGTAGGTTTATTATTGGGTTTCCCCATATTTTCCACCTAATGGTAGGTTTATGATTGTGTTTAGAAAAAAAAATGACCCCGCCTGTCCCGCCTTATATCATTATATAGAGCGACCCCCACAAAGAACATACCTTGGAAACCTGGAAATATGATGTAAATGTAAATATCATCGAACTCCAATGGCTAGCCATGAGGATGCTGCAGGACGACCCAAGATTGGGCCCAAGCGGAAATACGAAGCAGCAGACATATCCAAGGTAAAGTCTATGGTAAGTTGTGTATATATTGTTAATGGATGTTAATGGTATATGATATGGTAATTACCCTCTGGTAAGTAATCCTCTGGTAAGTTTAGTGGTCGGCAAGGAGATGAATTCCACATTTCCAAAAGGGCATCCAAAGAGCTGTGGAACATCATGGAACATTTTTTTTTTCCGCCGACTGCGGGATGGTCGCGGTCAACTGGCCACCGGTCAGTTCGCCACAAAGAGTGGGGAACAAACCAATGTGATGGTCGAAAGCAGCTTGATCAAGACCTCTGAAATCAGGAAAGCAGGACTGGGTCTGAAATGGGGGGAGAGAATGATCAACCAGTGGAGGAATGGGGTACTTTGCGACACCCAAAATGATGAACAACAGGAACAACCTGTACTTTTGGCGACATCTGAAAGTGTGGTGCATGGTTCGCCCAGGTTTTTTGTGTTTCATGCGTTTAGTTTTTCGTTCACCGTTGTTTATTCAACATACTGCACGATCTTAGCTTCACAGCACACTTACCCTGTGGGCAATGGAAAGTCCCCATCCATCTACCCAGAGCCTGCAAATACCGCCAACAAATTGTAAAAGTGCTAGAATAATTATGGGATAAAACGCAACCTTTAAGGGCACAAAGGAAGGCTCCAGGTCCAGGTACATTTCTGGATGTTTTCCATCCGAAAGTCATGTGCCAAGGCCAAGCAACGTGTAAGGATGGCCCTGCTGTGTCTTTGCTCCTTGGTGCCAAACAGATCATGGCTGCTCCCAACGTCCCAGTTGCAAGGTGTCGGAAAATTGGGTATTAAAAATGACAATATGACCAATTTATCATCTGGCTATGATTCACCTGTAGTTTGGAAATGTTTTGAGGAACTGTGCAGGAAATTCGGGACACACTCACTTAGCCTCACTCCAGCAGAGACCCCAGATCTTTCTATATCACAGTAACATACAGAGACCAGCAACGCCATGTGAGGCGTTGCTAAGGAGCAGCTGTTTGGCCCACCACGCTGGTTGGAACTGCTATTGTTCAAGGGAAAAGCTACCGGACCTGAAAATGGTTGCGAAATTCAAAGTGGGGCCCCCAAAGGATAGCCTTTTGGTGGTGCGTTTATAACTCCAAGAGCTATAGTTCACAATAAATATTTCATATTGGTGGGGCTTATAAACCTCACATCATTCACTACAAGCACACACACACATATAATATCAATATATATATATATAAATATTATGAAAACCACTAAACATATCTAGGGAGGTGGGCCATGGATGAAAAAAGGTGAACCAGTCAGCCATCACGGGGCTGCGGCCTGGACTAGGGCTGAAGCCGGCAAGGAGATGGCAACAAGATGGCTTTAGTCATGTTTTGGGGTACCGTACCCGTGGATTGGAAACCTCCATCAAGAATAAAAGAACACCACCATATCGACACAACACAAAAGGCCCTAAAAACCTAAACTGACAGTTGGATACCCACAAGTAATCGCAAGTAATGACACATCCTTGCTTTTCAAGGTTAGGAGCCATGCGGTCAGCAACTACAGGATATAGTTTGTTTTCTCTAAACATGGCGTACCCAATTGCAAAATGTTCCAAAAAATAGATGGCCGGCCGTACCTCATTTTGAGGTAGGTTGTGCCCCTAGTTGTGTGTGTTGGCTTACCCTCTGGTAAACTAACGTAACTATGGAAAATCACAATTGTTAATGGGTAAATCCACTACAAATGGTCATTTTCAATAGCTATGTTAGTTTACCAGAGGGTAATGTAGTTTAATGCATCCCCTCATAATTTTCCTCACAAACACAACAGTTCACCCAGTTACTTAGCTTTCACGGGAAAACCACCTCGGAATCCTCCGATCATCCAGCGCTCCACCGAGTCTCGGATCACCCACTGTATCTCCAGTCACTGCTGCCTTGTGGGCGGCGCTACCTTTTCCTCCGTGAACACCTCGCCAGTCGCGGATGCGACTGGAGTGGCGTTGTTCCACGGGAATTTGGAGGATGTAAAATGATACAGGCATCAATCACTGGTTTGGTTTAAGGGAAATGTTCCAGGAAACCCACAAGCAAAGGGATTTGCAACATGATTTGCTGCTGCTGCCAGCGAAGTTGCTACCATTGTTGAGACTTCCCACAGCTGGTGTTTGAAGGGCTCTGTGTCAAGGGCTGATTTTAGGCGCACAGGAGTTAAAGCACTTCCGAATCTTGCGCGAAGCACAAATAGACGTGGCGATCGAAAATCTACACGTCCAATAAGAAATTCATCTGTTTGTTAGTTTACTTGGAATGATCGAAGGCATTCAGTAAATGGTTGGAATGCTTCGTTCTGGGATCACCCATCTTGATAATCATGGACGTATTATAAAAAAATAGAAACTGTTCAAGGGTTTTCCACTGCCACGGTTCTCAAAAATTACCCTCCGGTCATTTAACATATATATATATATATATATTGAGCATGGCCACTTTCCTGATGATTTAAACGTAAAAAAAATGATTGTCCAGTTCGCAAAGTGTAACAAATTGCCATAAATGCAATCGCGCTTTTCCACTGCCAGCCTTGTTCGATGTATTTCTTGGCGTTGTCCCATGCTCCACCAGCAGTGTTCAGAAAGATCGCGAACCTGGGGTAGATGGCAAATCCTCATGAAAATTGCAGATGAGTCAGATTTTGGTATCCATTTCGATATTGCTTAAGTCACTTAGTGATACCAAGCAGGTCCATAAATTTTGCTTTGTTGTTCAGAGTTTTGAGTCTTATATTTTACATCATATATCTACAGTGCCATATCTTTGCATTCATTTACAAGCAGGTTGGTACGGTTGGTAGGGTTAATCATTTTAATCCCAACAAACAAAACATCCAAGATGAAGAAGCGATTTCCATGAGGAACCATGACTTGCTTGATATGTTCTACAAGGAGAGGCACACCAAATTGATAAACCCCATGAAAACTTTAGCCATATCCCCTGTGAACCCGACAGAATTCACCCAAATTGCATCAACTTAGAGATTTGTTTGCAAGGGGAGCCTTACCTATGTGATTCTTCAGTATTTATCATAACTTGCACTATATTTCCATCTCCTGAAATTCCCATGTTTCTCCAACCACCTCTCCTCACCGCGAGTTTCAGCGCGGCACAAAACGCCCGAAGAGGTGGCGAACATCAAAAAGCTGGCGATGGCCTTGGCACCGATCAACTTGTCGTTACTGCCTCGCTTCGGTTCCAGCAGCGCGGCAGGGTGTTTTGGGTGCCGGGGTGATGGAAAAGAAGGGCCGTATAGCTGATAGAATTTATAGCTGATAGAATGATGTGTCTCTTTTTGTGGGATTGTTCATGGGATGATAGGATTGAATTGGATTGAACGAGAGAATTATGGCATAATACCCTCTAAATGGTTCAAACAAATGGGATCTCTGTATGATATATTTATATATGTGTGTACATGGGTGTGATGCCGCATACCTGACAACTTATGGCTTTATCGTTTGAAAATACTTAGGTTAGATAATCAATACAAACTAATGGTGAATAAATCTCGGGGATATCTTCCCGAACGTTGCTTCAGTCCTTGGTAGTACCCATATCTTCCATTGAAGTTTTTGGGGCTATATCTACGTATCTCAACAGAATCTATGCAACTGGCCGAACTGAATCTCAAACGGGATTAAACCAAGGTATACCGCGGTGTACCATACATTCTCAACAAATAACATCAAATTCCGCTGGAAATCTCGGTCAATTTGGGATAAAGTTGCCCTCTTCATCCCATGATTCTAGTGATGGTGCATGTTCAATCTTAGGTATCTTGCATGTTCATCTTGTTTTTTGCGGCTTAAGTGTTTGTAACATGTTGTAAATATACGTAAATATCGTTTATATATAGCAAACACCTTCAGTATTAGACTATATATAAAACTAATCATCCAAAGTTTCCCCTTGGAAAGTGAGTGAGGTGCCTACTATTTATCCATTCTTCCAGGCGACTTGAGGTCAGTCGAAAGAAGAAGCCCACGCACAAGGGAACCGTGGTCGCAACAATGCCTCTCGCGGAGCTGTCCGGCAGACTTCTGGGGTTAAATGGGTCAAGTTTTGGAGCACCAACGGGATTTGGATTTCCAATGATTTCCAACGATTCTACAAGAATTCAGAATCATTGATGTGCTTTTTTAAACATCATTGTAGGGACCCCAAAGGAAAAGGAGGGGAGCACACGGCAGCAAAAGGTATCTAAAGGGGAGCTGCATGAATCAGTACCACCAAACAAATAAAGAAGAAGAAACGAGCGCCATGGTAGCGTCGTCCTGCT
>Ga0126342_10013526_pt1 | contig 14440 bp, 7 predicted proteins | sample Cyp1metagenome_FD_92528 | JGI IMG/M metagenome (GOLD analysis project Ga0126342, IMG submission 92528) | Coral microbial communities from Lord Howe Island, Old Settlement Bay, Australia - Cyphastrea 1 metagenome | ecosystem: Host-associated > Invertebrates > Cnidaria > Coral ... | reverse complement strand
CTAAATTGGAGGTACCTACCATATATAAGGCCTATATAAGGCCTATGTAAGGGGATATCCCCCCAAAATATGGCCTTATATGGTACAGTACCTCCATTTTAGGATCCTGAAATTCCCATTGATAAATTGAAAGATTAACCAGCAAGCAGCAAAAGATAACGTTTTTACACATTTTTGTTGTGGACGATCAAAAAAGATTGACCACATTTTCTGGACAGTCGCAGCGTGAGATCTCCAGGCTATGTCATTGGTCGACCAGATCCACTTTCCCAAGGCGATAGATGTGGTGGTGCTCTTTGAAGATGGCTTTGTCTGGAAATGGGGTGTAAGAAATGGCAGTTTTGATGAGGGAAATCCTGAAAAAATGGTATAAACATGTCAGATTTATTTCGGGGATACCCAATTTTCAGACACACCCAGATGATTTTTCTTGGCTGACACACCCTGACACCACCTTGCCACCGGTCACTGGCCTTGCAGGATCGCCCAGCAGAAAAGATCCAGATGCAAGAGATACCACAGGCACCAGGATACAGCGGGGGTCATGGGGGTCTCTGTCCAACAAGCCCTGGGGCCCTGGGGCCCTGGGGCCCTGGGGCTGATCTTTTTGCTTTGTTTCAATCCTGGAATGATGATATTCTGGCTGGCTCAAGTGAGCCCTGGCTCAAAAAACCTTCCAGGTCGGTGGTGGGCTGACCTTGCAGATTTTGAGCGTCGTTTGTCACTCGTGTTTTGACCATGGACGTAGGCTGGGACAATGCTGTCGATGCTACCCATCTCTTTCACCCTCGCTGGTTTGAGACGGAGAGCGGAACAAAGGTTTCTGTAGTGGTAGACTGTTTGACACACTCCCCAGAAGTCGTCTTGGCCTTGTCGGTCCCTGATGGGCAGCGCATCAGGCTTGTTGGTGCAGTCAATCATAGCATACAGGGGTGTCGTCGGCTTTCGGTTTTTGGTGCCCTGTTGGACTTTCCTAAGGAACTGCCTGGGGTCATTGATTTGCTGCTGACTGACTCCACCTATGTCTTTGCTCATGGACTTAGACCGGTTGGTGACCTGGGTCGTGTCGTGGAATTGTGTGCAGGGGTTGCTTGTTCGAGCGTTGGACTTTCGTCTGCTGGGTTCTCTCATGTGGCCAGTGTTGAGTGGCGTGCTCCGTTTGTGCAGTTGCATCGCTCCCTACACCCTAAGGTCCCTGTCATTGAGGGTGACATCAATGATCCTGACTGCATCCGTCGTCTTTTGCAACAAGTGGAGCCTCCTTTTTGTCTGATGTCTGGTATTGCATGCCAGCCCTACTCCTCAGGGGGCAGTCAGCATGGTTCAGAAGATGTCAGGTCCAACACCCTCCCAGCGACAATCAAAGCCTGTTACTTGTGCCAAGCACCAGTGCTGATCATTGAGTGCGTGACCCAGGCTCGTTCCAACAAATTTGTCCGTGCACAGGTCCAGATGCTTGAAACCCTTGGCTACTCCTTGTCTGAGGTGTCTTTGAAGCTCGAAGACCAATGGGCAGCACGTAGGTATCGGTGGTGGCTGGTTGCAATGCATTCGAGCATTGGTGCAGTGCAGTTGCCGGAGTGGCCAAAGAGCCCCAGCCTCACGATCCGTGACTTGATGCCGTTTGTCAAGCAATGGCCATCGGATGTTCTTCAAGAACTGCAATTGTCTCAACATGAAGTCCAGCAGTTCACGTTGGATGGCTCTGCGCTGAGGAAATATGTGACTCAATTGGATGGCAAATTGGCGACATGTTTGCACTCTTGGGGTTCCCAGGCTTCTGAGTGTCCCTGTGGTTGTAGGTCTCAGTTCAGCGACCACTTGATCCAGCAGCGTGGAATTTATGCCCAGTTGTTGCCAGTCCATGTCACTGAGGGCCAACCATGTTTTCGGCACTTTCACCCATGTGAGCTTGCCTTGTTGAATGCCATGCCACCTCCCTCTGCTTGGATGTCTGCTGACCGACCTTCCCTGAAGTTGTGTCTTGCGGCTATTGGCCAACTTGCCAGTCCGTTGCAATCCTTGTGGGTTGGTGCCTGTGTCATGCGTCAACTCCATGCTGTGCTCCAGCTTCCGGAGGTTGTGCCATTGGACTTGATTCAGACCTTCAAGCGTGATCTGTTTGCGTGTGCCCGTGAGATGTTCCCCAATGTGCAGGGTAGCTTGTCTGCGACCAGCTGGGTGCATTTGCAATACCCAGATGGCACAGAAGTTCGAGCACTTGTGCAGGCCCAGGCTACCCTTGGAGATTTGACCCAGGCTGAAGCCAATTTGACTCAGCAGCATGTGGAAGGTAGTTGGATCGATGCATCCACTGGCATTCCCCTGGAAGACACGGATCTGGTTGCTGGTCGTTGCCTGCGCTTTCAGGTCGATGTTGATTCCCGAATGCCTGAAGCCATCCCAGAGCCAACTGGATTTGCGGCTCCTTCACACCCGGCAGGTGATGTGGACTTTCTGGACTTGACAGCTGACCCTGCCGTGTTGTCTGCTTTGGACTCTGCCTTGGATTCTGTGGAAACACACTCTGTGGACCCAGTCCCTGATACCTTGTATGGCATGCAGCAATTGTCCGGTGCTCGTCTTGCTGCTTTGATTCCACCTTTGGTTTCTGAAGTTCACACCAGCACCATGATCCATCAGACCGTGGCCAGACTTGGCTCGCGGCTTGCTATCTTGCAGAATGAAGGTCCAGCTATGGGTGATGATGAACTCACTCTGCACGCTGAGTCGATTTTGCGCATGTCCGGCCGCCTTGATGCCCAATTTCTGGATCCGTTGTTGGCCACTGGCTGGTTGCAAGTTGGGTCACGTGAAAAGGTTGGTGCATGGTTGGCTCAGTTTCCTGCGCTCACTGCTATTGCCACCGCGGTGCTGCATGAGGGTCATTGGATTCCTGTGGTTTGGACGGATGGGATGACTGAAGTGCATGTCACGCTGTGGGAACATCAAGACTGTGATGTGGATTTTCTCTGTCCGTTGCATGGTCTTGTCAGTCAGGCATGGGGCAAGCCGAGGTTCTCCATCGCATGTTCTCGCAGGACCTTTTCTAAGGAGTGCTGTGGAAGTGCTGCAGTTGCCTTTTTCGCCCATCGGTTTCTGAACCGCGATCTGCCCAGGTCTAGTGAGGAGCTTGTGGAACTCCATCAAGAACTCAAGACCAGTTTTGAAGCAGCCTTGCGTGCGACCTCCGTTGTCCCTAAGCCGTGGTGTTGGGGTCTTGGGCAACCTGACGCCCACACGTTGGTAAGTGCTTTGCTGCAAACCCATGGCGTCCCTCCTGCTCAGGTTGCTTTGCGTGCCAAATTGGTTTTGCCCCTTGGAAGTCCCTCAAAGCGTTAGCCAACCAGCAGTCACCTCCGCTTCAGCTTGTGTTGCCTGATGAGCAGGCCCAGCAATCAGCCGCCAAGACCGGGCCCAAGCCCAAGCGCCAAGCATCCGATGTCAGACGCCTCATGCCGACCAAACCCGCTGATCTTGACCCATCCAAGTTGGTTCTTGAGCATGGCACCTTTTGCTTGGAAGATGATTCACCAGTTGGCCAGATTCAGTTCTCCTCGGTTGGACCTCTGACCACAGGGATTGCGCTTGCCAGTTACTCTGAGGCGGCTCCATTTCTGCAATCAGGTCGTTTTGTCACTCAACATGGACTTGCGCTGTTGGTCTTGCAACCGCCTGTGGACTTTCACACTGCCCTCCCCTGGGCCACCATCCGCTTTGCTGCTCGATGTTCTGCAAATCAAGAACCGATGCTCCTGTCAGGTGTCCTGGTGCAACTTGGTCATCGGATGATTTCGCCATACCGTGCCAAGAACACTCCGGCCATTTTGGCGGTTGATGTTGCCTGTGCCAGGATCACGGTCTACCAAGATCAGTGGGAAGGCTCCTGGGAAGATTTCGCTGCCAAGCCAGTCAAGCACATCCTCCAGCACTTGCCCTGTCTGCAGACCTGCCGAAATGGTTCTGACTGCACCTGCACTGGATGGCATCCGAAGCCTGATCAGACGCATGATGCTTTGTTGGACGTCTTTCGGAGGCAGTTCTTCACGGAAGCAGGCCGACCAGTGAAGTGGGACAAAGCGGCTTACTTCGGAGTCATGATCCGGTACATCAAGGAGCTTGAGGCAGCGGTCCTTGGACTTAGTGGCCAGCATGGATTGTACCTTGAGCCCAAGACGGAAGATGCTTTGAAGCCTAACGCTGACTTTCAGGTGATTTGGCTCCCACAGATGGATTTTCCTAGCGCCACCCATGCTGCCAAATGTGAGGTCCACTGCCTTGGACTTGCCCGCACAGGTCGGAGATATGGAATTCGTGTCCGTGTGGAGCAGTTCCAGGAAACTTTCACTCGGCTCAAACCAGAAGCTGTGTTCCTCACTCCTGGAAGTCGACGTCTGTTTGTCTGTGGTCCTTGGCCTTTTGGCAGTGAACGTCGCAACTTGGCAAAAATCCTGAAAGCTGGAGGATGGGAATGTCGTCCACTCCAACCGCAATACCATGTTCCTGGAGGCCTCATGTGGGCTATTCAAGCTGTGTTGGACCCTCCGTCCAACGTTTTGTCGATGCAGCATGGCCAGGTGGTGATCACTGCGCAGGATGACAAGTCAGCGACCTCTGAACCAGCACCTTGTGTGGTTGGACAGGCCAAGACGGTGCAGCTCTGTTTGGCCTCCGATGCTGCCCAGGACCCATGGTTGACTCACGATCCATGGTCACGTGCTGTGGCCGCCACTCCAGTGCCGCAGACCGCACAACCGGCTGCCCATGTGATCCACGAGCTGGAGCAGCGTCTGGAGCAGACCATCTTGGCCAAGCTCCCGGTCGCATCAGACATGGAGGTGGACAGCCAGGAGCACCGCTTTCAGGCACTTGAGCAGCAGATGCAGGCGCTCTCAGGACGTCAAACAGCCCTTGAGACCACTGTCAATGAAAACCACGCGCAATCCGCTGCACAGGTTCAGTCCTTGCAACAACAGATGCTGGTGCAGATGGACACCCAGTCAAAGCAGATGCAGGCTATGCTCTCGGATCAAATGATTCGGCTGGAGAGCATCTTGTCGAAGAAACCCCGGACCGAATGATGGGGAGGGGGCCTTACTGCTGAGCCCGAGCGTAGGGCGTCCCCGAGGTTGTGCAAACCTCTCAGGGCTTTCTTTTACCTCATTTTTGTCTCGCTGATGTTCAGAATTGGGGAAGCAAGTGTGCCAGGACCTGAAGTTGCGCCAACATGGTCGATCGGGATCTGCAATCCGTCCGGATTGCAAGCAAAGCACCACATTGTCGGCGACATCAAGTCCACAGTTCTGGCCGTCAGCGAAACTCACCTGACCAAAGGCTCCAAGCGCCACTTGCAATCTAGCCTGCGGTCGATGCGTTCCGACTTTAAACAAGTTTTGACAGGAGCTCCCATGTCTCCTAGGACAACAAGTGATGCCGGAGGGTGGGCGGGGGTTGCCTACCTCTCTGCGGTGCCTAGCCGAACCATGGCCACGCCATGGCCACCTGACCTTTACGAGTCCGGCCGTATCCAGTTTGCCTCTTTTTGTACGTCGTCGTCTTGGGTCACTGGGTCGGTCGTCTATGGATTTCCTGAAGGCAAGACGCACCCGCGTGCGTTTGAACAGACCGAACAGATGCTGGATTTTGCCTTTGACCATATGCAGTCGTTTCCTGGTCCTCGGTTCATGTGTGGTGATTGGAATTTAACTTTGGATTCTCTGTCGGTGTCATCACGCCTTCTGAACTCCGGCTGGGTGGAGGTACAGGATTTGCAACACATGCGCACTGGGGCGCCCATCCGACCCACGTGCAAGCAGGTTTCTCGCAAAGACTTCCTGTGGCTGTCTCCTGAATTGGTCCTTGCGTTCCGTGGCCTTCGGTTCTGTGATGAAACTTTTGCTGACCACTCCTTGCTCCTGGCCGACTTTGCTGGTGGTGCCAAGCAGCTTGAGCGTTTTCCTTGGCCGTGCCCCAAGCCCATTGACTGGAGTCAAGTACCACCGTTGACCTCTTCTGTGTCCTTTGCGGCGCCTGCTGACCCAACCATCCAGTACGCCGAACTGTGGCGCCAACGGGAAGAACAAGCCAAAGCTGCGTTGGCCCCAGATTGGATTCCCTCTATGCAAGGCCGCGGACAGCAGACCAAGCCGTTCAAAGTGTCCGGTCACCAGGCACCCTTGAGGCATGGTAAGAGTTCCGAAGTTCAACCTTCTTTCTTTGGATTTTCAGCCCTTCATGCCAAACAGTTCCGTCAGCTGAGACGCCTTCAGAACTACTGCCGGTGGGTAGACAATAAGGTGCGTCTTGGATCCAATGACCCCCTGCATGGATTTGGACTTTGGACTTCTATCCTCAAGGCACCTGGATTTTCGCCTTCTTTTGCTGGCTGGTGGCACAACCGACAGTTCACCAGCCCTTTGGATCCTTATGACATCCCGCAGTTTTGTCCGCCATCTAATGTGGCCCATCAGATCTTTGATGCGGTGCTGGCTGAAGTGCGCTTGTTCGAAAGCAGGTTGAATGCTGCCAGAAGTGCCCACCGCACATCTCAACATGAGCAGGATCGTACACTCATCTTTCGGGAAGTGGCTAGACCTGGTGCTGCACCGGTGGAGTCCCTTGTGCATTCCCTTACTGCTACTGTTGAAGAGGTTGATGACCATGAATGTGCGGTTGTGCTTGACAAACCTTTGGACTTCTTGCCCTCTCATCCTGTTTGGATTGCTGGCCAGGCTACGCAAGTCATTCATGCTGAACATGACAAAATTTGGGTCGACGATGTCAAGTCGTGTCAAGCTGGGTCTGTTTTGGTTCAGCGGCAGCTTGTGGGTGACCTTCAGGACATCTTTGATGCGTTCCATGACCAGTGGAAAACCCGTTGGTGTCGTCATGACCAAGTCCCGTTCACGCACTGGAATGAGCTGATTGGGTTTGCCCGGAGTGTCCTGCGTCCTCATGTTGTGCCACACCTGTCCATCGGACCTGACTTGTTTCTTTCTGAATGCCAGAGAAAGAAGAAGAGATCCGCCACTGGACTTGATGGCGTTAGTAGGGTGGATTTGCTGCATGGGGATGTTTGTACCACTCAAAGCCTCACCTCTGTCTTTCAGCGGGCGGAAACTGATGGCTGCTGGCCACAGCAACTTTTGGCGGGCAAGGGCCACTCCCTTGCTAAAGTTGAAGGAGCGGCGGGCGTTGGGGACTTCAGGCCTATTACTGTCTTTGGTTTGCCCTATCGCATTTGGTCCAGTGTCCAGTCAAGGCACCTGCTTAAACACGCTGAAGCCTGGGCGGATGATGGAGTGTTTGGAAACAGACAGGGACGCCAGGCTGCTGACCTTTGGCACCATTTGATCCTCCAGATCGAGCAAGCCTACGCTGCTGGTCAAGTTTTGTGTGGTGTGTCGGCTGACATTGAGAAGTGCTTCAACTGCATTCCACGTTACCCTGCGTTGTGTCTTGCAGTCCTTGTTGGAGTTCCACATCAGGTGACAAATGCTTGGGCTGGGGCCCTGGCTGGTATGTGCAGGCATTTCAAGGTGCGTGACTCCTATTCTGCTGGTTTCTGTACCTCCACGGGTCTGGCCGAAGGGTGTGGGCTGAGCGTCTTTGGCATGTTGCTGGTGGACCATGTCTTCTCTTGTTGGATGCGTGCCCAACTGCCAGCAATCAGAGTGCTGTCCTATGTTGATGACTGGCAGACGTACTCCTGGAACCCAGACCATGCTGTGCAGCAGTTGGATGCTATGGAAAGGTTTGCGGCTCTGTTGGACTTGACTGTTGACCGCAAGAAAACTTTTGGATGGTCCACTGATGGCGATGTGCGCCAAACCATGCGTGCTGCGGGCCTGCAAGTCCTACATCAGGCGCGGGAGCTTGGAGGCCACCTTGGAATTTCCAGACGTTGGTCCAACCGCACCCTTGTTCAAAGATTTGGGGCTCTTGAAGACTTCTGGCCGAAGTTGGCTGCCAGCAAAGCCAAGTATGCTGCCAAAGTGTGGATGCTCCGTTCTGTTGCCTGGCCCCGGGGATTGCATGCGGTGTCGAGTGCCCCAATTGGTGATCACCACTGGGTGGAGTTGCGTCGCAAGGCCACCAAGGCCATTGGGTATCAGCGGCCTGGGGTCAACTCTTACCTGTTGCTTGGATTGCTTGAGCCTGAAGCTGATCCGCAGCTTGTTGCCCTTTTGTGGACTTGCCGTGCAGTGCGTCAGCAGTGTTCCGAAGACTTTTGGTCGTCTTGTGTTGCGCCCTATGCTGCTGGGGAATTGGATTTGCCCCCTAATGCCCTTGCCGTCATTGTGCAGTCACGCCTCATGCAAGTTGGGTTGTCTGTGCGTCCTGATGGCTGTGTGACTGACCAATTTGGGTGCTTCAGTGTCCATTCGACCAACTTTTCTGAGGTTGAATTCCGTCTGCATTGGGCTTGGTCAAGCTTTGTTGCCTCCAAAGTTCTGCACCGCCGTGAGTTCCATGGATTGTGGCAGGTTGATGTCGCGACTACTCGCCGTGCCCTTGCCAAACTTAGCCGAGATGACCAAGCTCTTTGCCGTCTCAGTTTGGCTGGGTCATTGTTCACTGAAAGTTACAAATCGAAATGGGCAGACCAAACTGCTGACTGCCCATGGTGTGGTCAGCCAGACCATCTCAGTCACCGCTACTGGGAGTGTCCGCAGCACGCTGACTTGAGGGCGTCCCTTGCTCCGGATGTGTTGCCACTGTTGGACTCCATTCCCCCTGCGCTGGCCTTGCGTGGTTGGGCGTTGTTACCACCTACTTGGGCTGGCTGGATCCGTACCCTACTCCGTTTGCCGTCAGATCTTCCTCCGCCCACTTGTGGACTTTTGCCGGGCACGTGGAATCATGTTTTCACTGATGGCTCCTGTCTGCATTCTGCCGAGCCGAGGTATCGTCTTGCCGCCTGGTCCGCTGTTCTGGCTCCTGACTGTGATCGACTTTGGTCTCCTGGCCATGCCTCTGTCCTGTGTGCCTCGTTCCTTCCGGGGTTGTGTCAAACTGCCTACCGCTCAGAACTCTTTGCTGTGGCTTATGTGTTACATTGGGCTGCTGTGTTCCAAGCGCCGGTGGTCATTTGGACAGACTGTCGCAGTGTCATACTGAGGTTTTGCAACTATTTTTGGGGCAACCGTCGCATCAGTGTGAACAGACCTCATTCAGACTTGTGGCAGTGGATTGCAAGCTCGGTTTCAGCTCTGGGTGTTGAGAGGATTCGGCTGAGGAAGGTCCCAGCCCATCGAGATCCGGCTCAGGCGAAATCAGTGGTGGAAGCTTGGAAGAGTTTTCACAATGACATGGCTGACCGTGCGGCAAGGCTTGCCAATCAGGCGCGGCCGCCGTGTTTCTGGCAACAGTGGGAGGAGCACGTCCAGGCCACGCATGCAGCAGACAGGTTGTTTCAACAGGTTCATGCTTTGCAATTGGAAGTTGGAAGGCGACATGTGAAAGGGGTGCCCATTCCAGCGGCTCCATTTGCGCCGCCCAAGGAAACCAGGGCTTTCACCATGTGTTTCGACAAAGGACAGTGGGCGGGACAAATTCCCCCAAAGATTGCAAGATTGTTTGGCTACAGTCATGCTCACCGTGCAGCACGCTGGTTGATGGCGAGACTGGTTCCTGCCGATGCAACATCTTTGGTTTGGGTGTCCTTCGCTCAATTGTATGTCGACTTTCAGTTAACATTTGGTAACCCTGGTCCACTTTCAGTACAACAGCAATGGGTTGACATCGAACAAAGGCCATATCTGGAAGCAGAGCGTTTTGCATTCAGACAGCGTGTGAGATGGTTCAGACGTTTTCTCAAAAACTTTTGGCAGGAGGCTGGACTCCGGATTGGATTAGACCAGACCAAGCCGCATTCGCAGGTGGTGCAAGCCTATTTGCCAGCTGCATCGGTACCATGGGATGCGCAGGCATTGCAAACTGTGGACGCGTGGCTGATGCGTCAGCTTAAAGGGCCTTGTGTGCGTGGAGCAGAGATTTTGTCCTCGCTTACGATCGCGACACAGGACAGGTCCATGCAGGTTGACCTCGGCTAAAGATGCAGAGGCGGTTCACATTGGCTGAGGTGCATCGCTCCCTCCAACTGAGCATGCGCAGTGTCCGAAAATGTGGGAAAATGTGGTGGTTTCAAACACGTGGATTATTTTCCATTTCATATATGGGATGTCATCCTTCCCATTGACGAACTCCATCATTTTTCAAGATGGTTTTCTAACCACCAACCAGTATTTGATGATATTTGAATGTGTAGTTGAACTATTATGACTTTTTATACGTGAGCTGCTGATGGTTGATTTGACTCACATTTTCGGAGCCAGTTCACACGGATGTATCCCCGGGGCCGTTTTGCAGGTAGCCTTTCCTATGTCCGGCGGCACAGGGGCACGGAAGTCTCTCCGGTTTTTCCATGTTTTTCCAACCTTGGCACCTGGAATATCTCACACAAAATTCGTTGAATTTAGCATCATAATATTCTTTAATGGGGTATTTCTATGGCCCCAGTGCCATGTTTGATAACTGCAACATGTTGTGATTGACGATGTCTATTGATTTATATGTACAATCAGTGAGGGCCTTGGGAACTAGTTGGAAAAAAGTTGGGGAGTCAAGCATCCAGCTATTTGGCACCCAGTTGTATCGCCAATAGAGTTCAACACGCGTTATTCTACAAATTCCTAGCAATATCATATGTATATATATATATATATACATTATATTATGCACATAAGATACACATAGTCATATAGATTTTTCCCCACAATATCAAATATTCCGAATATTCCCTAAATGACATACACGGAGTCTCATGAGCAACATGGATCCAATGCTCGATCCCGCAAATCGCAACGACCTGCTTGAATTTGCACCTTGCCGGATGGCATGTGGGTGACGGAAACAGGCATGTGGGTGGCGAAGCAAAAAGAAACAACGCATAGCTGCCCGGTGAACATGTTTCCACTTCTTCTTTGGCGCTCTCTATTGGCGCATTCTTTCGGCAGAAAGGGAGCTTCAATGGCCCATAGATAATGTGCCCATTTGTGAACGTAGCTCTTCTTGATCTTGATGGAGCTTGCAACCTTGGCGCCCCAAGGTGGTGGGAAACCCTATCCAGAGCACGTCGCCCAACGTTCGTGCCCTGAGGGTGGTGGAGGACGGGTGCTGGAAATTGGTGCCGAGTGACCTGGTCAACATACAAATTGCAAGGCCCTGCGCCAAAGATGTTTGTTTTAAAGACGTTTGATTTGTAATTAGTTTGTGATTCATCAAGGCTGTCAGCCTTGCAATCCCGCAAGTGGCTGGTGGTTTCAATAAGGGTCTTCTGCTCCATCCCTCTGTGATTTTACCCAACTAGCGAAGATTCTTCAGGTGCGTTGACGTGTCCCAGCCTTTTTTAATTCCGGTTGATGTGAGATGCGGTCGTTGACCCTCAACACAATGGAACTAATTTGTTCTTATGGTTATATTCACGCATTGGGATAGGCAAACAAATAGCACTCCTTCATTCTGAGGCGGCGATGACTGTGGAGGGGCAGTGTTCGACTCAGGTCAACTCTGCTTCTGTCAGTGCCCAGACATTGAAAGTCCCCGTGCATAAACGTAAACATAGGCATGGAACGCTTCAGTCCTGTCATGTTCACATATATTTGCCACGTGCGTCAATGTGCCCTGGTAGTTTTTGGTGTCTCAACATGTCCAAGGCTCAAATGTGGCGTTGCCCCACTAGTTTTCACAGTTCGTTGTGGTTCTGGTACATATCATACAGTTTTCTGTTTATTAACATGAGTAACTGCAGAATGCTGCATATATCCGCATTTTTACACCAGGGTAAGCACATGATAAGCCAAAATTTTGCAGAATTCCCACACTTTATGGTTTGGTTGTGGATCTCACTGCTGATTTCTGAGGGCGGAATCGCCAGAACTTCAGCTAGAGGTGTCTGGGAATGGGGCCCCTACCCCCCAATATCCCCCAATACTTATTTCAGTGGGGGAAATCATTCACCAATGGATTGAAAGGGTGTTTTCTCGGACAAACCGAAATATGAATTTCCAGCAGTGATGGTTGATCGAAAGTTGGTTTTATACCCATCTACATGCTTCATCATCATAAGCAACTACCGGTGATGACAAAATGAATCAACAACGGGTAAGACCGATCAACTCTAAAGAGTTGGAAATTGTTCAGATGAAATGTTTCGGAGTTCACCCGCCAAACTTGGGGATGTCGCCAATGGAGCACGGCAAATATAGTGTGTAGACAGGGCCAATGATTAGGGACATAACCATCCATTGGGGAATATTCCTAGCATGAGATGGCATGAAGATTCTCCCTGTAGGAATGGGTTGTTTGGGGGAACAACCAAATTGGAATCAGCATTGTGTTTTGTTACAGGTTTCTGACACGTGCCACTTGCCATGTTTATTTTGCTCGCCTTGAAATGTGGCGTCTGCACCCCGCATGGATTTCTATGGCAGTTCCTGCTGGCACAGTATATATGATCATCTCATCCCCCTACTAGTCACTTCCACATGATATGGACCACAAATGTGGGACCCCAAATGAACAGATCTCCTTTTGGTGGTCCTTCCAGTTGTGTGATTTTTGTTGGACCTTGTTGAACCTCCCAAAAGTGAAAAAGGTTTCATCTTCCCTTGTATCACCCAAAAAAAAACAAATGATCCCAAATCATGAATCTAACTGGTCGAAAATCGCCACCAGTATCCATGAGTATCCATTAGTCCTTTTTAAGATAATGTCCCAACCTCCCCAAGTTTTTGATGATTGAAAAAACATCACACGAGTTGCGTCATTTGCGGCAACAGGAATTCGAATCGGCCACGGCCACAGTCAGGCAGGGCAAGTTTGAATATCAACGCCGTCCTTGTTCCAAGGCGGTTCAACTGACAAAAGATCCGGGTTTTACCCAGCAACAATATGCAAAAGTATACAAACGTGAGGTATTCAAAAGCAACATTAATTGCGTATTGGTCAAAATTAGGTACCCCCAAATACTAAAAGCAGCTAAAACCTGTGGTATGGGTGAACACCTTAGAGGTGTTTCATGATGTTTAACACCTACCTGTTGATTGCATGATCAGCGCAGGGCCCCGACACGAGTCGGAACTGATCCGCGCGCTGACTCACCTTGACGACAAAGAGCAAAAATTATTGAAATATATTGAAATATTGAAAATTGTTTTTGTTGATACGATAATATACGATAGATATTTGAAAATAGTCAGAGGATTGCCCCTGATCTAACTATTTTATTTTGAAAATAAATAATATAAAGAATTATAAAAATATTTATTATCTATGAGATTGAGCGCGCAATGGCGGAAATTTTCACCCCAGCCATTCAGCCATTCTGCCAGAGTGGCTGAGTGACTGCTCAAATTGGGTCATGAGTCGTTTGTGGTAAATCTTGGGACCTTGGTACAGGATGGGTTGGCTCACATATATGGTATAACATGGGGAATTGTTCCGGCAAAATTCAAAATAGATGTATGAGATGAAAAAAATTGGATCTGAAATTTGTAGTCTGTCTTGGGGGACATTGGTTCAGGACGGGTTGATTTATATATGTGGTGTAATATGTAGAGCTGCTCCGGTAAAGTTTAAAAGATGGATGTGTGAGATGAAAATCTTGGGGTCTGAGGTTTTGTGGTTTTTCTTTGGATTATTGATTTAGGATGGGTTGACATATATATGGGGTATAATATGGGGAATTGTTCAGGCAGAATTCAAAACAGATGTGAGAGTTGCTCCGGCAAAGTTCAAAAGAGGGATGTGTGAGATGAAAATTTTGGGGTCTGAGGATTTGTGGTGTGTTTTTGGTATAATGATTCAGGATGAATTGGCATATATGTGTGGTGTAATTTGTTCCGGCAAAATTTAAAATAGGGATGTGAGATGAAAATTTTACGGTCTGAGGTTTTGTGATGTATTTTTGGAAGGTAGGTTTAGGATGGGTTTGCATAAATATGAGGTCTAACAGGAGAGTTGTGCCGGCAAAAATCAAAAAAGGAATGTGTGAGATGAAAATCTAAGGCCTAAGGATTTAAAATTTAGTGGTATATTTTTGGGATTTTGATTTAGGATGGATTGATATAAATATGGGAAATAATATCGAAAATTATTATGTTATATTATTTAATTTTATTTTTAATATTCTAATATTGAAAATTTAATATTTGCAATATTAAGAACACATTGATTGAACGGAAATTGAATAGGATAAAAAAGATATATTGTAAATATTTATATTTTGGAAAAAAAATATTAAATATAATTTTATTATATGATATGTTTTAAATATTATATCACGAAAGGTAGCTCCAGAGGGGCTACCTTGAGTTTTACTTTACGAAGTAAAGGGGAGGGCGGCTAGTCCCGTTACCTGATTCTTCAGGAGATTGCT
>Ga0126342_10013525_pt1 | contig 14442 bp, 18 predicted proteins | sample Cyp1metagenome_FD_92528 | JGI IMG/M metagenome (GOLD analysis project Ga0126342, IMG submission 92528) | Coral microbial communities from Lord Howe Island, Old Settlement Bay, Australia - Cyphastrea 1 metagenome | ecosystem: Host-associated > Invertebrates > Cnidaria > Coral ... | reverse complement strand
TGTTGCGTTTACGTTGTTTTATGTTGGTTCTTTACGTCTTTGGTTTATGTAAGGCTCTTAGCCTCAGATCTGGTTCCTATAGACGAAGCCCTTTGGGTTTACCTAAGCTATATTTCAAAATCTTGGAATGGTGGATGAGAGATGGACAGGTCTGATGATTTGATGCGAGAAAGACGGGGCGATGGATTTCTACTTGGGGACCAAATCCTGCTGTTGAAGTCCTTGGCAGAAAATAATCATGGGTGTGTGCATACAGGGCCTGCTTGGGTCGCTCCCCTCCAAAAATAATCACAGGTCTGCTGCCCCTCGTATGTGGCGCTGTGCACTGTTTTCTGTCACTCAGGTCACGATGTCATGCAAAACTGCACAGGCTTCATTGCTACAGCCATGATGCTCAGCTTGTTTCAGCCTCTTATTTGACTTGAAATCACCCCTGGACAGTTGTTGTCAATTTTCTCGCGCCAAACGCTCTTCCTCATCATCGTTTTCTTTCTTCTTGTTCACCTTGGTTTCAAAGGTCAGTTCTCTCATGTCCTTCCATGTCTTGAGCATTGTTGTTAGAAGGCGGCTCGGAGGTCTTGCGCACCCCAAGCTGCCTGCCAAGGCTCTTTTCATGACTTTGTCTTTCCGTGCCGCAGCCAAATTATCTTATCAATGACGCCAGCAGCATGTAGACATACGCAGACCAGTTTCAAGCACTCACTTTAGTCCCCTGTCAAGCCAGTTTAAGACAGGTATGAATAGAGCAGCTTCGCGCTGGTGGCATGGAAGAGAAATGTGCCGGAAACATAGCTTTTTCGGCCCCGGTTAGAGAAGGCGCATTCACTTTATGTCGTATCTATAGAAATTTGAGAATCTGCAGATTTGGACCAGGATGCTAGTCACTCACATGCAGTCACTACATAGAATACTTAGCTCATAGATCCCAGGCGCCCTTTTGCCCGTGCTCCAACAAAAGATTGCCACAAGTGGTCCAATGTTCCATACTACACGAGCTCCCTCTTTGCCGCTGTGGCAAAAAGAGGTTCAAAACTCAAGCCAAATGCTTTGTAGGCTGAAGGCATCCTAAAATCTCTGGTCGTTATGGTCCTTGTAGATCTTTGACAAGACCTTGGAGTTAAGCCCTCTACCCTTATTGGCATGTTGAAACTCATTCCAGGGAGTTTGTGGCCTTTCTAGGTCGCGTCCTGAAGCTACCTCACTACCTACCTCGGCCACAGTGCCCATCGATATCGATGCAGCAGGATCGCCCGCTGCAGAGCCCGACTGCGAACTCATACCCGAAGAAGTAGTGTCATCCATGCTACATCCGACCACCTCCACCACCTCCACCTCCACCTCCACCACCACCACCACCACCACCACCACGCGAGCCCGATCGCGGCACAGCTTTCAAAGACGTAGCGCCAGTTGAGCCCGACTGTCGCCTGGTACCAGATGATGTAGCTGCATAGTCATGAATGAAGTTGCATCATTACGGCCCATCATAGACCCAGCGTCATTTGATGATGAAGGACTTGCCGCAGCCCTCATAGGTCCACTGCTCCCAGCTTCACCACGGGTTCGTCGCCTCAAAAACGCCGATGCTTCATCCTCTGACACCACCAACACTTCTTCAGTGGCAGTGTCATTCCTCCTCGGCTCCAGTCTAAGACTTTCGCCTTCCTCTGACACTCGCAACCTTCTCAGACAAAACTTCGATGCACTATATGAAGCAGCTGTCCAGTGTAGATTGCGCCCATGGCCATGAGAATGGCCCCGGTCACCCAGATCAAGGTGAAATTCTCATCAGTCTCTGAATCGTCATTGTACGCTTCCCCCGAAGAAAGCAACAGCCCGCCAAGAACCAAGGCTCTCATCGCCGCGCCATTGGTTTCGGTACCAGTCGTTGAAGATCGACTTTCGGATGCAGGTTGAGTTTCATGGCTCGTCCTTTTGAGGCCAAGATCGTCCACAAACTGGGCAAAAGCTTGTCCTTGAAGAGGTTTCGTACATCCATCAGCCACCAATTCAGTGCCCTTCAGATGTAGTAGTTTCCAACGGCTTCCAGGGTTGATGTTGGAATCGCTCAGAGCTTTTTTCAAAACACTGGCTCTGATCCTGAGATGTCTCGCACGCCAGGAAGATGTAGTGACACCATGAGCAAGGCCAATCTCGATCAAAGGTGTTGCTGTTGATGTCCTCCCCCCAGATAGCACATAGCCAAGCTTGCGTGGCTTTCCCAACAACCAACGATTCGCAGTAGGCAATGAGCTCCGCCTCTGCTGTTGAATGTGCTACAAATGGCTGGGCCCCACGTTGCCAAGCGATAGGCACCCCAGCGTAACACACCACGAGTCTTTGGATACTCCGATGGCCGGCATTGGCGCCGTAGGATATGTCGGAGAATACTTCCAACATCTTCTGGTGTCAGGTGACCTCGCCAACCCCAGTCTCCGCCAAGAACTGTCCGCGCCACCTGGATTTCCATGAAGGTACTTGAGCAGAACGTGCCCAATCTCCACCGCCTTGACCGGGTTTCTCATCGTCAATCTGCTCATGGCCGACTCCGTAGTTGTTGCTGTTGATACTTTCAATGGTTGATTTGGCCACTTTGACCGCTGCCTCACCAGCTTTTCCACCCATAGCAGTAGATGTTGAACTTGTGATGCATGTGACCCAGTTGAGCCTGCATTGCCACGTCCTCCCCCTGAGCCCGTAGTGGGCTCACCTTGCTTCTTGCTGTGGTGTTCTTCACCTTGCAGTCTTGTTTACGATGGTCACGGCCGCCACAATTCGTCTTCCACCCCCTCCCAGGGATGTATCCATCGACAAGACTTACCGGCTTCTTGCAAGGCTTGTCCACAGTGGCTCCAGTTTTGGTCTTGGTCTCAGGTGGTACTGGAAGATGTCTTCTGATCACCCTGCTTTCAGCTTCAGTGGTGACTGTAGACGTCGTCAATGGTGCAGTTTGAAGCAGTGACAACGTTTCAGCCTCAGTAAGAAGACACTGGCTGAAGTACCGCAAGCTGTTGTGGTCCGGCCGCTCATCCAACTGCAACTGCATGCAGCTTTGGGCCAATTTAAAAGCTGCTTATGGATCCAAGGAGGCAATCTTCCGCACCGGCTCATCCAACGCTTTCAGCAAAAGCACCCCGTCGGGAAGTACTGCTTGGACTTCCTGAGCCCGACCATAGTGTCTGCGCCAATTGCGCACTGCAGATGCAACCTCCTGGATCGTTGACACCTTGGGCATTGTGGTGAGTTGCTGCAGGCCCACCGCCCCCAGGTTGAAATCTCACCATCAACTTGTACAAGATGGCCGTTGAGCTCAGCGGACGAATTTGGACGTGCTGCAACGGAGAACTGGTCTTCCACTGCTCGTAGTAGCACTTGGATTCACGGAGAGGTCCACGTTCATGCAAAGCCTGACCTTGATGTGCACCTTCAGATCCATGACATTCTTTATAAGAACCAGTGCTCAAAGTGCTAGCCCGAGCTTGTTGTTGATGTTCACCGCTTCCACCACGCAAGTAACCAGGACATTCACCGAGATGCTCAAAACCAGAAGCACAAGCCCGAACTTGTCCAAGGTGTTCACCGCTTCCACCAAGCAAGTGACCTGGACATTCATCAGGACGCTTCAGGCCAAGATTGCCAGCCCGAGCTTGTCCAAGGTGATCTCCACTTCCACCAAGCAAGTGACCTACATTCTTGCTGACTGCTCACCATGCTAGCCCGAGCTTGATGGAGTTGATCAGCAGTGCTAGCCCGATCTTGAAGACGTCGATCACCCATGCCAGCACCCATACCAGTTGGATCCGAACCCATGACCGGTGGACCCGTTGGTGGATGAAAGCCCCTCGACCAATATCCGCTAGATTTGAAGGAGTTCCCACCTGTCATACGAGCTATTGAGCCCTGAAGAGCAACCACTTCTTGTCCCAACCAAAACGCCCTAGCAGTCCTTAGTGTCATCTCTTTTAGGGTTCCCGCACTGGATCCGACTTCAGCACTTTGGGATGTGAATCGACCTTTTCATACCCATCCAAAAACTTCTCCATGTTGCCATCCGACATGAAGGATTGAGGAAAAGGAGGTACAACAGGTCTTTCAGGCGGAGGTTGAGGTACGTGACATGGTTCGAAGTTCCACTACTTGGGGGCGTTCCAGGGATCCTAGTTCCATTTGGAGTGAACCGGACTTCCCGCTTCCCCAAGTCAAAGGTTCGAGCGGCACTTCTGAGGGCGTGATACCCCCCATGTCTCCGTCCTCCATCTTCAACTTCAGGCGGAATCCCCGCACTGGCAGACCCCCCAACTTCGGACCATGACGCGTTGGATCCCTTTCCAGACTGTGACATCATAGCCTTCAGTTTCTCTACCTCTTCCATCAACTGCGAATTCTGAAATTGGTAGATGATTGACTACTTCAGCTTCTAATGCTCTCTGCAAACCATCTACAGAAGGATTCGAAACAGCATCCATGGTCACACCCATAGACACACCCTTCCCATCTGATTGTTTCGCTTTTGCAAGGTATCCAGCCCCATCATCACCCATCAGTGCGGCCCTTCCCCCTCCCACACCCCCCACACCAGCACCAAGCCCGGCCCCATCACGGACTGGCAACACCTCTATCCCAAGGGATTGTTCCAGCATCGGTAACCCCCTATATAGGTCTGGTAGCTAACAGCTGGATTTCCTTTTGGTTTCTTTCCGACCAAAAAAGGCAAAACGCAGGGACTAGGGGTTTGGGCTCATAACCCTCATAAATTCCAGGCGCCCTTTTGCCTGTGTTCGAACAAAAGATGCCTACAAGTGGTCACATGTTCCATGCTACACGAGCTTAGTATTCATATCATGTCATGTCATCATATCAAAGCATAGCTTAATTCTTAAACCACGGTTATTCCAAGGAAACCATCGAGCCCTCAGGTGCGCAACTGCTGTCCCATGCGCGAAATTTCAATCACGTCACCTGTCTCTCTGTCACTGACAAGGTGAGCTGCGAGGTGTAAGGGATTGGCAGTCACATGCAAACCAACATCTCAATCAACAGTATCAATTCAGTATCAAAGTGTTCTAGATTTAGATTTCTCGCCATGTAGCAATCATGCTCGTCCAGGCTTTCTCTCAAAATACAAAATAAAAACACAGCTTGCACGGACCACAGAGTTTTCAATTGGATTTCTTATGGGTTCGTGCAGTCGTGTAGGCGCTAGCTGTTGAGCTCAGCATGTTGGGCTATGCCTTTGTGCGTGCAGCCGAGTTCCATATGCGGCTGGAGCGCCCTGACAGATGCTTTCAGCGGTTTGAAGTTGAACGAATTGAACCCAGAAACTCAGACCGAAAAATGTGAATGGAATACCTATGACTGCTTATGATGAAGTTATGGGTGCTCGATCACTTTGACTCCATCATCTATCATTTTGATCTTCAGGGTCATCATCATGATCATCGTCGCCATCCTCGTCATCATTGTCACCATCCTGGTTGTTGTCACCACCGTTGCCGTAGTGATCGTCGTCGTCCTCACTGTCCTTATCATCGTCGTTATCATCCTCCGTGTTGTGATTGTCATCATTGTCAGGATCGTGATCGTCGTGATCATCGTGATTGTCGTGATCATTGTGATCATCGTAATCATCGTGACCACCACCACCATCGCCACCGCCACCACCAGCACCGTCATCATTCCTCCTCCCCCTCATCATCATCATCATGATGATGATCATGATCCTCATCCTCATCTTCATCCTCATCATCCTCATCATCTTCATCATCCTCATCATCCTCATCATCCTCATCATCCTCATCATTATCATCATCATTATCACCATCATCTTCTTCTTCATTTCCTTCACCTTTTCCTTCTCGTATCCCCATTTCCTATTTAGATGTCAGTCTTTTAATGCTCTATGGCTCTATGCGTTTTGACCACCCCACCCCATCCACCATTTGGCTTCAATAAACAGGTGAAACAGCAAAGGATTTGCTTCAACCCTGAACTGAAGTGCTTCGGGCACTCACACCTTTCCATTCTGCACAGTTTACAAGTGGGCTTTGCACATTTTCATGCCAGCCTCCTGCTTGAAATAAAGTAGATTCGTAGATGAGGCAATAAAGCCCTGCTGGGGATGGTCCCCAATACGATGGCCCCCAAAAGAACGGGGATTGCGTCCGGAGTTTGGGTTGGGTTGTTTGTTCCTGCATGAATTGAGAGGGGTGGGCCGGCAGTGGGGCCACTGCGCTGGGCTTGTTGCTGCCCTCATGTTCTTGCTGAATTCTGCTGGTGATGCAATTTCTGAGATGAAAGATGCAATTTTTGCTCCCTTGATTTGCTGAGAAGATATTCGGACCTGGAAGCACTGCAGGCTGTGGCCATTGAGATGTGTTGTCTAGGCTAGGATGCTAACTGGTCTGAAAGGCTCATAAATATAAATCCAATATGAGCACCGTGACTGTCTCCGTATGTGCCCTGAAAGCGAAGCATCACTGGATTTCAATTACATACAGGCTGTTTTCTATTCATTTGAAATTTCAAGTTTTGTCATTCCTGGCTTATACAAAGACTAGCACGGCTCAAAGCAGCGTGATTTGCCACTCACGGCTGCGAGCTCGGAAGCACGGCCTTCATGCCCGTGTTTTCCCCTTTGCAGGATCCTGATTCACGCTATTTGGAGGCTTTCAGCGCTCTGCTGCCAGAAAAGGTGTTGCAGGCGGGCTGTTTCCCTCGTGCTCGGATGGATCTCATTGGTTTCTGTTCCCTTCTAGATCCTTCAACCAACTCAGACCATGAAGGACGTGCGTAGTAATGATGCTTTTTGCATGGGTTTCTTGCGCTTTTGATTCTGTTGCCTTCCAATGTTGTCGTACTAGTTGTGGAATGTTGTGAAATGTTGAGGATGTCGTGTGTGGTGATTCAGCATTTCCTAAACATTCCACGGAGGAGTTGCTTGCAGCACCTCACCGACCTCATTTCTTGGCGCATCACATCAATAAGCGTATTGCTGATGCGCGCGGCATCCCAGAATTTGCGCGGCAGACTTCGCCACTGGAGCTGATTCCTGAGCAAGCGAGAGGGGCTTGTTGTGGGAGCGTTTTTTTTTTGAGATTTTATGTGTCGTTTTCTGTTGTGTCCTATTGAAATGCTGTAAAGGAGGGCTATGGCCATGATGCGATGCGATGTAAAGAACAGAAAAAAAGAATATATGTTTTTTTTTTGCGCCCCCACAAAAAGCCTTTCTATTTCAAATCTATATTGACACAGCAAAGCAGTACAACGAAATTAGAGGACGCAGCATGCGCTCTGAGGTACGATGTTGGTTCAACGAAAAATGTTCGTTTGGTCCCTGGCCCAGTGATGAGGAAGTCTGCGTGTTTCTTTCTCTCTCCCTCCCGCTTGCAGTCTGCAGTTTCCATTGAATATGCTCATATAATTGCAAGGACGTGCGGGTTTTGCGTATAAGAGAATCTAAGTAGTTCCAAGTAGTTTGAGTTCGCCCGTGATCCAAGGTTGTTGCTATGCAGAGTCTAATCAACAGCCTGGTCCAGACTATGGAAGGTGCACTGCAATGGAAGTTCTTTTTGGTGATATTCTGCTTCTTGTAGCTCCATTTTTGAACATGTACCCCATACCAACGAGACAGCATTGACGGACGTGACGGGAGCCCTGTGTTTCTGTTGATATTTTTAAATGTACATTCAGTAAACACTTTCCATCGCTGCTATTGACAATCCCTTGCTGTGGAAATTGAAGGCTGTCTTGCACAAGAGAAAACTGCAGGCATAGAATGCATTCGCAGCACACCTGAGCCATGGAGCTACCAGTGCCTCAGATCGAATAGAATAGAAATTGGATGTGGTGACAGTGACTGAGATGAAGTTTGTTCCGTGTGGCCTGTGGGTGTGGATGTGTCTGCTGTGTGTGTATGCCCTTAGTAGTGCACAAGGAAGCACAACGCGTTGCTCATCAAACTGTGGTTGAGCATTCTTCCGGTGGCGTTGGTTACGGCCTTAGATGACACGCAGCCGGGTCAGGTTTTATCTCTCCTAAACGGCAAACAATTCCACCCTATAGTCTTTGTCTTCTACCAGCTATTGTATTCTCTGTGCTCGTGTCGGTTTGATGACATGGATATGTGGCTTGGAAACTGAGGTACCTACTCTTCATTTTGCAACACCAATTCTAGGCATGGTCACGGGTCACGCGGTAAGGATCTCTTGCTCGAAGTGCATTTGACATCACGTACCCCGTGCAAATTATGTGCTAGAGGTGCAGTATTTCAGCCCACATTTTTGTGTGTGGTTCTTCCCCGCATCATTGTATGGGGTTCTTGTTTTCTGTTGTGCGCTCTCGCCGTCCGCGACCGCCTCCGCACACAACTTAGTCTCCCACAATTTTGTCACACACGCACACAACTTTGTCACACACACACACGCAACTTTGTCACATACAACTTTGTCACGCACAACTTTTCTTCACACGCAACTCTCACACACACACAACACTTTGTCACGCATTTGGTGACATGCATGGCAGGCGCGGCACTTACGGCACTGGGCTGGCTCTGGTGGCGCACTTGGTCAGCTCTGTCGCCCGGGGCGTCGCGTGGCTCTCGTCGTGGCTCTATATGCCCGGGGCGCCGCGGCACTTTGCGTGGCAGGCGTGGCGTTTGGTGACATCTGCGCTCATTTTGCGTGGCAGGCGTGGCGCTTTGTGACATTGATGTTCACTTTGTGTGGCAGGCGTGGCACTTACAGCACTGGGCTGGCTAACTTTGTGCCGTCGAATTGCGCTTGTTCTAGGATGTTTACATCTTGAAAACATGGAGAAACAATTGGAAAATGCAAATCTGAAAGAGGCACACATGACAATTGCAGAAAAACTGGGAAAGCAAAATGCCAGTTGAAAAGAGGCAAAAATTGCAAATGGAGGAAAAATAGAAAGAGCAAATGCAACTTGGAAGGGGGCACATTTGACAAATGAAGAATACATGAAGGAACCAATGCAAGTTGGAAGGAGGCGACATCATATGTGGAGAGTATAGACCGATGAAATGCAACCAGGGAAAAGGGAACGTGCCAAATGCAGCACACATGGAAACAACAAATTAGCCTGGACAAGGTAGTAAAACCTGCGCAGAAGACCAAGGAAACATTAAACTTGAAAAGGGAGGTCCGAGGTGAACCCGTGAAGCCGAAGAAGAACGCCCAATGTTGAGGCTCACGCCTGCCAAGTGGACAGGTGACCAGCCGAAAGGGAAGGTCCCCGATCCGAATTGGGGACTTTCAAAACTGGATACTTTTTGAAAGAAATCGCAAAAAACTGAGGTAAAAAGCAAAACAAATGGGCCCTCGGTAGGGTCATCCCCTGGGAAACGGGCCCCCACTTTCCCGAAAAGCAGCGTTTGGGACTTGGGCTGGGGGGCTGTGCCAACCACCAACCCTTTCCTGAAAATCGATGTGCCCATTCAAGTGTTGATGCAGGGACAGAAACCCAAACCGAACTGAAACTCATTCTTGCACATATTGCATGTGAAGCAAATTCAAGAACCTGAATGCATGAAAACCAGGCAACCGAGACTGCATATCTTGCACGCCCCCTAAATGTGAATCAAGCGGGTGTCCAAAAGCATTTTCGGCAATTTGCATTTTTGAACTTACAGCATATGATTTTTGATTTATATTTGTTTTGCATTGCGTTTTTGCATTTGCATGTCTTGTGCATTTTTGATTTCCTTTTTTTGCATTTTCTTTCTGCAGTTGCTTTTTGTCTGCATTTTTAAGGTCCATTTTTTTGCATTACATGCTGCATTTTTCAAGATTCAAAATTTCTAAGATGAGCCCACAAGGCGCCGGCACAAGGCTAACTATCACACTTGTCACGCACAACTCTTTCACACTTGCTCAGAACAATCTTTGTCAAACACAACTCCTTCCGCACCTTCACACACAACTTTGTCACACACAACTCTTCACACACATCCTTTTCACGCACATCCTTTTACACACAACACTTTCACACACAACTCTTTCACACACAACTCCTTCGCACGCAACATCATCACACACTAGACAAGAACTGGATCATTGAGGTGATCCGATGGGAGCTGAATCCCTACAACAAACAACGCACCAAGACTATCGAGGCCAGGTCGACCTCCGAGGAATAAATTGGAATACCCAGGAAATAAAATCGATCAGGTTGACGAGGACCAGGTCAAGGTACCAATAATAAGAAGAAATAACAAGTTTAGAGTCCATGTGCCACCAAGCATCTCGACGAGGACTTTGCCAAAGTTCCAATAGTACAGAATAATAATATGTCCAAAAGCCATGGAAACATAGGTTGAAATGATGCCGAAGAAAATCTCAGATTGCGACAACCGTACAAAACTTTGTTCAAGGGTTCTCGGCTTAGCCCCCTGCCATGTCAGCGATAAAATAATCGGATTGCAGGTACGTCCAGCTGGCCAAGCTGGATATCGCATTTCACTGCTAGCGAGAAGAACTGAGGTAGAAGTAGTTTCACATCTGTTCAGATGCTTCACACACACACCCTGCCGAAGCAGGTTTTTGTTTTCTTTCAAAAAAGTTCACGCCATGATCTGGAATGTCGGTCTACGGATTTTCCTCAGGGGCTGCAGGTTCAGTAGGGCGCTGCGATGACAAAGTGTGGAGTCCCTGAGCGAGAGCTTGAAGTTGGGCCACAGGAATGCCATTGGTAATCAGGTTGGCTGGGGATGCTGAACTCGTACTTGTCTCGCCAAGTTTGTCAATTGGGTCGCGCGCTCTGGGACCGATGATGTCGTAGGTGTAGTGCTCAATGGGGCTTGATTCTGTGAAAAGTCGGAGAACGGAGATCCAGCATGGCCAGTTGGTAAGTTGTAGTATTGTCGCCAGTCCGTAAATGAATGAGCCATAGCAGAACTGCTTGTGAGCTGAGAAAAGAAGTGCTCAGGTTCACGCATGCGGCTAAACTCATGATTGTTGATTTCATTGACCCACAGTTCGCGGCGGTTGCCGTTGCGCGTGAAGATCTTGAAGGTGATAGTGTGAACGGCTTGTTCAGTGTGGTAAGGTCGGTGATGGTAGGGGCCAATCTGATTGGGTAAGGTTGAGGAGGGGTTCATCTCGTCCAAAGGGAATGGAGGAGTGATGAACTTAGTGCCACCAGTCATGTATAGTTGTTGGGCGGTGGGCGGTGGGCGGTGGGTCGGTCGCTTGTACCCCAGCATAGGGGACATCAATAGCGGTCGGGAACTCTCCGGTGGGGACTGTCTTGGAAGATGGGGCCATCATAGCGTCGCCCTCCGTGATGTCTTCAGCCGAAGCTCGTAGGAGAGAGTTTGGCCAAGGGAGGTTCGCCATGGCGGAATCACGGTTCAAGCCGGACATAGTCAAAGGATTGGGTAATGACTACGGAAAAGACACAAAATGACTATGAGAGTCCCAAGGTAAAAACGGATGAAGCAAAACAGGCAAGTACAAGAATAAAAAGAACGACGAAGGATGGAGGCCAGGTAGATTCTTTTTCCCACTTGGCCAAGTTCGATCAGAATACTGATCAAGGCAGAATAACACCGGGAACTCGCATGTGACACGACAGGCGGAACATAAAAGGATGCTCAGGGTTGGCGGACATGATCTGGGTCTGCATGAAGTCAGACTGCTTGATTCGCCACTCGGGTCGATAACGTTCCAAGGCTTCCACGATGTTCAAGGTGTGGTCTATCTGGAAGGTGCGGTGTCGCCGCCAAGGTCCTGGTACCGCAGCTCCAACCGGCCCAAAGTCGAAGGGAGATGGCCTGGACAAAGCCAGCGAGAGTTTGAGGGCCGCTGCAGGCTTGTAGAACTTGCCCCATTGAAACAATCCTCGTTCTTCGGAAGCCGTAGCATTGGAGTCGTGGGGCTCAGGCAAAACCCGATACTCTTGACAGTCAGGGGCGAGGGTGAGCAAGATCTCGTACTGCTCCTCGAAATTCCAATAACTACAAGAACGAACAGCACGGACCAAAAACCGACGAAAAACGTTGAGGCATGACAAGCGTGGGACTTCACATGAAACCCCAGCAATTGGCGGCAAATTTCTTGACAGGAGCTGGCTGTTGATTCTTCTAGTGGCAAGTGAATGTGAGCACCGACCCTTGAAAAGGCCAAGGAAACGAACCATGGCAGCAGGCCCGCTCCTTACTTGCCACTTTTCCCAAGCAGAACCCAATCAACACATGCTTTCTTGCCACGGACCCCATGAATCAAAAGGAACATGCTGTGGGAGTATGATTATGAGACGACGCAGCGCTGTGCGGCAAGCCAGCTCAAAATCACAAGGTTTCTTCAACTGTGGCGAATCAGGAGCAGGTTCAACCGAACGACACGCAAGGCAATTTTGCATAGCAAGCTTAGCTTAGCTTCAACAGAATCAGTGCATCGAAGGTCTGTTGCGCTGACGTGGCACAACCTTAGTAGCTTAGAAGCATTAGATTTATTGGCGCGCCCTAGGTTGCAAGGGGGTCTTCTGGAAGCGATTTCCAAAGTTTCCATGGCCCGGACACGAGCCTCAGGACCAGCCCTACAAATCAAGAAGAAAGTGCCTTCCCGGCTGAAAGCGTCGCATCTATAGCGCAAATTCTGGCTTTCAGCCGTGTGAGTGCGAAACATTCCGCACATGTGTTCAAGCCAGCGGGTCCATACCAATCGTTGGCCGCAACTGTGTTTTCTCTCTTTCCTCGCATGTTTTTTGCTTGGTATCTCTATGGCAGAATCAGGGCTCTCCGCACCATGCTGGCTTCGTGCATCTTTCGCCCGCTCTCAAAGTTTGAGCGTGGGACGACTATGTTTTGTCACACTGGCTTCAAATTACCACGGGCATACCAGTGGCAACCGTCAATGCTGGCACCCTACTGCTTGGATACAAGTGGATTTCAGAAGGGAACGCAGCTGCCAAAGGAGTGAGAAAATGGATCCATGATGTGACGCAGACACCAATCCGACGAGCCAAAAGGCCTCAGATTTTTTCAGCTGATGAAAGCATCGGGCGAACCATTCTTTGATTGGGAGGGCCTTCCTGCCACCCTGAATAGCTTTTTGGTGCTGATGACTGTGAGTTTGGAATTCTGGATGGCATGCAGCTCACCTTTCATATCAAGCCTAGGTTCAAAACATGTTTTTTCGGGGGTGCACAACAACAGGCTCTGAAAAACACCCTATAAAAAGACACTCGCGTGGTACAAGATGAGTGATCCAAATGTTGAGGTTCCCATGAACAAGAAGACAGTCATTCCTGAACCAGAACGTCACTTCTTGTTCTCCACAAAGTTGATGGTTATGGCAATTGTTCTGTATGAAGAAGAGGCACCGAAAGAATTTTGCCCTTACACCATCTTTGCTCTCAAGAAGCTTCGACAGTTTGTGGACAGCAGAAAGGAAATGACAGCTCAATCTTGCAGATTCTTCGTTGAGCATGCCTACAACCAATTCTTCCAACATGAGGCATCTCATCAATCTGCAACAGCAAGAGCCAAGGCTAAGGACATTGGCGCAGGTGAATTCCAAACATCAACAAAGATTGCTGGATATGTCTGGATTGCAGGTGAGAAGAAGATGACACATGTTCCAAAAGATCAAGCTTATGATGTTGATATGGAAGATCGTGATGAAGATGCTGATGAAGAACTTGATGACCTGCCAAGATTGCAAGTGATTGTGAAACCTCAGGAAAAGAAGGATGATGACAAAGGTGTAAGCCCTCTGCAGAGAGAGGAAACACAAGAACAAGATGGACCATCTGGAGATGACGATGACGTCTTGGAAGATGTGGCACCGATCGCAAGACCTGAGGATAGGCATGGTCAACATCTGGCGAGGCAGCTCAGTCATGCACATCAAAGACTTTTACTTGAGATCACACTCAGCTCACAAAATGTTCTCAGAGGTGGTGATTTGGAAGGCCGTCGACCACCACAGCGTGGAGAGATCAGTTATTCCTCGATGCAACTGATGATGGAATTCCTATCATGTGAGCCATTCTCAAACTTCATGGAAATCTATGGACCATCTATGCAATTTGAAATTTCCGATGATGATTGCCATGAATTGCACTTATCTCCCAAAGAAGTCCCTGAGAACAACGGGCATCTTACAGTCCACAACTTCGAAGACGTTGAGGTACCAGATTTGGCAGATGATGATCCAAACACTCCTCTTCCACGTTTTGAAGGACAAGGTCCTGCTGATCCTGAGTACAAGGGTTCTTTTGAGAGCTTGAGTCATGAGGACAAACACATTATTCTGGAAACAGATGATGATGATTTGGTTGAGTGTACTCTTCAATGGTTGAGAATGTGCAACAAGAATGTTCAGAAGAATGTCATGGATAGAGTTGTCAAGACAGAGACCAAGGAAGAAGAAGAAGAGGAAGTTGAAGTTGAAGAAGAAGAAGAACAAGAACCTCCGGAGC
>Ga0126342_10013524_pt1 | contig 14442 bp, 14 predicted proteins | sample Cyp1metagenome_FD_92528 | JGI IMG/M metagenome (GOLD analysis project Ga0126342, IMG submission 92528) | Coral microbial communities from Lord Howe Island, Old Settlement Bay, Australia - Cyphastrea 1 metagenome | ecosystem: Host-associated > Invertebrates > Cnidaria > Coral ... | reverse complement strand
TACAACAAGTACTACTACAACAAGTACTACTACAACAAGTACTACTACAACAAGTACTACTACAACAAGTACTACTACAACAAGTACTACTACAACAAGTACTACTACAACAAGTACTACTACTACTACTACTACTACTACTACTACTACTACTACTATTACCACTACTAACACTACTACCACTACTACCACTACGACCACTACTACCACTACTACCACTACTACCACTCCTACTCCTTCGCCTACTCCGACACCTACTCCGACTCCAGCTCCTCTACTCCTCTACTCCGTCCTTCTTCCCCAAGTACTACACTGGTAGTGACGGTAGCTGATGACATTGCCTACAGCATTACCGTCGTCTACAGGTACTTGTCACAGGACGCACACGGTACTGATCGACCAGACCTCATTTGGTATGTGTCCATGGGTTGTTCAAGCACGCGCTTGCTACTCAAGCTGCTTCTGATCTACGGCTCTATCTTCGTCTCTTTTCTCTCAGGCTTCCACCTAGCGTGCACGTCAACCTCCCTTGGGGCAATCTCTCTCCCCTGTTTCGTTCTGTGCAGCGGTCTGCTGTCAAGACAGAGGCTCATACATAGTACCTGGCGCTACTTTGCTGGGGACGGTACTGATTTGGTATACGGTCAATAGGTTGTTACAGCAAACCTTGCTACACAAGCCGCTTCCGTTTTACGGCTTCGTCTTCGTCTTCCTTTCTTATTATGTTTATTCTTCTTGTTCTTCTTCTTCTCCTTCTTTTCTCTTCTGCCCTCTCGCGGGCTTCCACCTAGAATGCACATCAAACTCCCTTGGGGTCACCTCTCTATGGCCAGTGGGCTTGCCGAAGGCAATGAAATATAGACAAATGCATTGACTAATGAAAATCAGGATTTAATGAAGATTTATCAGTGATTTGTAATAACTAAGTTGGTCTATAATTTAAGTGACTAGGGTTTATGGTGGAACCTCCAAGTTTTGATGGTTCATTCTAATCAACATTTTTCAACGGCTGCAAATTGGCATATACAAGTTTTTTAGGAACACCCACATTTCAACATTTCACATTCCCTGCAAATTTGAGTCGGTGACATCTCCATCCAGATGCTGTCTAGGGTATGTTTGATGAGGTTGTGTGTCGATGTGGGTGCGGGTTTAAAACGCTGGTACCCTGGCACATATTTGAAATAGCTGGTAGCTATGGAGGATCATTTGTTGGCGGTATGGGTACCAGAATGTATCAAAGTGAGAACCCCCCAGTGATGCTTGTTGGTGTACAAAACCATCAGCCATTCACATCCACAACTAGTTCCATATATCACCCATAAGTCCTAGCTTTTGAACTTACCCTCCGGTCATCAATCATGGCAATGGAAAATCCACCCTTTATTGTTTTTATTTTCCTACGAAAACCTTCATTTAGAGGGAATGTTCCATTGCCACGTTTGATTACCAGAGCGTACCCTCTGGTAATTTAACATAACTATTGAACATGACCATTTATAGTGAGTTTTCCCATGAAAAAAATGTGATTTTCCATAGTAAAATCTTAGTTTACCAGAGGGTATCTTCACCAACTTACAAGGTGGTGCCCCCGTTCGATAGCTAAGTTCGTTTATAACTCCAATAATTAACTATGGTTTATAGGTATAGTTAATGGGGTTCAAAAACCAATTCATAACTAGGGGGTGCACCACCTTGTAGCCATCAAACAGCACCACCACCCCCTTGATTTGACCCATGGGCTCTGACCCGTGACCGGCGACATTGGCTTTCAAGCATCGGCCATTGCGCCGATGCTCGTCGGATATCACCAGGATACATTGCACAACGTAAAAACATGTATTGCAAGCATGGTATACGATATATCTGTATATCTGTAAAAGATTCGATCTGCAGTCACTTTGTCTGCAACTTACATGCGGAATACATTCGGAATCAAATCCATCCATGCTTGCCCAAACAAGACATTGGAAGTATGGCGGAGTTGCTGGGAGTAGGCGCACGAAACAAAAACAATGGCCAATCCAAACCTTCCGGGAAAGGACTGGATAGAATATCTGTTATTCCCTTGACCCTGAAATTGATGATCAACCATCACCCGAACTGCAACGTAACTAAACTGCATCTGCAGTGCTTTTTCTCCCTCAGCCGCGAGTACGTTGCCCCGCTTCCTTTCGAGGTTCCGGGCCTATTCATCTCTTCGCGTCGGGCAATTTAACAGTTTGCTATTGCACAGATGGCACACTAAAAGGATTAGTTACACTAATGATTAGTTTCATATGAGATAAGGTTATTTTCTATGGCAAACTGTTACCAGAAAGTAGCTGGAAGTCATCCGGATGAGTCTACCTCCAAGCTTGGCTTCTCGTGGATTCCCATAATTATGATAGGTCCCAATATATTGGCTAGTATTTGGTAGTATAACCCCCTAGAATTTCATCAACAGGGGGTTTAAAACACTTCTCAACTGTCATGTAAAGGTAGCAGTTGTGGACGGTAACAGAGCATGAAACTGTGATCTGAAACGATCAACCAAGTGATCCCACTCAAAAAATCCTTCACCAAATTATGCACACTTTTTTGGGGGGTGACCATCATATCATTGGTATGTATCCCCATTAGATACCCTCATATTTCCACAATATACCATTCATATAGTAGTTCTATATACCATCTGTTTCTGGGATTCAAACAAAAGAAACCCACCGAATGAACGACCGGTTTCTAGCACCACCTGAAAACTTGGACTTCCAACTGCAGGACAAGTGGAGTCTGCTCAGCATCTGGGGGCCGAAAGATTGGTCATTGAGCATCATGTTACATCATCGTGGGTATCATAATCTAATGAAACTAGCAGATAAATCATAAATCTATGGTCAAATATTTAACTATATAAACATATATAAACTCTAATATTCTTCCGCTGTGTTGAAATACTGTATCTGATCATCAACTCCATCTGAGCTGTCGCAGCTGGCGCCGTTGTCTGCAAACTTGGGAAGAAAAACAACAACATCCAAATGGATTTTATTCTCCCCACTGTTTCAGGAATAATACATGGGGGTATGATCTTCACTTGATTAACCACTTTTGGGCAAACCCATCAGGAAACAAACCAACAAGGCTTGGAACTAAGTGACGATGGTTATCCCCAAATATGCTAAATGTGCCGTGGTGAAAAGATGAGGTTTCTCTGGGTTATGGTCATCCATCCCATAGTAGGGATCAACATCATAGATGTCATAGATATGGGGGTTTCCTAAAATAGGGATACCCCCAGATCATCCATTCTAATAGGATTTTCCCTTAAAAACCATACATTTAGGGGTACCACCATGACTATGGAAATCCCCATTTCTTTACTCCCGAACTGAACATGGATTGATTCCCCTTCCCCAACATGATGGGCCTAGAATCCAACTCTTTACCATGGCGCAGGTAAATTCAAATCAACCATTTTTTAATCCCAGATTTGCCAAAGATCATTCATTATCATCCATACAGTAGGTATGTCATTTTCAAACATTCCCGTAAAATTCCATGACTCCATCAACACAAACATCCATTACCCTCTGGTAATTTGCTACAGTTTGCTATTGAAAATGGCCCATTTGAATCGTTGATTTACCTATGGAAAGATGGTAATTTGCCAGTTCGCACACAGTAAAGGTTTACCAGAGGGTATGTATATACATATGTTTTTTTTTCGAAACTATCTAGGATTAGCCATGAACATAATCATCCTTATAATGATCAATATAAATTATCCGTATAAATCATCAACAAGATTAGCCTCCTATAAATCCATATAACCAGGAAAAAAACATGTCGCTACCATCTGCAACTCGCCAACTCAAACGCGGATTCCTAGCGCGCCAATTTCAGGAACAGCACCAGTGCCCAGCGGCTCCCGGCGGTGATTGGCTTGGCCTGATGCCAAATCCTAGGCTCCGGGCATCCCCCGCCAGAGCCTAACTTGGGATCCCATGCTTGGGACATCCGCTGGAAAAAACATGAACATCATGTATGGATATCTATAATTATGACATAAACATATCATGCGGATGATGATGCGGATGAAATTGATGAAATCTGAGGATCATGGGAATTATATATATTATATATATATGATGCGAATATCATGGGGATACATGGTACACAACTACTATATGAATGGTATATGATGGAAATATAATGGGGATACATACATACCAATGATACGATGGATGATGTCTCCTTGTCTAAGCTGATTTATAACTACGCTACTTCAAGCTTATGGGAAATATATCTGTAGTTACTTGCAGTTATAGGCCAACTCATAACTGGGGGTCATCACAGTGTAGGAATAACTGGGGCAGTTGTTGGATATAACGGGATATTTGAACAAGTTGGGATAGCCCCGAAATCCGAGTGTAAAGCTAGTTGTGGTTTTACCTCTGGCTACCTGTAGGGTCAACTTGATGTTGTTGATGATGATGATGATGATGATGGTGTGGATGTGGATGTGCGAGCCTGCGCAGTCGAAATGCACATGGACACGTCGCAAAAGCCATTTTGTTTGGAAATTTACAGGGAAAATCCCGGACGCGAATCCTGCGACACCCGTTTTGTGCGAGCCTGCGCAGTCGAAATGCACATGGACATGTCACAAGAGGCATTTTGTGCAGAAAATTACAGGGAAAATGCCGGACCCGTATCCCGCGGCAAGCATCGTGTGCGAGCCTGCACAGTCGAAATGCACATGGACATGTCACAAGAGGCATTTTGTGCGGAAATTTACAGAGAAAATGCCGGACACTTCCGAGACCACCTCGATTGAACACCAAGCCTTAACTGTTACCGTAAGAACCCCTCAGTGTGGCCACGCTGTTTGGGGAATGCGTCGAATGTGGACTGACAACCACGGGGGATGACTGACATGCCACGGCAAAAAAATGACACTTGCCAACCAAGCAGCTTGGTATCCATGAATATGCAGTCTCCTGTTTTGTGACCCAAAGAGGGAATGGATGGATACAGGCTGAAGACACTGCAATAACTGCAATAGATAAATAGAATATCAATACGTTAATTTGGTCTGGGCATATGATGTTTCTCAAACTCAAAACAACGCAGCTTTGGGTGTGGGGATAAATCATTTCCATATTTAATCGCGTCTAACAATGTGTAAAGAAAAAACCGGTTAATAAAATCAACAAGATCCCAAAAGATACATCCGCATGTTAATAAGTTTGCAATCAAGACCACTGATGTCCCGATAAAATCCGATATATGATGTTGCATACCCTCCTGTAATCAAGCATGGCAATTGACAAATCCCCCAGTTATATCCAATTGGAGATGATTTTCCCAGCTACTCTCTGGTAAACATACAACAAACTATGGAAAATCACCATTTTCAATTGGCAAATCCACTATAAATGGTCTTTTTCAATAGATATGTTAAGTTACCAGAAAGTAGAATCCTCCATTTAAAAGGTGATTTTCCAACAAGCCACGGGTACCCTGTGTTATCGCCAGTTTTTTCCCCGTCAGAAACCACCTTTGCCATGTCATGGTTAAACTCACAAAAAACACAATTCACATGTCTTTTTATATATATATATGTAACCAATAAAATATAGTCAATATCACCAAGGAGCACCAAAAGCAACCATTGTTGGTGAAACCACCATCTTTCATTGTTAAAATAGGTTAAGGTCTAGTAATATATATATATATATTTTTTTATACACCACCATATGTATATATATATACATTGCACCTTGTATTATATATATATATGTACACCTGTCAATGATCTCTGGGGTCACTCGCCCATTTCCTGTCCTGGTGCCATTTTGTAGACCAGCTCCTCCATGAAAGTGTTTTGTTGGTGGGAGAAGGTATCCCAGGCGATCCAATGTGGATGGCATCTATGGAAACCATCAAACCATATGGACAAGAAACCATTATATAAAGTATCTATAACAAGATGCATTGAAATGTCATCCTTACATTGAAAGAAATACCATGTATATTAGTATATATATACATACTGATGTGTTTGTCTGTTTATATATATATATATATATATGCATAATTATATATACAGTTCCACATAAGTTTGAGAAAGAAGTTGACGTAAGTGAGAAAGACATGCATGCATGGATCAGTGCACTATGGATATTTGAATGTATCTTTGTGCAGTAGTGGGATACTCCCTCCAGTAATCAGACATTGGTTGCGGAAAATGTTCAATTTACAACTGATTTTCCCAGTTGGAAACCTCCATTGTAGGAGATTTCCCAGCCAGCCATGTTTGATTCCCGGAGGTTATTCCCATTGCATCCGTATTACATCCCCATCATTCTTCAATATCCATTAGCGATGGTAATCCATTGGGTTCATAAAACTCTATCAATTTTATCCATGAACCACTATAGTTTTATGTCTATAATGGTGATTTTAGGATCAGCTGATTCTAGTTTTTATGTTTATAATTTTAATATCTATATCCTTTTAGTGTATATACACAATGTATATATATATATGGATGGAGGTTTCCTGAAATGGGGGTACCCCTAAATCATCCATCCATTTATAGCTGGATTTTCCATTATAAACCATCCATTTTTGGGTGTCCATGTTTTAGGAAACCCCCATATATATATATATATGTGTATATATATATATATATGTATATATGTACGTATAAATATATATATATATATATATATTCATGTTTCATCATGTTTATGTCGTCACCTGACTTGGGCGCCTGCTTTGGTTTGCCATCCCAAACATGCAACGCTCCGCCCTCAAAGGGTTCATCCGTGGGAAGCGCCAGGATGCATGAACCATCCACGTTGGCCCCATCCTCAGCGCAGCGGATGCCGCCAAGCCATTACCCATAGGTGATTAATGGTGATTTCATGGGATTTCATGGTGGTTGAATGGGATCTAATGGTGATTAATGGAGGTTTAACCTCTGGTAAACATACAAAAAACTATGGAAAGATCCACCATTTTATAGCTGGGTAAATCAACTATTTCTATGGCCATTTTCAATAGCTATGTTTGTTTACCAGAGGGTAGGGAAAACAACTCTGGATGCTGTTCAGACTTCCTAGACTTGGTGGTTTATCCATGTTTATCCCAGTATTTCTAGGGTTTCAACCAAAGTGGTGCAGGATTTCTTCCACAGTAGCTGCTTCTTTATTGAAGCAAAAACGTCGGTTGCAAAATCTACTTGGATTTGTGTAAAAAGTCACCACACAATAAAAACATGCTTCCTATAGATTCCCCAAATGGTGGATTTTCCATTGGTCAATTAAAACTTAACCTTAAACAAACCTAGGTCTACACACATCTATTCCTCAACTTTAATATCTACCATTCACCCTGGTTTCTCTATCGAAAGGCGGAGGCAGTAGATGTGCCAAGGGTCGATATGCTTCTTCAGCTCATCCTCGCCGTGCAGTGGGCGATATCTCGTGACAAAAGCATTCATCACCTGCCGACCGCTGTGAAGAGATGTGTTCTGAGCACACATGCATATCACTTGTAAAGGCTTGATGCTGAATATGCAAGAAAACCCAGGATGGCTTCAACTTGTTTGTAATGTGTTTCTTGCATAATTAAGAATACATCTGTCCACGTTTCTGCGTGCGAACATGTAAAATAAAAAAAAACAATCAACTGACAGGTCATAGGCTCAATCATAAGGCGGCCCGGACAAGAAAGAAACAAATCAGGAACGAGAAATCGGTGTTCGCCATTCTCATTAGCACGAACCATGGATCACATAATCCACAGTTATGGTCATTTATTAGTTATAACTGGTTATTTCAATGGAATTATACATTCTATAAATGGGGTTTTGTTAGTACTTATAAATGGTATTTCGGGCCATAACTGCAATATACTGGCAAATGGAATTCTCTATGGATTCTTTCCTCATTTTTCAACACAAAATCCCCAGGACCAGCTTCCTTAACCAATGTCCTTCCCTAGCCCATAGCTCTTCAAACGTCAAGGTACAGAGAACGGTTTGCTGCCCTGTTTAAAGCCCTTCAGGCTACCTGGCTCATGAGGCCCTTTGTCAAAAATTGTCAAAAATGATCAAAACCTACGTACGAGGTGGTGCCCACCAATTGTCAGTTGGTTTATAACCCATCATAAATTTTAACTGTATATATAATATAGTAACATATAGTAACGCAATATATATATATACATAACTATACTTAAATATATACTATATATATATGCATAATATATATATATACATATATATATATCATTATATAATATGCATACCATAAAGTCCCAGTTGTTAGAACTATAAACCAAACTAGCTAGCTTGAAGGTACCACATTGTATGAAATTAGCCATATTTTGGGGTGATGAACAAAGGTGTCAGATTTGGACTTCAAAAACGGGCCCGGTAAGTTGCATCATCTTCCACTGGAAGCACAGATCTAAAGCGCCCCCAAGAAGTTCGATGTCTACCATAGATCCAACATTTATTGGAAACCAACTTGAACTAATCAACTATACAACATGAAATCTCCATGTTTGTTGGTCAAATTCCAATGTTTACTTGTTTGGTGGGTTCAGTTTAAGGGATTGCTAGTGACACAAAAGCGCAGATTGCGGCCACCGGTGCAGTACCAGCACTCAAAGCTTTTGACGCACTCGCGCATCACCTCTCCCAAACACCTGAGACACGCACATGTGAGCATTGTTCAATACCTAGTCTGGTTGGTGGTTTCACATCCTCTGAAAAATGTTAGTCAGTTGTTCACACAAGTATTAGTCAGTTGGGATGATTATTCCCAATATATGTAAAGTCATAAAACATGTTCCAGTCACCACCAACCAGTTGTCATACTCTTTGGTTAACAGGGATTCCCACAGTTATGGCCATTTATTAATTATAACTGGTTATAAATGGGATTATAAGTACTTATACCTGGTAAAGAGCCATAACTGCGATGGATTATGATTTTGATAATCCCACTTTTTTACCAGCAATCGTATCACATCGCATCGACCAGCCAGGGGGAACAGCCCAGTGAAATCTGGCCCAGCAATGACTTGGTACCCAATTTTGATCCATACGCGCTGGCTTCTGTGTAGAGGTATGAAGAATGACATAGAATGACAAAGTACCAAAAAAGGCAACTTTTCAAGTATCAATGTGGACAGAAGATGGCTTTGAAACCTGGCAGATCGGTAAAATAGCTGGTCAATTCTTGTTCTCTCCCCATGCCATCTCTAGGTCTCAAGGGATACCTCGCAAAATTAGGACCTGATCCGGGTGCTTCTGCAGGCACACAAAAAAAACTCGAAAAGCCTGATGATTGATCAGATGTTTTTTTCATGTTTTTCCCTGATCAAATGTTTCTAATCTTGGAGTATATCCCTTAAAAAATCCCTCATGGCAGCCCGATCCAGCCATCTCAGCCATCTCAGCCCACCTCAACATGGGCTCATGGGGCATGATCTTTGGCTTCCAATTTTCCATAACCACCATATAGCAAGAGATGCGCCATTCATCTCCATAGCGAGAATTTCGGCCATAGTCTAGTGGCTGCTGCACATAACTTTCTTTGATCTCCTTGGATCGCCCACCGACCCCGAAAAATTGCGAAAAAGTCACCTCCAAAAAGGATAGAATAATAGACACACGTGTTTTACCACTGTTTTAGTACGATGTGATGTTTCTATACTTTCTTGGGTTTCTGATGTTTCTAGATTCCCAAAAAAGCAAACTTCATTAGAAATCACCGTCTCAAGGGCAGGTGGCTGGGAACAGCTGCTGAAGTCGTTTGGCCTTGATCACCTGAGGCTTCAGCGCGTGTGCAAAGATCCGCGAAGCTCCAGTTTGTCCAGAGTTCCTGAGGCGGTTTTCAGGCGGCGCATCGGGACCGTCGGGACCGTCGGGACCCGATGCCAAAAACACTGATATCACCAGTGATTCACCAGTGATTGGACTGGGGTAGTTTTATGGTGTTTTATGGGTATAAGTGTGGGATTTCAACCTCCACAAGTTGGGACATGACCCCACCATGGTTGGATAAAACACTTATGAGTGGAACTGCGCGCCAAAGTAGAGGATGGCACGTTTTGGGTGAGTCTAAAGTTAGGACTTCTGTTGCGGTTGAGGGCAGGATTTCCATAGATGGTTCCTCCAATCATGACATTCCAATCGAAACGAAGAACGCACATGCCAAGCAAACCTTTACGCCCTGTGAGACTTCTCTTAGGAAGATGATACAACGCGCATCCTTGCCTTGTAGCCCCTTTCGGCCCCTTCGGCGTACCCTGTTTGGCAAGTCAAACTGGGGCTACACACGGGAGAGTAAACCCCTTCGGATAAACCTGAAGTTATGCCTCATTGAATTCCAATTTTAGCCATCATCATTATATCACCATTAATGTGGGTAAAACAAGAACTGAATAACTAATAATATACCATACAAAGAACAATAAATATCCGGTATCAACCATTCCCAAATAGATGGTTTAAACTTGCTTTAACCTCATTATATCCTATTTATATCACCATATGATACTATCAGCATGATCACCGCATGCAAACCGAGCATCTTCTCGCTGGCTTCATCTTGAAGCAGGCTGAGAAGCACTTTGGCATCTCTGAACAAGTCGTTACTTGGACATAGTCCACGTTGAAGTAGATACCTGGGAGCATCCAGGGTTCGACGATTCGACTCGCCAAGTGGGCTCTGAAGAGAGCCATGTTTCACTTAAGATGGCTCTTCAGAGCCATAGTTTACTTTGATTTTATTTGTTAGATAAATTATATACATTATATTACAGTATATGGTATATCCCATGTACAAGTTGGCAAGTTGGATATGGTCGTGCCCCGCACAAGGGGATGCCCAAGTTCAGCTTTCAGGGTCTATGCGGTCTGCAGGAAATTGTACACAAGGATGTTTACCCAATACAAGGGGGTTCATGACGGGTTCATGTAAATTTCCCTTGAAATCCTGTGAGCGATTGAATGGATGGTGCATTCACCCCTTAACAGTAGCGGAGCTACGACTTGTGGCATCAGCAGACTTGCAGTGGCAAGCCCCTTCCCCGCAAAGGACAAAGAAGCTTTGGCTCAGTATGCGTAGATTCTCTGCCGTCACAACGTTCTACAGAAAAAAATGACCATGTAACCTACGTACCAATCAGAGCAACCAACGAACGTCCGAACGACATGACAACCCGACGCAAGATTCTCAACACACAATGAAAGGGCAAAAACCGGCATTGCGCGTGCATACATATACAGCACACACAATTAATTGTTATCAGTATTGTTAATACTATCAATATTGTCAGTATTCTAGCTTCGTGTTTTATTTTGATATATTATGGTATTACATTACATTATAGTCTTATCATAGTGTGGTATAGTATAGTGCAGTGTACAATGGTAAAGCATAAACATAGAATCATATCACGACATAGTATATACATTTGTATATGCAGGTATAATCATCCTGAAGCAAATAGACTTTGTTCAAACATATTCCCATTTTAGTAACGATTTTCTAACATGTCCACATTCTATCTACTCCAGGATGACTATATATATATTTATGTGTGCATGTCCATGTAGATAAATAAATAAATAAATAAATAAATTAATTAATTAATACTGTAATTGCAATTTTAAGATATTATAAATTAGCATATATTAGCATTAACATTAACACACAACATTACTATTGTGAATATTATCAATAATATATAAATATAATATCAATATTGTTCAATATTCTCAATATTACCAATATTGGTAAGTAGTTTTTCATTTTTTTTAGCATGTTATATTGTTGTAGATGGGTAAATCACCCTTTTTTAATTGGTAAATCGGTAAATCAACTATAAATGGCCATGTTAAATGCCATTTTCAATAGCTACAGGATGGTGCCCCCCAGTTATAAGTTGGTTTATAAACCCCATTAACTAGTTCGTTATATCTACCATAAACCATAGTGAAATTGGAGTTATGTTCACCAACTTAGCTAACGAACTGGGGCACCACCTTGTAGAAATAGTGGGTTTTCCCATTAAATATGATGATTTTCCATAGTTTTTTGTATGTTTGTTGACCAGGCCGGGTATCTTTTCAAAGATCCAACCAACATCCGCGATCCAAGAGACTTGGACAGGTTTCGGACGCTGAAGTTGGAAGACGTGGCATCAGAGACCACCTCAGGGAGCCGGTGGCTGGTTGGGATGGGATATCCACTGCATGGGTTGGAAAACATCTCTGGAATTGCTTGGGATTTTGGGATACCCGGCCTGGTAAACATACAAAAAACTATGGAAAGATCCATCCATATTTAATGGGAAAATCCACTATTTCTATGGTCATTTTCAATAGCTATGTTAAATTACCAGAGGGTATCCAGTATTGTCAACGGTAAAATATATGAGATATGGAAAAAAAAGGAGGATTGTTAAAGCCGTTGGATAAGCATTTGCTTAATGCTGGTGAATGGGAAAATAGCCAAGAATCATGGATGAATCATGAATAATTGGACATTAATGGACTACTAATGGTGGTATCAGTGGGTATGTATCCTTTGATCAACTAAGAGTTCGCGACTGGAAGCCATGGCCTATTTAGTTCGATGATTTCCGTTCTAAACATGGGGATTTCCCAAGCAAACTGTTAGTTTACCAGTTTATATATGGATTTTGCGTATATGGAATAGTATGGGCGAATATACTCTATCAATATCTCCAAAGTGTGTACACATACATATATACATATATATATATTGTATGCTGTATGCCGGCCATTGTGAGTATATAGTTTATAATTCTTTCATTAGTGAAGAGCGCACAGAAAATTAACCCTCTAGTCATCTATCTATGGGAATATCCCAATTCTTGCCAGGAACATAGTCAATAGATGCATCTCCGGATTAAGGGAAATATCTTATACAAGTAAATCAATTACTACAACTGGATCTTTGAGGATATATGTATACATATATATATAATTATATAATATATATATATATGTATATATGTCCCGGCACGCCATGTTTGATTACTAGATGGCAACTTGGACGGAAATCTACTCCAATCTCCCATCCCATCAAACAAAGCTGTTTCGTGACCAATGAACCATCAAGCAACCCTCACCTGGCAGGTGAAGAAAAAACATCGAATTATTGATTTTAAAGAGAATCAACAAACCTATGTTTTTTGATGATTTCTCGAAATCAGAAAAATCAAGAAACTTGTCAAAACGCACTTTTTTTGATTTTCCTGATTCTTCAAAATCATCTGGGCAAATTTTAATATTTCACTAACCTGAATTAAGGCCATTTGGGGATGATTCCCCTTATTACCTATGATTTCCAGTGAGGTCGCAGTGAGGTCGTTATAATTTACCCAGAATCATATGTGTTCCATTGTTTTTTAAAGTTTCGCCCAAATTTTGATCCAATCAGAGACGATCGGAACAGGCCCGGTGCCCGGCAGACTTAATAAAGTGCCCATATGTTTAGTTGTCAAACCATCCAGACATCATATTTGGTGGTTAAATCACCATAAATCACCATACAATAACCATATTTGGTGCTTAAATCACCATAAATCACCATAAAATCACCATATTTGGTGGTTAAATCACCATAAATCACCATAAAATCACCATATTTGGTGGTTAAATCACCATAAAACACCATAAAATCACCATATTTGGTGGTTAAATCACCATAAAATCAACAGCTTGCCACATAATAAGTTCAACAGGTTATATTTCATGCTATTCTCGCTACCAAAATACGGATGCCAAAATAGATACCCTTCCCCAAGGTCCCCAAAAATCCTATGGTGTACCAGAGTATCATTATAAGTTTCCTTTCAAAAGGCCATATGGCTGGGTAGAGCCCATTTTCAGACACTCACATGTTTGATTCCTGGACCTACAAAAAAATATCGCTGCTGAGACGCCATGGCAATCCCTTTGTTCATCGCCTGAACCTGTGCGAAGAGTGCAGTGATGGCATGCTGTGCAGAGCGCTTTGCGCGTTGCTTCCACCAGCGCAAGAAAGACCAAGCGGAACCTACGGGGCGACGTGGCTACGGGGCACATGTTTTTGTTTTTTGTTTTTTTCCGGTTTGTCTTACTGGCACTTAATAGCAAAAATTGGACTTAATCAGCAAACATTAGGATAGTTCATGGGGATATTTGATACAGTGGGATGTAACCATGCAGATTATGGTGAAATAGTTACAATGGAGATGTAAGTAATGAGTATATTATTGGTGAAACATATGCATTATGTAACATTCCCTGAGGATCCATGCGCATAAATAGGGTCAAATCGGAAATGCATGCAAATAATGAAGTCATTTCTGATGATCGCAAATAGCGCACGCATTGTCGAAATGTAAAAGTCGGAGATTGCATGT
>Ga0126342_10013523_pt1 | contig 14443 bp, 16 predicted proteins | sample Cyp1metagenome_FD_92528 | JGI IMG/M metagenome (GOLD analysis project Ga0126342, IMG submission 92528) | Coral microbial communities from Lord Howe Island, Old Settlement Bay, Australia - Cyphastrea 1 metagenome | ecosystem: Host-associated > Invertebrates > Cnidaria > Coral ... | reverse complement strand
CAGTAGCGCAGTGTTCACGTTGCTTCTCTTGGCAGCGGGTGTCTTCTACTGGCTCTGGGCCGGGATGCCAAAATCGTCCGATTCCGATTCCCAGAGGTTTGTAGAGGCGGGTCCCGGTCCCGGGGTTCAGCCTGTTCAGCACTCTAACAAGGCCGATTCTTTGAGCCTTTGAGATCTTCAATGAGGTTAAATATGTTTAAATATGTTTTAATGATTTTAACAAATAATCCTGCAATTGCAATGTGAAGTCCTGCTTTGTTCAGCTTTGTTCATGTCCATGGCACGCGCATGGTGCGCTCAGAGCCAAAGCTCGTGGTCTGATGCGCCTCCTCCGGGAAGCGCTTCACTCATTTGCAGCGATCTCAGCGCGGAGATCGGATGGAAACGACAAGGCGACAAGGCGACAAGGCGACAAGGCGACTACTCTTTGCCACTTCCAAAATCTTCCAAAGATATCGTTCCAACGTGTTGGAAAATGGATAGGCAACGAATAAAACCAGCTGACGCGACATTTCTTTCGTGTCAACTTTCATGCAGCTTTGATTGAAAACACTTTGCCTAGAAATATTTGAGATTGTCTTACCATCTGAGGTTAGTAAGAGTTTGACAAGTTTGACATTCAATTTCTTTCAAGCGACCAGCGTTTCGAGCGTAAGGCTGTGGACTTGTCGCTGTCGAGTGCTTTGCAGCCGTGCTCTTTGTAAGTGACTTTCTCCAGGCGCACAGCACGGCAAAGTCTTGCAACAAGACTGGCAAATTGACTTCAATGATTGTTTAAATGTACTTTAGTGATCTTTAGTGTCTTTATCATCTTTAATCGTCTTTTATCTTTCCACATTTTCGACATTTCGCCACATCTTTTCAGCACAGCTGTGGCCGAATTGGGGAAGAATATTTTTTTCGAGTCCGAAGATTAGGACGCAGCCAGCCAGTCTTGGAATCACAGGAACAGGTGGAGTCCATCCAGATGAATAGCACATTAGTGGAAACGTGCCCTGATCTGAGTTAGGCATGGCAGGCATGACTGAGGCCTTTCAGATGCAAGGATCCCCTACTATGTTGCTACTTCGAGCATTGTGTGCTGAAACAAAATCAATGAAAGTTCATGATTCATTTCATATTCATTTCATATTTATTTCACAATTCATTTTCATATTTATTTTCATATCCACATGGTATCCGTTTTGGTGTTTTCATATTGATCCTTTTTTTTTGTGTAAACTTCGCCAGGTACCAGCGCACCCATGGGCAGCGGGCGTCCTTCACCGAGCACTTCATGGCAATCTTCGGGCCAAGCTGGTCATCCCCTGGGGTCATCATGGGTCATCCCATGTCATCCCATGGCCTTTTACGCCATCGGAAAGCCATGGCTTTCCGACAGAGAATTTTCCATGGAAAAAACTGTTTCAAAACCATGGAGACATGGAAAAACTGTTTCAAAATGTTTGAACAATGTGATTGAACTTCAACTGACGATACAGCGGTCTGATATGGTCTGATGATATTATTTTCAAAGGGTCACTTAGGTTATGCACCCTTTGGGACACTTGTTGGATTTTGCTGTGCACCATTTTCGCGAGATTGTTTTGGCAGCATGAGGAGAAAACAACATCTGGAAAAAAAACTGCAATCGGAACGGAAGCAACATTTGTTGACATGTCAACACATTGGATTCATAGTGCGATCAAGTTCCCTGTCGACATCTGTCGACATGTCCAGGGCATCCCAAGACACCCGGTGACATATCGTATCCGTTTGAGGAGACAAAACGAATCTAGTTGTATTGAAAACATTTGAAAACCATTTCCGCCACGGTGTGGAGGTGGACATGGCCGTTTCCATTTCCCTCTGCCCCTGAGACTGGGCCTTGCGCGTGACAGTGGAGCAGTTTGGTAGAGTTTCATCTTTGTTGACTTTGGATTTTTTTTATATCAAAATACATCAAATGTAGGACATTCATTCACTCACTCAGTCATTCATTCATTCATTCATTCATACATATTCAGCATCAAGTTGGAGCCGGCTAGCATCTTTTATTTCAAGCGAGTTACTCGCTTCCAGTTAAGTCTAAGGTTGTCGTGCAAGTTGTGCCAAATTGTGTGAGGCCTGACTACACGGAGCCAGCCATTGCTGACGAAGAGGTTTGGAGCCAGGAGACAGGGACGTCTGCGCTGGCACTGCCTAACGTCATACCAGAAAAAAAACACGACATACCACGACACACCATGACATACCATAACATCGCATGATATACCAGTACATTCCAGTACATACCATTACATACACTCTAATTTCATTACATTTCATACCTTACATTCGTAGATAGACAGAAAGATGTTCTCATGGCCATGGCACGTGGCAGGAGAGCACCGATGACCACAACAGTTTGGGCATCGCCGGGGAGGAAAGTGAGGAGATGATGGAGACGGTACAGGCAGCGGCTTCAGCGGTTCCACCGATCATCCAAACTAGATCAGTTTAGTAAAGCTATGGTGACTTGGTGATCCATTTTGAGAAACCCCCAAATATCATCAAATATCCAAATGGGTATGGATCAATACCTATTAATACCATTTTTAGTGGGATGAACATCCATTTACCAGCTATTTTGATGTGAACAGAAGGGGTACAAGGTTTTGACACACTGCCAAATGTGTTTCAAGGATACACAGTGTGTGTCGCATGACGTTAGAGCCACCGTGTGTAGGGTTCACTGCTGTGCCAAGGAGCCAGGAGCTCGGCCAAGGTGCTAACGTCGAGCGAAACGAAACGACAAGACGATTGGTTTTTGATGGTTTTCGGTGTCGAGATGTCACGATCGAGCGGTTTTCCAAACGTTTTCTTCTCTGGTTCTTTGGAGAGGATGTGCATGGAAGGCTTCTGGAATTGGATTTTCCTTGAGATTTTTCGTGGCTTTCAACAGAAACAGCTCTGATGGGCTCTGATGTCCTTGGTCACCAGGCAGAGGCACACCCGTGATGGCAACCAGACTGATTGAATTCTTGTGCTAGCACCGCCTTCCAAAAATGTGGGCCGACAGGGCGAAGTCTCCCCCAGATCCAGACTGTCAGCTCCCATCTCCATCCATCTCCACTGCCAGTGTGGTGCTGAAGGATTCCGTAAGAAGATCATTGGAAGACCTCTGATCTGAGATCGCACATGGAAACCAAATGCTTGCCTGGTACCCATTTGTTGCAAATTTGGACTGTGGTTCCCTGATACAAATAGAGAAAAGATGAGAACAGCAATAAAAGAAAACTCAAATGATGGCATTTCAACGGTCCTCGAAGGAAGCTTGGAAGTTCTTCCAACGATTCAGTCAGTCAGACTTGGGTACTCTTGGCTTCTTTGCATGTTGTCTTTTTCATTTGCCTGTCCGTGCAACATTGGCTCTCAGATTTGTCACTATGAGAGCCAGCTACCAGCTGCTACCAGCTGCTACCAGCTGCTACCAGCTGCTAGCATTAGCACAATGCAACATACACAACATACAGACTGCATACAGTAACTTAAACAGTAACATACACATAGTTACTTTAGTCTGGTCATATCTCCTTTGGTGGATTCGAGACACTCGAGACACCGACCATCCGGGCCATCCCAAGGTCCCAAGGGCAGCCAAAGATAGCACTGGCAGCCCGACATGGTAAACATATGGTAAAACATACAGCGAAACCCAAAGAGACAGTTGCAAAACGGATCGTGAGGACAAAACATGACATGACAAAACAGGGCCAATCAGATGTCAAGGTGACACGATGAGACTCACAGACTCACTATGAGACTCTTCGGCGCTCAGCTTTGAAAAATCGCCCCCGCATGTGGGCTGAGCATCGATGAAGCGACCGGTTGGGAGCCTCAGGACCCAAAAATCGACGAAAATCCATGAAAATGTCAGTGACGATGTAAGGGGAATGATGGCATTTCCAAAGAGCAATGGGTCCCAGGTTATAATGTGTGCAATGGCTGGTTCATGTCCGCACTTGTTTCTTTGCAGAAAAGGAAGTTTGGTGCCAAGCTAGACTTCGTACTCTTGGAAGCTTGACGCTCTTCAAAGAATGTTGCAGTTAGTTGTGGTGTGGGCGTATGGGCAGAACAGCTATTATACTTGATCCAGTTCATGCAACAAGCCTCAGAACACAACCAATTTCCCAAGCTGTCTTAGCTATAGATGCTACGGTGTGAGCCCCATTCACAACCGCATGCATCATAGTTCAACAATCTTCAACAATCTTCAACAATCTTCAACAATCTTCAACATACCAATTAAATCCAATTAAGCACACAAGCTCTGCAGTTGGAAGAGAAATCCAGTTTGCTGATGTGAGACTGTGGGCATCGGCCATCCAAAAGCTCCGAAAGCTTCTCGTCTAAGGCTGACGAGCCTCACGCGCAGGCAGCAGTGGATGCCCTACTTTGGAAGGCTCAGCCACGAAGCGATGAACTAATTTTGGCGAATTTTGGCGAATTTCCTGGAACAACAAACAGGTTTTGCCAACGGTCGAGCGATTCATCCTTTTTACTTTGGATTGCTGGGGTTCTGCTATGCTTTGCTATCAAATGGTGAATTTTTTTTACACATGCCTCAGCCATCAGAAAAATCTTCAGGCAAGCCCCAGAGCACCAGGCCGCCGGAGACCTTTTCGGAAACGGTTGCCATAAAGATCCATAAAGAACGACCATGACTGGGGATGGGACCCAAATGGTGATGACTTGGACAAGGATGACAACGGGAGTCCCGCTACGAGAGAAGGATGGTCTTTGCGGCGTGTTTCGTCCTCTTTCTTCGCGTCCATATGACAGTTTTCCTTTGCTTTGCTTCTTGGTTTGGTTGTGTGTCTTTGTTCTTTTTCTTGCCAAGATGGGTTGTGTTTCTTATCGCTTTGAAGCGGGTCTGTGAAGCGGGTGCCCAAAAGTGGCATTTTCTTGGAGAATTCTGATGGACTGATGGAACTCCTAGTGCAGAATGTAGCAACCTCAAAGGTCCTTCGGTACAACCCCCAGGTCATGATGGAAACGGTTTCCTGCGCTTGGTTGGAAGGGTAGTGGTAAAAGATGGTAGCCGAAGGGGAGGCAATTCGGAGGGGTTACACAAAAGAAATGCGCCAACTCAAAGAACGAGGCTGAAAGAGAGGCAAGGCCCCAGAGAAGAGATAGGTTAGGAAAAGATGTATTTGAAAGATTTTGAAAGGGGTTATTTCCTACAGAACAGAACCTTTGGAGTTTGCTGATACGAAAAAGATATCCTGTCGAAACCTGCCGCAGACCAACTTGGCATGGCATTTCCCTAGTTTTCATATGTTTCAATGTCCAAATCGTTTAGCCCTTACCCGTTGCCCGCCTTTTCATTTACCGCATCGCAGGAGGAAACTCGCCCCGGGCAACCACGCCTGCATTCAAGTTGCTCAGCACAACAAGGGTTGAGACGATGGGATGACATGGATGACAGGGATGACAGGGATGACAGGGATGACCATGACTAAGAAGTGTCTGCCTCTGTCGGCTGTTAAAACACTGAGGGCTCTACCCCTTCCAGGCGCATGTCGAAAGTGGAATGAAAAGTTGCATTTCTTGCGATTTAAAACGCAGCTTTTCTTTGATGCCCGAAGTGCGCAACGTGCGCAACGTGCGCAACGTGCGCAACGTGTCCGTTTCCCACCGCGTTGCAGGTCATCCATTGTTTCCCAAAGTGCCACCTCGCCTTGGGGGGCCGGGGGCCTGGGTTTGCCACATTTTGCAACCTGAGAGTGACGGCTTTGCGATGGCAGTAGCCCTCATGACATGTTGGAACTTTGGCGAGGCTTCTCCTGCCCGACGTTGAGGCCCCAGCGGCCCCAGCTTGGATTGGTTGGCTGGCTGCCAACCAATTGGTGCTGGCTGAAACTAATTGTAACTCCCACCGGTGCAAGCAAGGATGGGCCTTGAGAAAGCTCTTGCCGGAGATTCAGTGGTGTTTTTTTTCTCAAAAAACATTTTCAGATTTTCTCGGTGTAAGCCCGTGCACCATTTGACTCATCAATAGCGACACGATATCCGCCAGAAAAGGCAACGCCCCCAGCTTTTCCTCAGATTCTGAAGCCCGTCAGGCTGCCAAAAAGGCCGATGAAACAAATACATGGGCATCCTAAACATAAATATCCAACATACCATCTGAACACGAAAAGACATATATGATATTATATGGTTGTGAATTATCCCATATCCTTTGATTCATCTAAAGATAAGAGCCACTCAACCAACGCGTATATTTGGTGTCGACATTCGACGTCACACATGCCTGGGATGGAGCACAAGATTTCACGCTGGCGATTGATTCATTGATTCAATTTCTGAAGGCTTTCTGATGTCGCTTCTATAGACTCTATAGAGATGTCGCTAGATGTCGCAGATGGTGGATAGATATGGATAGATTGTGTGGCGAAATCCAAGGTGTCTGGCTTGGGCAATGGAGTCCATGGAGACAAAACAGCCAGGGCACTCCAGGGCCGTCAGTGCGTTTTCCTTCGACTCCAGCGCTTCTCGCTGGATGAAGTTTCGATTTTTTCAGGGTCACCAACCACGTTTGAAGATTTCTGCTGGATTCTTCTGGTACTCGTAAATGGTATGACATGGTATGACGGTCTCTAAGGACAGCCCTTGTTCAGAAATGTGTAGATACCTCTTGTGACCCAAAGATGACCAATGTGGTGTTGATGCCAAATACCGTTCGGCCTACAAAACAGCGTTTTATGCAGTTTTATGTCATGTACAAAGCATTGAATACCCATGGTTAATCATGGTTATATGATGATACCATATGATACCATTGTTAAATACACATGAAATACCCGTTAAATAGTCATTTTCCATAGCAATTCAATAGCCATTCAACAGCCATTAATATGTTATGTACTCCCGTGTTTCGTGGCCGGTTCGTTTCGTGGCGTTCTTTTTCCCTGGGGACACCGAGGCGCAACCCCCATGGAAGGCAGGATCCATGGAAACCTCCTGCCATTGGTCCATACTTTTTACAAGCCTCCTGCCATTGGAAACCTCAAATCTTCAGAATTTGATCAGGTAGCGCGAGTAGACACTGAACAGGCCAAGGTGGGATGGCGGGATGTGCATTGTGGAGCAAGTGCATCTAGTGGAGCAAGTGGAGCATTGTAAAGATGTTACACTGATGTATATAGCTGGCGTAATGTAGGCAGTAAGTAGCATGTAAGTTACTACCATGCTGCTGGTGGTAGTAAGTAAATGTACAAGATATTACCTGGCACGTAGGTAGTCTAAACAGTAAGTAGATTCGTACCAAGCAATGTTTGGTAGTTGGCAGTAATGAATTGGCAGGAGCAGGGCAGGGACAGGGTTGTAGTGTCAATTTGGGAGTTTGATACATTATATGATCATACACACAGCGGATGGGTAGTTGATGGGTCGTATTAGGTGCGCTATGAGTAGTATATAGGTTGTATATAGGCATGCAATGGGTAATATATATATATATATGATTTGTATCTACATATGAGTAGCAAATATGTACACTTGGTCGTAGAGGTAGGCAAGAAGTGTATAGGTGATATATAAACATAGCAGGCAGCGTGCAGTGGGAGGTCGCAGCTATGGGGGGGATACCGTTGGGGATAGGAGGGCCAGGGACTAGGTCGCAAATTCGACAACGTAGAGGAAACACCTTGACCCTCTAATGTTTTTAAAATCGCGCAACAAGAATGAAGAATCATGAATGCCGTATCCCAGTCCAGTGCAAGCAGTGGGGCTGTCAGACTTTTGGCAGTGTCACTTAGTCAGTGATACGAGGCTGCGCCTGTCGTGGAAGTGAGGACAAAGGCGGAGCTGTCTAGTCTATCGAATCTTGCGAGGGAACCGGGCAAATAGATGCAAACAGTTTCAAATAGGGTATTGTTTGCGATGAGGTCTGTGCAATTGTGTTTTCCGTTTTCCGTTTTTGGTGGGTCGACTATGGTTTGAATTTCTTCAGAACTGCCACAGAGGACTTGTACCTGGTACTACATAACATACATAAACAATCATAAACAGACAACATATTCTCTGAGATGCTTGCGGATCAGAGATCGGAGTCTTCAAGCTGCGGAGTCGACAAGGAATTTGAAGTCAGTAAGTCTGCTATGTCTCCGGAGGCGATGGCGATGCCAGAGGTTCCTAAAGGACCTGCAACGGTGGCGCCCCGACCGCAGGTCCAAGGGAAGCAGACCTTGAAGCATGCAGATCACATGCAGATCACATTCATCACAGATTCATCGCACACATTGCACACGCATCCAAGGGAAAGAAATTCTTCACGGTTCAACATGTGCTGAGCTTCCAGGTCAGGACACATAGACCAGTGATGCAAAGGACAAGAAACGCAACTTGAAGGACTCAAGTGACAGATCTGACAGCGATCTCACGATGCGATACAGCACACCATAGCACACCTACCTAACCCTCCTGCCTGCGTACCTACTTACCTACCTGCATACCTGCATCTCCACATGCCAACATGGTTAGAAACTTCGCTTCATACAACATACATGCACACCTCGTATATCTGGGCATACTACCGTGCCAACCTACCTACTTAGATACATGGAGACGGGGTACATGTCCATGCGAAAGAAAGGTGTGCAGTGCATATTGTCAGATTAAGTTGCCTGATGCCACAGTGCATTGCATTGCGTAGCACAGCATAGCATTGCATTGCGCTATGTTTCATCGCTGTGACATGGCATGTTTGCTCAAATACGCAAATGCCTGCAAATGCCCACCTACATCGCCTTTGCACAAGCATGCCTACATTCTGGCTTGCTTCCATGCCCACCTTTGTGCAACAACAGGGAGGTGCGATTTGTCAATTCACAGACATGGCAAATCGTACAATGCGGCATCGGCGTACCGCCTTTTTGCATCTTTTTGCTGTGTATCCATGTTCTCTGGCTTCCGGAGCTTTATACGTCTTCCATGTGTGTATAAATATATATATATGTATACACATATTTGATTCTGTTTGTATATTTAACATAATTTTTGACATAAAATTCAACATATTTTAACATTGGATCATGTGCACCTTTTGTTAAGATTTCCGGGTTTGTTGCAGGCGCCTCCATGGCGAGCCGTGCCTGCCGTGCCTGCCGTGCCTGCCGTGCCTGCCGTGCCACCCCCCGTGCCACCTGCTGTGCCACCTGCTGTGCCGCCACCCGCGGGAGCCGCGCCGGAGCGACCAAGAGGTGCAGACGTTGGTTGATGATTCGATGAGTTCGGGGATTATACTACCCAATGATGACATATGATGACTAATTTTGGTCTAAGATTGGGTATTATGATAATCTAATAGGAGCATCACTATTAACCAGTTGGAATGACACAGGCTTTTTGAACACTGCTCAAGTGGAGTGTGAGTCGTGTGTTTTTTTCCCTCTCAGATCCAATTAGAGCATATACAAGGAAGATTTCTGAAGACCAGGTGTTAGTTTTTTGGGAGACAGGTGTTCAAATTTTGAAAAGTATCAAAGTATTTTGAATATGTTTTCTTGGCGAAATATGAAGCACTTTGAAAACAACTGTGAAAAAGCTTCACCGCGACCCATTGTGAACACACTGTGGCCTTCAACTTTGCTGTGCATAGTCACCGGTAAGCCACCAGGAATTTGATCGTCATATGTTTCATTGTTCATGCTTTTTCTTGGGGTCTGATCTGTTTTGAAACACGCGTCACCAATTTTTTAGCACATAGAATGGGAAACTCGTTGGTTCATGACGCTGCCAGCCTGCGTGGCTAGCAAGAAGGCTGGCTGAAAGAAAGAAACTTGCTAACAGAATCACTGGCGGACTCTCTGCCAGTTTCTGTCTGGTCTCTTTTTTGCAGTCAGCTTCTTTTTGGTGGCTATGAATGATCAGGCCGCTACTCAGTAGTAGCTGGTTGCACCCTTTTCTGTTGGAGAAAGAGGACATCACAGGTGAAAGCGATGCCAGAGATGCTTCGCTCAACCCCTCCACCCGACTCACACCAAAGAAGGGTTAAAAGCAATCTTTATTTTACACCTCGAGCGGTGACCTTGTATTTCGACCAGAGCTTAGAGCGGGTGGCCTTAGCACCCAGTCATCAAAACTTTTGGCGACACTAGTGGACCAAAGCTGCTGCTGACCTTGCCGTCGAAAATTCAAAGGTTGCCTTCAGACCAGCAAAAAACATCAATAGTCAAACGCATAGAGTTTGAGACTTACAGTGGGTTTACAATAGGTCGCACTGAAGCATTTGTATTTTCTTATGTCTGATATGTTCAATGATTTGAGCACCTGACTCGCAAAAACCAACACCTGGCCTTCTTCCTGATATACATTTACTTCCCAGATCCCTCTCATGTTTTCCTAGCCCCATTCAAGCTTTCGTGGCTTCAATTGTCGTTTTTTGCGAAGGTCCTAGTGGAAACAGCACTGCCACTGGCAGCACTGGCAGCGGTGCGAGTTGCAGCCTTGGGATGCATCTCATCATTTTTCGGCGGTGCTACAGTCATGATTGACTCATGATTGACTCATGATTGACTCATGATTGACTCATGATGTTTCAAGTTGAATTGGTTTGCCAATCTAGCACAACGCCGATTGCAGGGAATTGTGCAATGTTTAGTTTAAAAACAGACTGGGTCCTGAAGTTGCCATTTCCCTTGAACCACTGCTTGACACTTTGGAATTCACCAACGTTTTTGAGCGCTCCCGCGCTAAAACTCGGAGAAGCGTCAAAATGTCGAGGCTTCTCCAAAGCTGCTGCTGCTGCTTCTTCCGCATGGATGCCAAGATGTGCCACGACAATTTTGGAGTTTCCGAAACGACAGACGGTGAAAAGCCGAAAAGCCACAGGATTCAAACCCTTAGCCTCAAACATTACTGTAAATCCTAGATCAACGGTTTGAAACCAGTGTTTTCACAGCTCCTGCTATATACAAATAATTATATACATATGTATCTGTATGTATATATATAATCATCAAAAGCACTGCTCTCTGAGGGGCTTGTACCGAATCCCAACGACCTGTTGCGCACCTCGGCAAAATCGACGATTGAATCTACTGTACCTGAGTTTTTCCGTGAGACCATTTTCCTTTTCCCGGCAGGGAAGGGGACAGGATATGTTGGAAGTGTCCTTAAAATGGTAAGAACTTCAATCCCCGCTGTGTCCATGCATTCTTCTCACGGTTGCTATATGGGTTTTCCTTTGGCAACTTTATGGTTTCTTCCTTGCCCTGCATGGCTTTCATTTTGGGAGTCTTATTTTTTTATACATCATAGCCATCATGACATGCATCACCACTGCAATCCCCATCAGCATTCTCAGTGCCTTCACGTGTCGTTCGTAATTCTAATTCTATTCTTCTGTGCCATAAACTTACCTCTCTCAAGTCTCCCATTTTCTTTTTGTTCAAGCCCTCACCTGAAAAATGCCCTTCGCTCAAGTTACACATTAGCCCAAAGGTCACACTTGAGCAATTTCCAAATCCCCAGTAGGTTGATTATAGCAGGTGATACTACCCCATATATATATAGATAGATAGATACATATATATATATACATATATATACATATATATATATATACATAGATATCCTGGATGATCATATTCCATGATGGGAATCTCCATTAACCAACAGAGTTCCCAAGCATTTTGAAAAAAAATGGTAGAGGCCGTGGTGAAGAGCTGCTACGGCAAACAGCACAGTTCGGGCCCGAGCTGTATGAGCTGTATGGGGCATAAGGAAGGATTGAAAGGATGGAAAGTTCAAAAGGATGGAAAGGATTGATAGATTGAAGAGGTGGGAAGATGTTGGAAGATGTTGCAAGAAGCGGGAAGTGGAGAAACATGGAGAAACTGGTGAAATTCGCGCAAGTTCACAGGCCAATCTCTGAGACAAATCAAGCGCAAGTTTGAAAAGTAAGGAGTGACCAGATATCGCAATCCAATAAGCATGTAGGGAAGCAGTGAAAATAGATGGAAATAGATGGAAATAGTAGAAAGGAATTAAAAAATCGTTTTGAGAACGAGCCCAATCTCTTTGTGAAGTGCAACTGACAGACTGAGCGCAAGCTGCTTGACTCAAAGGCTTCATCAACAGAATGAGATTGCGCACAAAAAGCAGGAGGCGTGCCGCGTGCCTAGATCTGTCGAAGCCTGCGCCCTGCGGGGAGAGCACACGAGTGACAACGAGTGACAACGAGTGACAATGTGGCTGGGAGATACTTTTTCGAATTCTGATGTTCAACAAAGGGATTTGGATGATTTGGTTCAAACCTGCGGGAATCTTATGTTACAAGTCTTGCGTCAAAAGTCTTATCTTACAAGTTTTGTGTCAATCATTGCAAGTGTGGAGGAAGAACGAAGAAAGCAGGAGGAGATCGAAAAACGTCGAGCAGAGGTTGAAGAGAAAAGGTGGACAGCTTACAATGCTTCCATTGTGTGCATTCAAACACAATGCTGTGAATCCTCCCATATGCAGATTCCAATACTGAGGCGATTGGAAGAAGAGCGGAAACGCCTTGTCGAAGAAGAGCAGCAAAATGTCAGGCGCCAGCCATGGAACATGTTGGAACAAACTCTTTGTTTCATGTGGCTATGCCGCTATGCCAGGCGAAAGCCGTTGCATCCAAGATATCTATCTAAAGACTTAAAAAAACCTATGCTGCCAATGCTTTTTGTTCTCACATGTTTTGCATAGAAAGATCTCTTCACATGCCACTTCAACTCACATGTTCCATTTAAATCCATTTAAGAAATTTCACATCTCAATTCAAGGTCAATTCGCATGCACAAAATCTATTACTCCATGTCCATTCCATGCGCATTCGCCAGGCGCCAAGCAGATGAGGCAGCCCAAGTCTTGCAGGACGAGCTGCGGAAGCTCATCGAGGATCCCAGCTTTCGGACAGTTCGGACAGTCGCAGCATGTCGCAGCAAAACATGGAGCTCTTTCCGCACAACGATCATTAATGACTTAGATTGATGATTATTAATGATCATCAATAATCATCAATACATATTATTAATATTCATTAATAATAATATAATGCTATATAATGCTTATATAGTAACTTACTTTAACAACTATGAATAACAAGTATGACCACAAGAATGATCTCAATTTATGTGAACTAAGAATGCCACAGAAAAATCATGAAAAATCAGAACGCCCCATGTTTCACCAGAAATGTTGTTTCACCAGGGATTTCAGCACTCGACAGGTGGCTGAGTTGGAAGTGCAGATGGCTGAGGTCCTCAGCATCGCCGTACGCATCGTTTCGGGTCTCGTTTCGGGTCGAGACCTGTGTCGCTGTGTTGCACGGCACGGCACGGGACGCATGGCATGGCATGATTTTCAATCTATCTCTATTACACATATATATATGTATTGTTTATATATTTTTCAATGAATCTGTCACACGAATTCAATGAACCTTACACCACGAAGGTGTCGACATGTCTCCAAGTTTCCGTCAGGCAGAGTCTGCAAAGATCGATGAACCGGCGTCCTGCGAGGACCAAAAGTTTTGATCAACAGATTTTGGATGGTTCCAGTACGTGTCAGTACAAGACTTTATGGCAGTACACTAAGAATGCACGACAGGGGTACTGCCAAAGAACCTATGAAAATTCATGGAAGGAGATAGTTCGTGTCAGTGAAGACTTCGAGGTGAGCCGGGAATGCCAATGTCACAGGGGTTTTGCATTTCAACATTTGAAGCCGCGATCACCCGCTCTCAGACTGCAGCATTAGCGGCGCAGCATGCGGTCAAGGCATGCTTTGCCACTTGGCCCAGTTATGCAGCCTTCAGCGGTTTTCTGCCCTAAGATTTTCGGGAACTAAAGGGACTTTCAGTGAGGTGAAAAGTCAAAAGAGCACAGTGGGGCGAATGACTTGAGGAACAGAGAGCACATATTTCACATTTCAACACATTTGCCAGAACTGTGCGTGTTTGCATTTATTTGTTGAAGTATTTTAAAGATCTTTAAAGTGTATTTCTCCTGCTAAAGATCTTGCGCTACGACTTTGACGCTGAGGAGTTCATGGACGGGAGACATCTCAAACTGAAAGGAAACACCGAGGTGCCGGGCATGGTTCACTCGCTTTTAATTCAATTCATTACCTCTTTGAAACAAGTTATGGTTAAAGTTATACAGATCTTCGTGTTTCTTTGCACTATGACAATTATGACATGTGTGGCATTTGCCTTGGTTTCTCATGTCCGGTCCTGTGGTTTCCATTGGTTGCGATGGTGGTCTGGTATGGTCTCTTTGCTTTGGGTTCCTTTGGTTTTGAGTATATATATATAATATATATATATATTCACGTCGCTTCGCGACGGCAACCGCCCGCACCGCATCGTTGGGCAGCCGCTCGTAACTGCCAATGATGTCGGCCATTGAGACCAAAAACATCCGAAAGTACTGATTGT
>Ga0126342_10013522_pt1 | contig 14443 bp, 12 predicted proteins | sample Cyp1metagenome_FD_92528 | JGI IMG/M metagenome (GOLD analysis project Ga0126342, IMG submission 92528) | Coral microbial communities from Lord Howe Island, Old Settlement Bay, Australia - Cyphastrea 1 metagenome | ecosystem: Host-associated > Invertebrates > Cnidaria > Coral ... | reverse complement strand
ATTTGGTCTTGCTCACCGTTTGGCGGGGTTTGTTCTGCCTCATAGCCTGTTCTTGGTGAGCGACTCCTCATCTCGTCTGCCATTGCTCCCAGAGCTATGGATCTTTCACAATTCAAAAATGTTCGCGGTGGGATTTACTGCATCTACCCGGTTCCCTCGTGAGCCTGTTATTTATGGTTACTTGATTCATTGGTTCATGGATTCATGGATTCACTGATCCATTGGCTAATGGGTTCATTGGTTCATTGATTCACTGAATCATTGATTCATTGATTCATTGGTTCACTGATTCATTGATTCATCGACTCACTCTCATGCATTGATTCATTGATTCACTGAGTCATTGGTTCACTGAGTCATTGTTTCATGGATTCATCGGTTCATTGCTTCATTGATTCACTGAATCATTGTTTCATGGATTCATCGGTTTGTTGCCTCATTGATTCACTGAATCATTGCTGATTCGTTGCTTCATCTACTTACAATTTCACTCATGCATTGATTCACTGATTACTGGATTCATTGGTTCACTGGTTGGTTGATTCATTGAGTCATTGATTTGTTGTTTCATTGATTCATTATGTTTCACTGATTCATTGGTTCATTGGTTCATCGACTCATTGGTTCATTGGTTCATTCACACGGATTCTTTCGTGTCCTTTCAGCATTGACATCTCAACAACACGTCCCGTTCGTTGATGCACCTCACAACTTCAACTGCTCATGGCCTCTGCATCTCAAAAACGTTTCCGTAGGCCATTGATTTCTTATAGTCATCTCCTAGTTTCGAAACTTTCGCCCCGGCGCATGCCAGGCACTATTCGGTAATTATATAGTATAATCACATCACACTATCTCTCATGAAATCTCACCAGATCCCTATTTGTGTTCCCACTTGGGGTTTTCTTAAAATGGGGGATCCCCAAAACCATAGGTTTCAATACTAACAAGGTCCCAATGACTTGGATGATTTGGGGATACCCCGAATTTAGGAAAACTCCATTGATACTCCCAATCTTCCCATGCAATCTCCTTCATCTCCACCCCTTGGGTCAGGACCCACCATCTGCGACTCCGGCACTGGTGCTGTACCACTGGAGTCTACGCAAGGTGAAGGGGTTCAAATTCAGCAGCAGCGGTTTTCGCCCGAAGATGTGAACGTCGATGCCTGGAGTAAGCGGTTCATAAAATATGCGGTGGCACTCCTGCTGCCTGAAAAAGTTGTGTCTTCATGGGAGTTCTGTGTGTCTTCAGGTTTAGTAGCATTTTTTAATGATAAAATGGATTAAAATTGTGTTTTAGTTGAAGTTTCATTGATTTATGATGTTCTAATAGGACATGCCATGAAATACCACTAATTTTGGGGACCCGCATGCATTAATAAATAGAATACATCCCGGTGTTCTGTTTGAAGGTTCTGTTTGAAAGCGTCTCTATTTGGGAGAAGGGATTACAGGAAAATCCCAAAGAAGGGGAGAAATTGGAGTCCGGATTGAATTGACAACAATGATACTTGGTATAGTGGCAATACATAAAGCAAAAATAAATACTTCAAGAGCCCTTAGGGGAAAAAAAAACTATAATAAGGGTTTCCTCTCTTGTCAGGCTGTAAGACAATAGGTTGTTTTGCTGAACACACCCTCCTCCTCACAAGAAAAATGTGCCCGCTCTTGGAAAAGTCTTTCCTCCCAACCTCCTTGGATGGTCAGATTACTGGCACCTGATGGTAGGTATGTCCCCCCTAGTTGTGGACAAAGCCATGTCAGACTTCCGCTGCTTCACCTGCAGCATCGTCTTTGTGCAACTGGCACGACAGCGCAAAGGGCTCCAGCAGTGGTTCAAAACGACCCACCTGCCACATCAAAGTGGTGGTCACCGGGGTCATGATGATAGGTCATCTGGCTGTGTCATCATTCACCAGCGCGAAATGTCGGGCAATTTGGGGTGGCTCTCCTTACTGACCAGCATTTATGATGATGTCGTTGCATGACTGTGCACGGCAAAAAGTGGCCATGGTCATTCGGATTATCACAGACAAAACTCTGAAACCTGGACTCAAGGGGTCCATGATGTTCCGCGTTTCAAAACGAACTTTTTGGGTGTTCCAGCCGTTCATTCATTCATTCATCCGTTGGCTCGCTGGGGTTGTTGAAATATGTTGATGGCTCGCTAGTTCCGGAATCATCCTGTGGCAGTTAGCCTTCAAAAAATACCCTCACCACCAACCTCCAAGTTGAAGCCATCTGCTCTCAGCCGCATCATCTGCTTACAAGGTGCACCTGCCGTACCCCCATGGTACAGTAGGGCACCAGTGGCCATTTCAATCCACAAGGCTTTGTATGAAAATAGGGCACCCGATACCCTAATGAATAGTATCAATCATCACTTGCTCCATTCAAAACAATGTCATGTGAACATCGGCAGCCCCAATTTTCTTACACGCAGTTCAGCCAAATCCCAATTATTCTACGGGCGAAATCAAAAACAACAACAACAACAACGTGACAAAAAAAAAACGGCAACCTGGGCTCTGCCGTGTTTCCAGGCCTTCTGACAGCGCCATGGTCTCCAGTGGCATGCTGATGCTGCTGCCTTGCTGACAGACCTCTACAGACCTTAAGGCCACAAAGAGTCGAAGCACCGGCGCGCTGCGGTCGATGTCGCTGTTCAGCATGATGCCAATGTTCCTGGGCACTGTAGAAACGGAGTACCAGAAAAGGTGTGTCTTACATCATCTTACCGTTTATCATTGGATTTGACTCTTCGGCATCTTTCTGGGGGGGGCTTAGAGTTGTGAGTGGGCCAAATTAGACCTACAAAAACCACAAATTCTAGCATTGCTGGTGAATGTTCAGACCCAACAACCCAAACGCTGTAAATTGAAGATGTTGTTGGGAACCACTCAATCGTTGTCATTCCCCAATGCTATACCCCATAGCTTTGGAGACAGCAAGTATATAGCTCATTCAGTCCCATTCCCAAGCGAATCTGAGCCACTGGATATCCAGGATTGCTTGGAGAATACGCGTTGGTTTTTCCTCTGCTACTGCTGCTGCTACCTCCGGCAGCCGATGGCAAAAGGAGGCAAACGGCGTTCGCCAATGAATGAAGCGTGAGACTCGTGTGTTTCCTCAGTTTTACTGTAAAATCTGCAGTGGCAAGTCTCCATTGTCGATGGGCAATTGCCAGAAAATCGGCTGATATAGTTGAGAATAACCATTATTGATCACGGATGATGATGGCAGTTTTCCATACTGGTCACGAGGCTACTTAGTATGGCTCAGCATACTGGACCATCATTCTGCTATGGGACCAACCATGACTGGGGGTCACTTTACACAATCCCGGATTGAGGTATGCCCAGTTTGATGAACCCAATTGGGGATTGTTTATCTTGGGCTTATGTACCACATTATACAATGTGGATATGGTTTGTGGCTAATGAAACACCCATGTATGGTGACTGAATAAATTTTGATGGAGTTCAATGGGATAGCTCAGGCTGGCAACAGGGCTGCATGCAGATGGGAGAAACTGGGCTTGAATAGGTGTTAGTGACCTCTGGCAGCATGAATGTGCACAGCTCTGCTTACTTTTTTCTATCTCCCTTACCTTGATGGGATTTAAACTAACCATACTACTATCCATTTTGGTGCACAATCTTGAGCCATGCTCCCCGGGCAGAACACGTGGCACCTTGGCCACCTTCTGTTCTTCGCGCTTGACCTCCTCGGCCATTTCCTCCGCTTGTTCCTCCTCCGTCTTTTTGTCCCTCAGCATGGGTCCACGGTCAATTCTTGCGGGCATCCAAGGAGTTTTCTGAACCTTGACTTGTGGGTACATCAGCATCCTGAAATTTCGGGCTGCTTCTGTCTCTAAATAGGATCCCATGATTTTAAACCGCATTTTTCTCATATTTTTTGCCATTGATTGGGCTAAACCCCCTTCTCTGGTAAAATCAACAATCAAATGCAACATCAAGTTGGCTAGTTATATCCCCATGAAACCCCCATTCAGCTCAAGAAAAATCCCATGCTCTCTCATCATGTTCCTACTATAGCCATTCCCAAAAAGATTTTTTTTTAAAAAGTAGATCTACCAATTAGAGTCCGTGAAGATTCATTTTCAATCATTATCCTTTTGGTGTTTTCTATAAAAATTGCCACGCTTAATGTACTTGGTGGTCATTTCTTAGACATCCCCCCTGTTGTTGGAACCCCGCGGATGTTGCAACCGCGGCGCCGCAGGTTCGCCGCCTCCAGCGCCATGGCATCTTGGAGAACTGCAGGGACCGTGGCCAAGATTTGGATCAAGTCCTGATGCTCCCGGCTATGTTGGCATTGTAACCCCACCAACAGCCCATATATTTTTGATATATATATATAGTGAATAAAATGATTTAATCATGTGTCCTATGCAATCCCATGGGCTTATATAACTATAGTATAAAACAAACAATATAGTTATCAGTCATAATCATGATACATGATGCATGAACGATATGTTAAACTAACAAAGTCATAGTTTCCTTCTACAGTTAAAAAATATGTTATAAAATGTTGAGTCTTTAAACCTACTTAGCTAACTTACGGGCAGCAGTTTCTAGCTCGAAACCACGCCAAAAAGTGTGAGTCACTCACGTCCCAACGGAGAATTTATCTTCATTTTGATGGATGTTCAATGATGTTCATATATGTTCTGAAATTCCAGGATATGCCGCCCTGGGCAACTATGACTTTTGCACTTCATCTCATCCTAAAAATCAAGCGAATGATGTTCAGAGAGAACTGCTAAGCCCAACAAGCATTTCCAGAAGGTATTCATGACATCAATGTTGTGGACCCATGGTCCTGGACCAAAATCCCTGCAAAATGCGCATGAAACCTATGCCCTGGACCCCACCATCAGAAAACGCAATGGTGATCCCAAGTGTTGGTGATGCCGATGGCTCAACAATATTACGTACAACAACCCCGCAAAATACATATGGTTTAATCGATAATTTTTGTATAGTTCAGTACCAAAAATGGACCACCCCCTCTGGCAATCAAACATTGCAATTGAACATCCCTTGTAAATGGAAGTTTAAATGGGAAGAACATCTATAAATTGTGGACTGCCCATTGCCATTTTTGATTGTCAGATTGTAATGATGTTTGTTTTGCCTTGGCAAACAATCCCCATCATTGTTGGTTTTATATCCGTATGTATACATCCTATACCAAAAAAATGTGACATTTTATCCCATTCTGGGGAATCTACCATGATCCCAGTATCTATTGTTGCCATGTAAATCCATTTAATGGCTTAACTGAAGGATATTTAGCCACGTCAAAATCCCATGTTTGTTGGCTCATGTTGATTATCCCACAATCTACCATGGAGAATCTATTGTTATTGTGTTCCTTGGTTATATATACCAGTATATCCTGTTATAATCTGCCATACAACTATCCCAGTTGTATCCAGTATTGGATTAACTTTTATGTTGCCATGTTAAAAATTCCAGGATTGCTGCGTATATATCCCAAAACTCTAGCGTACCCATCATCATATCCCATAAAAAAAAAGACCAGTCATATCCAATATATATGGAGAACCTACTGCTCTCCCAGTATCCATTGTTCATGTTTATTCATCGCCATCAAATCCCGTGAAAACATCATAAAATCAACTTATCAAAGGGTTAAGTTCTTGGATTTCCACTATCTTCCCTCAAATCCAATGGGTTATCATGATTTTCCTTCTTAGGATCATTATTCTAATTACCATCCCATTGTATGTATCCCAGTTGCCACTTGTTGTTATATATCTATATCAACCTAAATCATGGATATCTATGCATATATAGTTATATAATTAATTATAATTAACTATACAGTACATAAAATCTAAAACAGACCATAGGTCTTGGTGGGCAACTCTACCATAGTCTTCTACCGCGGCACGGGTGAGGCTTCAACCTCCATCGACTCCAGCTGCACAATGACCCGCGCGCAGGCGTCGTTGAAGGTCATTGTGGTGATCAGCGGCCGCATCCTCGGCCGCAAGACCACGGCCGGCTTTTTGGAGGATTGGAACCTGGAAAACAAAGAAAAAGATGAAAGATGATTTATAGTGATTTATTCTGATTAATCAACTTGAGATATTTTGCCCCCATCGACCAACAAATATCCCATCACACAAAACTATAGCGGACCCACCAGAAATCACAGGAAATGTTGCCAGGGCATCAAGAATCTCTTGATTTCATCAAACAAATAAGACACAAAGAACAACATGGCGGCAAATCTTGACTTGCCAACGTGCCAGAATATGCTTAACATTGCACATGCTAGCACACCCCACACACAAATACATAAATTTACATATGAATAAATATATAACTAAATAACAAATATATCTAGCTCTATCTCTCTCTCTCCCCCTCTCTCTCTCTCTCTCTCTCTCTCTCTCTCCCTCCCTCTCTCTCTCTCTCTCTCTCTCTCTCTTTCTCCATCCATCGCCTTCAGACCATAGCACACACACATAATATATATATATGATTACATAATAATAATTATACAGTTCTTTATCCATCCACGTATCAAACATCTCTATCTACTCCATCTCTAGCCAGCTCAAGCCACCTCGGGCATCCTATCGCCAGGGCACGAGATCATGGGATGCTTCACCCCCTGCAGCGTCACCACTGCCAGCACCGGCTCACGGGCTGCTGGCTGGAGCTTCACGACGAGTTCCCCTGCGTCAGGCGTCAGGTTGTGGCTCTCCACCTCCAACACGCCCAAGGATATGTGCACGGCAGCCTGGTATCATGGGATGGCTTGAGGCCAGGTCAGGCTATGGAGATTGAGTTGTTTTGGATCATGGAAGATATGGAAGTAGAAGATGAGAAAAAGATGAAAACACTGCAGGGAAACTGGATCAGTTGTTGGAAATTCAGCATATGGCACTCCAAGACTCAGTTTCCTGGCAAGTGTCCCAGCCACTCAATGATTCAGTGCCATCTGTATGTTAAAGTCATAGTCCCCTCGCTAAACGCACCAAAACTCACTTAGAACCGACTACTCTACTCGCGCAATGCTCTTTTTTTAGTCCGTATCATCCATTCAACTGTCTGGTCGGGGTTCCATGGGTCATTGGTATATAGTACAATATAGTGCAACTGCTATCATCATCCAGGGTTTTGTTTTCTTGTAATGAGATTGCTACTGTTTCATCAGAAAGGGACCACAATATGGTGGAATGATATTGACGAAACAAATCAACAAATCACAATGCAACAGAAACAAAGTAAAAAAACAAAGGAAACATAGAAAACATCAAGAACAAAAAGCTTTGATATGAGTAGAAACAGTCAGAAATTATCAAAAAACATCACCAAACACCGTAAAAATGGGGCCCTGGTGGCGTCCCTGTCCCCAGAATACTGATCTTATCTCGGCACTATAGTCACTTTGCTCATGATTCCATCCTAGTTCTCAGCCACCTTTTTTCCCCACCTTGCCCCGCACAGGGAAGTAGACCCGTGGTGCTTGGAGCTCCACGTGAATTTCCAACTCGTCGGGGGTGCGTTTCTTCGCCTCCTGCAGCATCTCCTGGCCCGAACTCGTCTCCATCCACGCCTGATGGGTGGCCGGGTGGTCGAACCAAACAAAATTGGTGTGGCAATTCGTAAGCTACAAAGATATGGCGTATGATTAGGTAGATGATGCTCATTATAATCCTGACGACATATAATTATAAGATGTTATAAGATCGAATAAGAATGGACAGAAATGTAACTTATCAAAGGGATTTAGTTAGAAAACTGACGACGGTCATGGTTAGCATTCACACCATCATGTCAACCACATCATCATGTCAACCACGTCATCATATCAACCACCCATCATCAAAGAGCTGGGAAGTGTAACTGTTCGGAAGCGTGCGAATTCACGGGTGAAGACAGTCTCGGGCACGAAACCCTTTGCTTTTTTCGGGTAATGTGGCTCCTGGGATCGCCGACGGGGTGTCTCTGTTTCCGCGGTTGCAGGCCTCGATCTGGGAAGTTGTCGACAAAAAGTGCACGAGACGCACGAGACTGCAGCGAGAGCTTGATTTCAAAAGAATTTGCTTGCACTTCAAAACCTCCCAAACAAAACTGAAGGGATCCGAGAACTTTTGGAAGCTGAAGCTGGTAAAATGTGCATGCGACTGTAGCGAGAGCTCGATTTCACATAAAAATCGCTTAAAACTGAGGAGCTCAGAGCACTTTTGGGGGATGAGGTTGGCTAAATTCATTGATTCCTTGATTCGTTGATTCAATGATTCATTGATTCGCTGGGTCATTGATTCATTGAATTGTTGAATCAATGATTCATTGAGTAAGTGATTCACTGGTTCATTGATTTGCTGATTTTGTTGATTTTGTTGATTGGTTGATTGATTGATTTATTGATTGGTTGATTGATTGATTGATTGATTCACTGATTGGTTGATTGATTCATTGATTGACTCATTGATTGGTTCACTGATTCATTGAATCGTCGAGTCACGTCGAGTCATTGACTCATCGACTCATCGATTCATTAGTTCACTGATTCATCGAGTCATTGGTTCACTGAACCGTTGAATCATTGATTCGTTGATTCCTTCATTCAGTGACTCACTGATTCATTGGTTCCCTGATTCATTGATTCTTTGGCTCACTGACTCTATCAGCCATTGGTTCATTGATTCATTGGCTCACTGGTTCACTGGTTCATTGACTCACTGATTCATTGATTCATCGGTTCATTGGCTCACTGCGTCGTTCAACCATCGATTCCTTGATTCATTGTTAATTCATGCATGATTCATTGGTAGAGTGCTTCACTGCTTCATTGATTCATGCAGTGAGCTGCGCGTGGATTCTTTCATGTCATTTCATTGTCATCTCAAGAGTCATTGGCTCACACGTTGATGCACCTCACAACTTCAACACTTCATTTCTTAGAACTTCTACATCTCAAAAACATTCCTATAGGCCATTGATTTCTTATACCTACTTTTATTTGTTCGAAACTTCCGCCCCAGCACGGGCCGGGCACTATCTGGTAACCAAACCAAAACAGTTTTTGCTAAGAAAATGATGAACTATAGTTATTGACGTGTATGGACATAGGGAACCATAATCCACTGCATCGGGATTTTAGATTACAATGGTTGGCTGTCACCGAGTGACCAACCAAAATGACAACTCATAACCCACAACATGGGTACGATAACAATCGTGAAGAGCAAATAGCTGGATCAAGTCCCAACTAATTACTATTTGTCATTAATTATCTTGTTTGGAAATAGGAAACACATCCAAGTGGCTATTGGACACCTCACCCCACCAAACAGTGATCACGGTGAATCATCTTTGGGCATCAAAATGGTTCAATGCTTCTGGATGTTCACAATCAACATCCATCAACATCAATCAACAGTGATTCGGGGAGAATTATATTTTTGCGGGGGGTCGAAACTGTTGGCTCCCAAAATTCATAGCGAAAATATGCGAATATAGCGAATTCCCATGAAACCCGAAAAATGATCCATGCTGGTCCATGCTCATCAACTTTGCAACTCCCATGCAGAAAATCTGATACATCCCCCCAATAAGCCCAACTCAGTGAACCTTGCCCATCTGGTAGTAGCTTTGAAGAACCTCCTCGTCCTCTACGCTATATGCTCCAGCCAACACACATTTTCTGCGATGGAAATCCATGGTTGTTTTCCGGTTCGGAAATGATCTACTCAGAATCTACTCTCATAGTGGACTTTTGTATGTTGGTTTACTAGAGGGTAAGCCAGCATAACAATCGTCCATGGCATTCTCCACTTGATGAACTGAACATTTAAGGGAATGGGCTAGCACCTCCAACCTCACAAACTTAGAATCACAGGTTGGGGGGTAAATCAGCAAAGATTTGGATTTCGTGGCCAAACATGGAGATTCTAATCCCAAGAACATGGCTAATCTTAGATACCCTGAAGAAATACTTCTTTAATCTTCTTTAGCTGGCTTGGTTTGTAAAGTATGTATAAATATATATATATATATATTTGAATGCATTATTCTATTATCATTTCATAACTTCAAACTCCGTCATTTTTTATACGTAGCTCAAGATTAAAATATTACATGTTAAAGTACCCAAGGTTGACCCAGGAAACAAGTTCAAAGAACATCAAAAAACAGCTCTCCTCTGCCTTTTCTTTCTTTTTCTGCTGCGACTTCAGGCTATCCTCACCGGGGCGATGCGATGGGGTTAGATTCAGAAATCCTGCCGGTGCCAGCCTGTTTGACGAAACTCCCTTGCATATCTTGCATCACATGGCTTCCCAATTTTCAGGAGAAAAAAACTCGCATGTTTCGTCATATTCGGGTCTGTTTGAAAGCATGGCACCTCCATTCCGCCAACAGATTATCCCAATGAATGATGTCTATCTCTAAGAAATGGCAATCTAAGAACAAAAATAGAAGCTTTACGTTTCAAGACGGTTCAAGATCCAATCTTACGATCCAAAGTTCTAAGTTTCAACAATCCAAGATCCAAGTATACAGACAATGATTTCAGTGGACTAGATGATGATACTAGATGTCTATAGTGTGGGAAACCTAATAGATAAACATCTACCATTGGTTTTTGTAGGTTTACACTGTTTATACCACCATATACCTCCCATTATCGCTAGGATCCCCCCCATCCAGGCCCCCACCTCTCGTAGCACCGGCAGCTGCGCCTCTCTCGCGGGGCTGGGGGTGGCCGTGGCGGTCACTTCACTTTGCAGCTTTCGAAGCTCCCGGAGGATGGAATCGTCGAAGAAAAGCCTAGCTCGACGAACTCGAAGTCCAGGTTCCACTGGAAAAAACAAACCATGGATCTGCCATGATTCTAGGGGTTAGATATGGTTAGATACCCACTTGTTGATGTTATTATGATGTTATTACATTGGGATCATTGGGTATAACCATGCTTGATCCAATTGAATTGCGCTCAAGTTCGAGGTCGAGGAAAAAGGCTCCCGAGAACCGTCTCCGCGTCACAAAACAGATGAAGGAAACTTAGGCTCCATCAATCATGCCAAAAAAGATGTAGAAAGAATGAAACATAGAAATTTGCAAAGACAACGGATAAACCTTGAAGATTTTCCGGACTACGTCAACCAATTCGGCAAGAAGTCGGAAAATTGCCGAAAAAAAGCCTCAAGTTGAGAATGCTTTTGGAAATATTCCATTGATGATTTCAGGGATCTTCCCAAAACAAGCCATTGTTCATGGGACAATTCTCTTGGGACCAAATATTTCTCAGATATGAATGATTGTGGATGTAACTAGCCTGAAACCCCGGCAAAAAATAAAAAATATCACCTGACGATAAATGGCAGATCTAGCCGAGCCACTCTAGCGGCTGCATGGCTACATCCAGAGCCACCACGTTCCGGGTTTCTTCAAGTCCTCAGCGGGTCGTTCACGCCATGCTCTGGACCTTGATGGGATTCTTTCCCACTAGGTTATATAGGTAGTGCAGATAGCTACCTCCATAGCTTTGAGGACACTTCCATAAGACCACTACCAGGGATTACCTGGGACCACGGAATAAGCTGTTTTTATGCACCCAAGGATCGGTTGTCCACGGTCACCTTGAACGCCGGCTTGTCTTTGGCTGTGCCAAAGCGCAACATGTCAGCAGCATGGTGGGTGATGCCTCAAGGAGGCTGAGACTTGCAATCTTCCCATCAGATCCCATCAGATCGTCGTGTTCTCCGGAGTGCCAGGGTTTTAGCATGACAGGAGTGAGTGACTTCATAGCTTGTGATGCCTTGTATGTACGTATGTGTATATATAATTAAATAATATTATATATATATAAATATTATATATAGGTAGTTTTCGGCAAAACAAGGACCTACCCTGATAGCGCGGGAGCAGTCATAGCGCAGGAGCAGTCAAATTGATACAATAAAAATTGTACCTGTACCTATGAGACCAATAAGTACTACAGGACTCCAAGGCGACATCGCATGACAGCAGCGACGGGCTACTGAAGGACTGCAAGACAAAATCGATTTTGAAGTCAGCACTCTGCTCTCCGCGATAGTCAACCTGGTGTCAGCCAAAGGCACTGTCAAATTGGGGAAAACAACATGTCAAGATCAAGTGGCTGCAGGATTAGTGGCTAAGCTTGTGGCTCCCTGGGTCACCCCTGCGACCAATCCCACTGACTTCAGGGTGGTGAGCAAAATGGCATCCTCGGATGGGTGACCAGTTTGAGAGATGTGACTGGTGTATAATTTGTGGTTGAAATATGTTGGGTGTCGGGAGGCATTGGGTCAAACTGGTTACCATCCAATTCATGTCCCGGAAATGACGTCATCAATCTTTCAAGTCCCAAGAACAACCCACCAGAATCCCCAGAAAAACCATGAGTTTTAAATGCCCACATATGCCCACTACTAACCTTATACTAACCACACTTGACACAAAAGAAACACGCGCGAAAAACGTCCACCGCGTCCGCGCCAAAGTTTCCCCGTCATCACCATCCAACCGCAGCTGCAAGGTGCCAATCTGCAATTCCATGCTTAGATTATTGGGCACCACGACATCTTTCAAGCCCTGCCATTCGACACACACGGACAGTGTCATTGGGCAACACGGCCTATGCTTATGTGCACATATTCACCACATCTCTCTCTATCTGTATGATATTATGTGTGTATGTATGTGTATATATATATACACGTCCGTATATATGTAACGTAATGTACTGTAGTGTAATGTAATGTAAATGTAATGTAAATGTAATGTAATGTAATGTAACGTAACGTAACGTAATGTAGTGTAGTGTAATGTAATGTAATGTATGTATTATATCTATATGGAAATTCACATGTGTGCTTACATGTGCATTAAGCATCATTAAACATGGGATTCCTGACGACATGACGCCCCATCATTAGAGACAGTCATCTGATCTCCCGCGGTCACCTCCGCTTCATTGTGGAGTTCCTTCATAATTTTGTGCGGATCCCCCTGGCCGCTGTCCTCCGGGCAGCGGTGAAAAGGTGGACACTTAGTGGAATTGATGTACCATTATGTACCATTATACAGTTTTATAACCTGTTATATAAGTAATATACCTATCTATCATATTTAATCTAATCTATTCTGTTCTGTTCGATTCTTACCTTATACATTATCTTACCTTGTCTTATCTATCAACCTATATCTACTTTCGTATCTACATACATATGTAATATATATAATTATATATATATGTGTGTGTGTATTTTGATATGTACATACCACTTATGTATGTGCAAAAACAAACAACATTCAAATACACATATATATATATATACATGTATATATATATTATACATATATATACATATATCATAACTACAAATACACACATTGTTCTGCTTAACAAACACGATGTTAAAACATGTCAGCTATGTCAGCTATGTCAGCTCCCCAGTCAATCTCCACCCTCATCACATCTCCGTCCTCGGCCCAGCAGCTGAAGCTTTGTAGCATCTTAGTGGGCCACGACCGGTGTTTTTTTGAATCTCTCCTTCGAGCCTCCTGCAGATCTTGCATCACCTGGGAGATGGCCATGGGGATGGGATGGGTTGCGTTTTTTTAGAAAATTGGGTTGGACGTCCATAAAGCTTCGAAGCGCGTTCTTTTCTCACAATTTGGGAGATCAACATATATAGATCAACTAGATACCAAAACAGTTTGGTTGATGCCAGGGAGCCACCAAACCCTTGGGGTCCTCGCCATGACAGGTAGAAACCGGGCACTCTTCCAAAACACCCGTAATCTTCGATAATTCCCCACATCTTTGTGTGGGGTTCTTGTTTTTGGAGTTTTTGGTTGTGCACTCCCGCCTCTCCGCCCGCCTCTCCGCCCGCCGCCTGCTCACACACAACTTGACCACACAACTTGTCACCACACAACTTGTCACCACACAACTTGCTCACACACAACTTGTCCACACAAAACTTGTCACCACACAACTCGTCACCACACAACTTGTCACCACACAATTTGCTCACACAACTTGTCACCATACAACTTACCCACACACACACACAACTTACTCACCACACATCTTGTCCACGGACACCTTGTCCACACACAACTTATTCACACACAACTTGTCACCACACAATTTGTCACCACACAACTTGCTCACACACAACTTACTCACACACAACTTGTCACCACACAACTTGATCGACTGTCACTTTGCGTGGCAGGCGTGGCACTTGGTGACATCGATCGTAACTTTGCGTGGCAGCCGTGGCACTTATGGCACTGGGCTGGCTCTGGTGGCGCGCTTGGTTCCCAGTTGACGCCGTGGACGCCGCGGCTCTTTGCGTGGCAGGCGTGGCACTTGGCGACATGGACCTTCACTTT
>Ga0126342_10013521_pt1 | contig 14444 bp, 10 predicted proteins | sample Cyp1metagenome_FD_92528 | JGI IMG/M metagenome (GOLD analysis project Ga0126342, IMG submission 92528) | Coral microbial communities from Lord Howe Island, Old Settlement Bay, Australia - Cyphastrea 1 metagenome | ecosystem: Host-associated > Invertebrates > Cnidaria > Coral ... | reverse complement strand
CAGCGGTGCTCACTGAGCTCGGACGGTCCCAGGTTGAGGTCCAGCGGTGCTCACTGAGCTCGGAAGGTCCCAGGTTGAGGTCCAGCGGTGCCCAGTGCGCTCAGACCCTTGCAGTTGAGGTCCCGCAGTGCCCACTGCGTGCGGAAGTTGGCGAATTGCTTGGCGAAGAGTTGGCAAGGCGGAAGTGAACATGGAAGTGGAGGCAGAGGTGGTGGAGGAGAAGGAGGAGGAGGAGAAGGAGGAGGAGGAAGAGGAGGAGAAGAACAACTCTGATAAAATCTAACAACCCTCACCTGGCAGGTGGGGAAAAAATGCGATGCAATGGTTGAAAATAGCTAACTTGCGCAGCCCCTGAAAATTGTGGGTTTTACCGCTTTACCTTTAATTTATGGCCATGGATTAATAGAAAAAGTGATGATAAATCATGGTTTTTGGGGAGTACCCCATTTTTGGACAAAACCAAATCTTCAACCGAACCGCGGGCGACATCACTGTAAGTCATGGCTGATGGAGGAATCATCCCAAAATCAGCAACCATGGCAGGTTTTTGTGAATCCAGAAGCATGATAGAAGCAACAAGAATGGAGGAGAGAAATCATAGGAATTCAATGGAATTAATGGCTTCAAGATGCTTGTCTCAGGTACTTGCATCAGCATCCACCTGAAGCCGCTGCAGCTGTGAGTACTGGCGGTATTCGGCAGCGCTCAGGGGCAAGAGCCCAGAAAGGTGCAAGCACTGCCGGCATCTGGTTAGGACTTGGCGGATCACCGTCACAGGATCAAGATCCGAGATCCTTCAGATGAAGTGTTGTTGTTTTTTTGAGTACTGGCGGTATTCGGCAGCGCTCAGGGGCAAGAGCCCACAAAAGTGCGAGCACTGCCGGCATCTCGTTAGGACTTGGCGGATCACCGTCACATGCAAAATGGGGATACAGATACAGATTATTATGTTTATGATGGTTAGTTGACGATAAAAACTGCTCATATCTCACCCTCCGAAGTCTCAGCCGCGGCCACTCGAAGACAAAATCCGTTGTCGGTTGCGGAGATGACGTAGTTTTCAGGGTTGGGTCCATTGTTTGGAGCCGCGTTTTCATTGATCTTGGCGCACGGTGACCAGCGGAGTTCGGCATGTTTTGGAGATGTTTGGAGTGTCAATTCACATTGATCATGATCAAATGTACTTCAGCCAGCACATTTTAGGTATCACTTGAAGTTGTGCAAAACCTTTTGTTTGAACATACGTGACATGTGATTCGTATCCCCATGATCTTATGACGACCATTTCATGGGATTTGGATGCGACGAAAAACACCATGCGATTTGTACCCTATTCTCAAGCCAGAATGTTTGAATCATCCAACACAACGCCCTTGCTGGTCACAGGCCGAAAGGCTCGTTCTGTGCTGTATGAGGCATGCCCTGCTCCATGGAAAATCTCCGGCCTCGCAGAAAGCGAGAAAAGCCGGAGCCTTTTCCTCGACCGAAACATCAGAAGAAACAGCAGAAGAAACAGAGGCGTTGCTGGGGTAAGTGATGGTAAGTGTGTATATTATACATGTTTGTACATATAAAGTATTTACAGTATATCTCAAAGTGGTGTTCAGATTCTTTACATAGAAGGACTGCGTTTGCACTAGTGACCTTTGGCACACATTTCTCCTCAAAACATGAGAGACGCCTGCGTTCTTTCTAATTCCTCTTGTGTCTCCATGCGGTAGGTCCGATGATGTCAGAGGAGTAGCCATGATTGTACATGATGAATGTGGTAGACCATGGTAGACCCAAAAGGACCCTCCCCCCTCCCACATAGCGCGACCGTATTTTGGTGTTGTTTTTGGACGTTAACCCGCTAACAACCCATCCGCAATATCGATTGGGGATGGTGACTATGGCATTGGATTTACCTCGGTGATTGAGTTGCTGTCTGATGCCCGCGGGTCCAAAACATAGTATCCATGGGCTCACACAATTGGTCATGATGAACATGTGGTGGTTGTGAACCAGGGCACATGGGGATATTATCGAAAAATACCTATCGGATTAGTGTGCCATTTCTGCACTATTGCGACCAAGGTTCTCCGAATTTGTTGGACAAAATACATGATCGATATCTCAGATAGACACTACATAAACTGCTGTAAACATCATAAAACAAAAAAACTAGATCTTCAAGTCTATCAGTCTATCATTAACCTGTATATATATATTCGACGTCTTAGTCGACATCCTTAGGCCTCCGCGGGCTCGGCCAATCCCATCCTGGGCGCAGCCTTCATCGTGATTTCCCTGGCAGCGATCACCTCGCTGCTCCGCCGTGAATTTTTTCGTTGATCTGGGAAGCCGACATGGTTCGCCAACGTGGTTAGCCAACGTGGTTAAAAGATGGTTACCCTCTGGTAAACTAACAGTTTGCTATTGAAAATGGCCATAGAAATAGTGAGTTTTCCCATTAAAAATGGTGGATCTTTCCATAGCTATGGGACAGTTTACCAGAGGGTAATACATGTTAAGAGTGGTTAGTACATGGTGAATACATGTTGATTATTATGGTGCTTAGTGTTTAATAAATGGTGATTAAATTAATGGTTAGATGTTAATTGATATTTTCACCATGAAACATGGAACTTGTAACGATAACTATAATGAATGCCCTCGGTAAATAGCTGTGTTCAATTCCCAGAGGCTAACGGTTAATAAATCTTAATGGTAGTTAGTGGTTGACATTAATTGTTTTTTTGTGGTAAACATAACCAATGAATGTGCCATTCCACTACCATTTGTGGTTAACTATCATTAACATCATAGTGGTTTTCTGAATGGCACTCTGACACCCAGCCTGGCACACTGGCAGGCTGGGACATCTTTGAGTCCTGAAGACTCCGTTCGAAAAGCCATCAATAATTGTCCATTGCCATGTTCGATCACAGGAGGGTATTAAGCCGAGAAAAAATGCCTTGATTAATGGAGAATTTTAGGGAACTGTTAGATTCGTTAGATTGACTTTTCTTGGATGATGTTCACCATATCCCCAAGTAAGGAGCTATGGAGATACCGGTGTTCAGTGTTCCCTGTTTTTTCATGGGGACCCGGCCAGTTGGAGCTAGGAATTGAGTTTCCCAACCACATATGGGGCTGTCTGATGTTTTTCTGGGTTGCTTGGAGCTGTGGGGTTTCAAAAAAAAGTCCTCGCAATGGCTTTTGATGCGAATTCTATATCCATAGCTGTTTTTTGGCATGCTACTTTATGTATATGTTTTTTGTCATCATCAAATATATGCGCAATATAATTACCCAATTTTTACCGGTGCAGCTGACGCATCTTATTTTTTAGATTAGGATCGCTGCTCTACTTTGAACGTGTTGTTAAAGATTTGCCAGATCCAGATGAACTCAATGTTTAGCGACCTATTTGTTTCACGAAATATGCTTGCTTTGAAGCATGCAGGGTCAGAAGTTTTTCGAGCGCTGATACGTCCCCATTTTTTCAAACTTTGATCAAACAGAAACGAGAAGATCATATAATGTCATCCCATTCCACCTGCAACAGGAGTTTCTCCCTGACTTTTCAATCTGTGGTTGGGGGTTGCTATACAGTTTCTTCCGCATGGGGATACACAGGGGGGCAAAAATCACTTTGCTGATGTTAGTATCCCCATGATATTACATGCTTATGTGGCTATGTCTTTGATTTTATATAATCATTACAATCCAGTAAATAGCCAGGAAAATCATTATTACTATAGTTAGTTTGTCCAACCGCACAAATGATTGTCCCATAGATTCCCCATAAAAACATCTCCATTATGTCGCCAAAATTTACATTCCAGGGAACCGCAGATTTTAGTCGATGTTTTTTTAGTGTTAATCATCCAGTCCTAGGGCTACAAAAAATGATTTGACCCATACCGGTATACTCAAGATATGGAACACATACAATGATTACATTGTCAGCATGTATACCAGTATTTCATCATAATTACATCAATCATTATGTACCTCGGTACACTATATGTTGAACAAGGTGTATATATGCTTATATATGTATATAAGGTATAACGATAGAATATCATTATTCCATGTAAATATGGTATGTATGCAGATGCACATTATAGTATTGTAATTATTAGGTATACCGTCCATGGAAGAAGCACCTATCCTTTGACCGCAATGTTTTAGGCCCGTGCCTTTGACCCTGCTGGCACATGATCTATGTGCATTGGTCGCCAACTTGGACCTTGTGAGGCGCACCAATCTGGGTTCAAAGAACTGTCACAGCAATTGTCAATAGTTGAAGTATGTTGAAGTTTTGTACCAGTTGATAATTCGATGTGGGTCTGCCAATTTGATGTGGATATGCTCATGTTTTGTTAGTAAAGCGATGTCAGAAAGCCAGAATGATAGTGATGGTTTATAGCACCCATTGGTAAAATTGGGATGGTTGATTATTGCTTTTAGTGGTGAAGCCACGCCAATTTTACTAATGGGTGACATCTCAATTTTGACCGATGGGTGCTATTAGATGCTATCAGTGGTGGAATCTGCCAGGAGACTGCGGCGGGCTGCGGGGCACAAGGTGAGCTTGGGGGCGCCTGTTTCGCGGGATGTTTCACACGTTAACCTCGACTTCTGGATGTTTTTACAATTTCTTTAACTAGGGATATAGTTGATAGATGGTGGTTGATTTTTGGGGTTGTACTGTCCTTTATATATTAGTGATTATCACAATCCATGTAGGATAGCATATGAATAGGATGAAGAAAGTGTGATAAGCATCCAGTTTTAGTAATGGCATAATGTCTATTTTTTACAAGACCCGTTTGGTTTGGCTTGTATAATGGGATAATAGTGGGATAATATATGATTATTATGGGATAGCAATAATTATAAATCATCCCTAATATGACCATAGATGGGTGGTATGAACCATTCTAAAATTGTAGGTTTACTAATTGGGTTTACCACAGTATGGGAATTCCGGTAATCTTATGGGATTTTAAACCAACCACAGTTGGAATAGAATGGGGATATATGGGAACATATGTGCTTTATTACGAGAGATGCGATATGGATTTTGTCTCAACATGGGATGAAGCCCTAAATGCCAATTCCGGTGAAATGGCGATAGCTAATCCATTATTGGATTTGTGGGCACACTGTTGGACAAAATCTGGTTGGTGCTTTGGAACATGAATTTTATGTTTCCATTCAGTTGGGAAGAATAACCCCAACTGACTTTTGCTCATAGTTTTTGGCTTGAAACCACCAGACATGTATTAAATATAGTATGGCTGCAAACCTCATGTTTCTTGTTGTGGGTAAAGTTTAGTGCTTTGATCTTTTTGCCAACACCAGGCAGCCAAAGAAAAGAGTTTTGTCGCAGAGTATCTAAGATTGTTCCTTGTTTCGAAAGCTCGCGCAATTGTAGGGTGAAATGACTTTTGAGGAGAAGTATACATCTCAACCTCTTTGATATGATGGACCTATTATGGCAAGGGTATTTATGTCTGCCACTGACCTGTGTTGTCCTGGGAGCTGGAAATTGGGTGCATCAGGCTGACAAATTGTTTAAGGCTCAATGCCCCTTAAAAGGGGTATCAAGATTCAAGGGGGTCAAATTTCTGTGCTTTCTCCTTGTTCCAATTAACATCGATCCTGCCAAATAGTAATTTGGAAGAGTACTACTGAAGATCCTGTGCCAGAAGATCTTCATATATAAGTTCTTCCAATATTTCAACAGACCCTGCCAATTGTTTTTTCTACAAACTGGCGATTCGCAGGGTCGCGGCCGGAACCGTGGCAGGCGCTGGGTCGCCTTCTGGATCGGCTGCATCTGAGCCCCTTAGGCTCTGCGTCTCGGGGAAGCAAAGGACGCGGACGTCTGGGGACATGGGAAATGGCTGGAAAGGAAGTGTGGGACTCCGGGATTCATAATCCTTTCGGTGATATGCGGAAGATTCACCCTAGTATTTGATGAGCATCCAACCAATAAGGGCAATATGACATGACAATACACCATGTGATTTTAGGGTAATTACTCTGTGTTCCGACAAACCCACATGTGATGCTTGTTCGTATTTGCCCAAGGTGAACACAAGTTTTGAAGAGACAATCCATCGTTGCTCCTTCTGTATTATTGTATTGTTGATCATATCTTGCCTACGTTTGTGTGGTTATCTGAAAACACAGTACGCCAATTTTAGATGATCCTGATTTCCCCTTTCAACCATTTTGAGGATACTGATTTCCCCAATTTCCCCAATTTATCCTGATTTCCCCAATTTTAGTATGTCAAATTATTTTGAGGGGCCAGCCCGGGCCAGCCATTTCCGCAGAACCCGAGCTCCAAAAGCTTCACCCAGCTAAAGACTCATCCAACGACCAACCGCGACCCATTTTTGGGGTCATTGAACCCATAGGAACTCCACATGGATCTGTCTGAAAATTGATTAAAATTGGATATATATATATAATACATAATATATATATACACAAGTGTATACGGCATAATTACCCATGTATACCCCCTAAATGAAAAAACAAATGCTATTAGTTTCATGGGAAAATTATGATGAACCAGTGGATGGAATGGGGTACCCTTTTCTGACACGGCAATGTCGGCAGGACAGCGAAGCAAGAAGGACGGCCGCAATGTTGGTCACGGTGTTTAGCGGTGTTTAGTATTATGATGTATTATGTAATTATATGTGATCATATCCAATTTTATACGAGTATGTATATAATGAATATATATAATAATTGTAATTACCAGTAGTACCGCACAAGAAGTTTCAAAAATAGGAAACCTATAGGAGAGGTTGATTGTTGTGACTCACGGATGGCAAAGCGAATACACTGATGGACCGACAGGTGGTTGGAGTCGGAGTTGTGTGTTTTGGAGTGGTTGCAATGGTTGCAGTGGTCACCTTACCACAACTGCTGGATGTAGTGTGGTGTAGTGCAGTTGTAGTTGCAGCTATAGCTGTAGTTGTAGTGTAGTGGAGCTGTAGTTGTAATGTGGTGTAATTAGTGTAGTTGCAAGCGCAGTTGCAGTTGTAGTCGTGGTGTGGTGTAATTAGTGTAGCGTAGTGCAGCGTAATGTCGCGTAGTGTTGTGTAGTGTAGTGTGGTAAAGTGTAACGTACTCTAGTGCAAGGCAGTGCAGTCGCAGTGCAGTAATTAGTGTAGTGTGGTGTAGCCTGGCCTAGTCTAGTGTAGTGTAGTGTAGTGTAGTATGTGTAGTGTAGTGTAGTTGTAGTTGCAGCTGCAGTTGTAGTTGTAGTTGTAGCGTAATGCAATGTAATCAGTGTAGTGTTGTGTAATGTAGTGTAGTGGTAGTTGTAGTTGTATTTGTAGTTGTGGTGTGCTGCAATGTAATTACTGTAGAGTACTTGTAATTGCAGTTGTAGTTGTAGTTGTGGTAGTAGTTGTTGTTATAGTTGGTTGTTAGTGTAGTTGGTGTGGTGTAGTGTAATTCGATGTAATTAGTGTAGTGTAATGTAGCGTAATTTATTTGTATTTGTAGTTGTAGCAGTAGTGTAGTGTAGTGTAGTGCTAGTCGCAGTTGTATTTGCAATTGTATTTGTAATTGTATTTATCTATTTATCTATCTATATCTATCTATATCTATCTATATCTATCTATATCTATCTATATCTATCTATATCTATCTACATCTATCTATATATATATATATCTATCTATATATATCTATATCTATATCTATCTATCTCTATCTATCTCTATCTATCTCTATCTATCTCTATCTATCTCTATCTATCTCTATCTATCTCTATCTCTATCTATCTCTATCTATCTATCTATCTATCTATCTATCTACCTTTTCGAAGTTGACAACATCGAAAACGAAACAATTCCACGAGACTTCCTTCAAAAATGGAAAGTTGAGTGTAGAGCAGACAGCCTCGTACCAATGCGTTTTGCGATTTTCCCACTCCACCTGTCTAAAGTACTGTGCCTGCCACGAAAAAGTGATGCCGGGTCATACGAAGTGCTGCACCTGTCACGCAAAATCATCTTCCCAAAGCTGAAGATCTGATGCTCCAAAATGCAACCCTTCTCAGGAAATCAGCGCCCGGACCTCCTAACATCTCTGATGAACATGTCTCTTGTACTGCGCCTGCCACGGAAAATGCATCTTTGCAGGTCCCCTTCAAATGCCCCACGCCTGCCATCGTTGTTGGAAATGCTACAAAACCCTCACCTTTTGCTCACTTTTGACAAGGTGCATAATCCCTTGCGCCTGCCACGCGAAATGACATCTGAACGTCAAAAAGTGCTCCGAGCCCGTCAGTTTTTTACACTTTTGACTTCGACATGTGCTTCGCGTGACAAGGGCGTGCACTTTTTCGACATCCCAAAAGTGGCCCGAGCATGGTGTGCTTTGCACATTTTGACTTGGAAATGTACTTCGCGCTACAACAGCGTGCACTTTTTCATCTCTCATCTGGCCAGCTGGCTCCGCACCTGCCGCTTTAGCGAGCCTACTGCTCGACCCTCCGGAGCCACAAATCATTGGAAAAACACAGTGTTTCGCGATTTTCCGACCTTTTCGCGCACCTGGATCTTCTTTCTTCTGAGACTTTCTTTTTTTGATCTTCTTTCTTCTTTTCTTTTCTTCTCTTCTCTGACTCTTCCAATCTCTGCTTTTCATCTGTCCATATTGTCGGAAGTTTGACTTCTAAACTTCCTTCGATAATATTTACATATAATCTAACTATATATATTTATATGTGTTAAAGAGTTCACTTTTGTTCACATTTGTTGTGGAAATTCCTGTACTGTGATGTTCCACCATTACGCCACCATTTGTTTTGGGATGCGCAATGGTTTTCAGGTCGCTTCATGTTTACAAACCAACTCCTCGTCTGGGCTCTGTCATTTTTGGTCACCTTCACTATCGCAACAAAACCTGAAAATTTCCCGGTGGTGAGTAGCGCATGGTAACCAACAAGTTGAAGAATTTGGGTATCAACAGTCCCACGCCTCCCGGACAAACACGGACGTGTTTCTCGGGTCACAAGATTCGACTAGAAGAATTGTCTAAACCCGTGAAGATCATGAAGAAAACCATACATTTGAAGGATTTTGAAGGTAATTGAAAGTATTGTTGTATGAAACCCCCACATGGTAAGAAGATATTGGTGGTCAGCTCATGGTACGCAACGGATTTACCAAATCATTGACTGGAAATCACACGAAATCTGAATTATCATTCAGCCAGAGATATCCCATGATACATTATCCCTATTAAATCCCATGAAATCCCATTGTATAAATCCCATTAAATCCCTATTGTTGATGGGTAAACCCCCCATGCACCCACACGACTTGCCACGACTTGCCACGACTTGTCACCCGCGGATGCCTTTCGAAACGAGGACTATAAACCTCCCCGAAGCGAGTCCGGACGTGGCGACAAACTGCAGGTGGGAATTCTCGTGGAATTTGACGCAGGGTTTCGTTTCAGTTCGAGGTGGGAGAATCCATGGGAAAATCACCATGAATGGATCATTAAAACACATCAGATCACCATGTCGGAACAACTCCCATGGGAAACCCACATCATGGGTTTTTCCACATCTGAAGCGCTACTGATGGCTACTGTAGATCCAATGGAATTTTGGGGTTGTAGCTACATACAAAGGGGAAAGCGATTGTCAGATGTTGGCCCAATCTAGCAAAAGGGTGATACATATTGAATCATATTGATATATATATATAATATTATACACATAGATAGAGAGAGGGAGAGATACCAGATTTTTTTCAAGTTCTAACTGTACCACCGACCCAGAACTGGTGATCAGAGTTGACCGGGATGGGAAGTGATCCAGGCACGACCTCGGGGCCTTGGCCCTTGACGTTAGATCCTATCACGGCAGGACAAACCGCACAGTGCCGTGTCATTTTTTTTCATCATGATCGATTCTATATTCTATGTATCCCATCATGATTATAGGATATTATAGATACATTACATTCGAGTTGATCAGTTGGTCCACGTTGGTCGCAAAGGTCCCATCATCAAGGTTGCAGTTGGTCGGCAAGTTACGCTCTCCACGCCTCAGATGTCGCCAATGAAACTCCATGAAACTCCAGATGGTCAACCCAAGCTCCAAAGGTCAACCCCAACAGTCCAAGCATATTCCAATTGTTTTTCCCCCAAACTACTATGTTTGTTTAAAAATCAAAAATATATATCAAAGACCTACAACAAATCCACAACCTGTCCGCATTGGTGGTTTCAAGCTCGGGTTCTTCAAGCGCTGGACCAGGGCAAAGACGAGAAGGGCGGCGTGCCCTTCGTCCCCTCCTGCTTCGTGTGTTTGGACAAACCTTCCAGGTCCAATCGGGCAGATTTGGGCATGGAGAACTGATACTGAGGAGATGGTTCTTCATGTTTTTTGTATGTTTTTGTTCTATAGAAATGATGGTAAGGGAAACCATCCCACAAATCCCCCAAAGTTGCTGATTTCTCCCTGAAGTTCTGTAGAGGTTTTAAACATCATCTGGCTCGTGGAGATCATTTTTTGTCGCTGGGGAGTTGCAGATGGGGATTGTGGGGTGGCGTTAGTACCTCATTTGCATTTGGAAGGGCTCCATTCTTCTGGAGATTTGAGGCAGAAAGGAAAGAAGATGTACAAGAATGTACAAGATGCATCCAATGGTACTCACGTCGCGTCCCAGATTGAAAGAAACTGATGTTTGACCGCTTGGTCTTGTGGATTCTTATGGTAAGACATCAAAGATCATCAAACCACCTGGTGGTTGAATCTCATGGAAAGCTGAAATGTGCTAGCACCATTCAGAGGCTTTGCGCCCCAACATCTTGCGCGCAATCCATACCCAACCCCGCAGCGATCGCCACAGGTGGTTTGTACGAGTTACAGTGTGTCACATCTGAGTCCAGAGATTGTGATTTTGTTTTTTGGGGGTTAGATTACATTACATTACTTACTTATAGAGGTTTATTCTGGCCAGCCGATACCGGCCCTTCCGCAATTGACCAACCATTTGGGGATCACTCCAGGATTTATCAGGGGACCCTCCTCCCAGATACATTTTGGAGCCTTGTGGACATCGTGTCGTTTGCGGAGACTGCGCAGTTCGAACATCAGGGGCGGTTGGCTGTTGATGGTGCACTAGAACATCTCGATGGTTTTGATGTGTTTTTTTGAGGTTAGGTGGTAAACCGGATGCAACCGGATGAAATTAGAATATATACCCCCATGTTGCCTTTGTATGAGTTTATAGTGGTTTATACGGCATATTTCAAGCAGTTGGGTGTTATGATAAATCAAACTCACTTGGGGGTTATGAGTTTTCGACATTATGGGTCAAGTCATTTGTGTTGTTGAAATAGGATGACACGCTGCATGAATGAGATAGCATAAAATGACCAACAATTGTCATTGTGTTATTTCAGCAAATAGGGAGACAGACCTGCAACAAATCGGCAGAAGAAGCAACCGTAGAATAATGTGCACATGAACAGGTCACTATCTCATGGGATAGCATCAACATTATTTCATTCCCATGTTTGTTGCTGGAACTCACCAATGTATTCTGTGCAACCCTCATTTGAGATCACTTTAGCTGGTGAAATTCCTTTTTGGCTGGTCAGACATGATGCAACCTCGCATGTTGAAAGTGGAACTCCGATGTTTGGCAAGATCTTGACTCTTGCTGGTCAAAATCGAAAAAATTGATCAAACCATAGCAAACATCAAGAAAAATCATGAAAAGTCATGACAACTCATGAAACATCAACTCGTTACCATGAAAATCCTTGAACCTCCCCAGGATTTTTTCATCCGTCACGTCTGTGTTTCAATGCTCAGCCGCACGATGAATTCCGAGGTGCAACTGGTGGATGCAGCAGCCCGCAGCTGGCCCACAGAGGACATGGTGCAACTGACAGCTAGGAGTTGAGTTTCCCAACGGCTTCAACATGCTTCAACTGATGATAAATGTCTCTAACTGCAACATCATGTGATTATATGTGATTCAGCACTTCATCACTATCGGGGAAACTCGTCTTTATGAGTGTCCCTCTACTTGGGGGCCGACGGAGAGTTGAATATGTTAATGTTCTGCGAAAGTTGGGATATGATATGCAGATCATACCAGTATGTACTTAACAGCTACAAACCTAGCTTTTTACTGGGGACCTAAAATTGGCTATTGTGTTCTCCTTTACTTGGGTGTTTTGAACAAACTAGTATGTTGGCGCTATATATAATCGGATATGTAACCAATATACTGGTATATGATTATTATGACCATCATATAGTATATAGTCTATATAATATATCATATATATATATTATATCTCATATATTATATACTATATATCATATATTATATATTATATGTCATATATTATATATGATATATATATATATATATATATGTATATATTATAACATATATATATATATTATGCTATATACTATGTACTATATATTATATTATTATTATCATTATATATATATATATTATACCGATCCACCGGAGGTCATGTACCATGTTTCAGGCCATATAACTTGGGGGTACCTTCTGGTAAAACCATAGGAAAAGCCATAGGAAAATGGAGGTTTACCCTCTGGTAAACTGTCACATAGCTATGGAAAATCACCATGTTTAATGGGTAAATCAACTATAAATGGGCCCTTTTCAATAGCGAACTGTTAAATGTTTAGAGGGTACATATTCACTTAGATAGCCCTACGTAGTCCTACCATATATGGTAGGAAATCGGGCGTCAGGAACGGGGCGGCGATCGCGGAGGCAACTGCCCTTCTTGTCCCTGCACCTGGTATGCTCTTGAAAGACGTGAAGATTGGATTTTATTTGGATATATATATATATATTTAGATTTGCAATGATTTACAATTGATAATAATTTGCTATATAATGATTTATAATGAATTGTAATGTGTCGCATTGATTTGCTGTCGATTTATGATTATCTACAATGATTTATATGGAAAACTGCCATGTTTTGCGGGTAATTTTCAATCAATTGGCAGTTCATGGGGAAATAATGGGCATATAATGAGGATATAGTGTGGATATAATGGTATATACCATGTATATATGTAATTTTATATATATATATATATATATGTATATATATATATATACACATATCAGATATCAGATATTGCACTGTTGGTGTCTTAACACTAAAGGGCTTCAGACTTATCTCAGGGTCTGTCCGGAAATGGATGGATATTCAAAATCCCACAAAGGGGATCAAAGTAGATGCCAGTAGTTGAGGTAATGAATTCTCGGAAGGAGTTTTCCCAAAGTTGAAACTGAGCCCAGGTTGCATGAACGTCTTCCTCTACTCAATGCTTAAAGGAATGCTATTTGGCCCAATGCCGATCCTCAAACAATCCATGTCATCCCATTTGCGAAAATCATGGCCATCCAAAGGAACTGGTCCACTGACCCTCTTGGAAGCTACATCTAAACTCTAAACGGCTTGTTTCTTGAAATTGGGCCCAAAACCACTTCACCTTTGAAAATGGTCACTATATATATATATATAGATACGTATATTAAAGGTAGATATATATATATACTATAGGTATATATATATATTCATATCAATTGAATGAGATTGGTGTCCGCCATGACTCCCATCACTCCTAAGTCATTCGGACGCGTCCAAGGTGGCCAGTCAGTGAATCGCGCCATGAGAATCTTCATCTAGGGCGGTCGGTTCCTATGCAGCGGGGGATTTCACCGTACGAGTTGAATTTGGGTCATCCTTTCCTCCTAGATGAATAGATCACTGAGCCAAGGCATCTAGGGGGTTACTGAATGTTAGGGGATCGGGGTATGGTGTATTCAAAACAACCATGGACGTGAGTGGAACAACCATGTAAAATCATAGAAATGGTCGAAAGTCTATGTTGTTTTTGGTTTTCAGAAAAGAAGGTTCTTTCACTTTCCGTGAAGAGAAAATCCCAAGAGACTAACTACCATGATGACCAGCCAACAAGGAGGTCTTGAGGTAGTAGTAAGCTGGAGCCAAAGAGGCCCCAATGGGATGAAATCTATCGTATGGATAAAATCGAAATATGGAAAAAAAAATCCTAAAATAAATTAGTGAAATAAAGAAATATATATTATATTATATTATATTTATATTCATATTATATTCATATTATATTATATTATGTTATATTATATTATAGTATATTTATATTCATACTATATTATATTTATATTTATATTATATCATTGTATATTATAGTGTATCATATTAGATTATATTAGATTATATTATATATATATTAGATTATATCAGATATTATTATATATATTATATTATAATATAATATATTATATTATAATATATTATTATAATATTAGATTAGATTATATTAGATAATATTAGATTATATTACT
>Ga0126342_10013520_pt1 | contig 14446 bp, 14 predicted proteins | sample Cyp1metagenome_FD_92528 | JGI IMG/M metagenome (GOLD analysis project Ga0126342, IMG submission 92528) | Coral microbial communities from Lord Howe Island, Old Settlement Bay, Australia - Cyphastrea 1 metagenome | ecosystem: Host-associated > Invertebrates > Cnidaria > Coral ... | reverse complement strand
GATGTACTCACAGCTAACTCTTGTTACAAAACAAGAGTTTTCAAAAATTGGAAATAAGGTTTTCATCCCTACGGGAGTGCAAACTTATTTCCAAAGATTGAACCGCTTAACGTACATCTCTTCTATACCGGTCGCTTGAAAACACGCGCGTCGTATCGCTCGGAAAAATTTTTTAAATTGATCTCAAACAAAACTTTGTTTTGAAATCACATGCAACTGAATGACATGTCAAACGAGGAAAAACAGAGCACACCTTTTTTCTCACAAAAGCATTGGGGACGATCCGTCCACGCCCCGCCCAAGCCCCACTTCATTGAGGCGTGACAGAACTTCCGATCAGATCTCAAGCCATTGAACGTTTGTAATGGCACACCACAATCTTTTGACCAAGCTGAAGTCTGACCTGCTCGGCCCATCACTGATGTTACTGTGAGAAGGTACTCTATTGAACCATGCCTTCAGTTGCAAGGTTGACTCACGGGCACAGAAGCAATGTATGATGGCATCAGCCATGCTAGTCGCTCCAGCCCCTTTGATCAACCCAGCTCTCGCAGAGTCATTGTCAACATAAAAGACAACTTGGCATTTTTCAAATATGCCACCCCATAACGCAAGAGCGATGAGAAGGGGTAGAAGTTCCACTTCATAAATTGGGTGCCGTGATTCACGGAAAAATTGTTGAGAAAAATCTGAAGGAAGTACGGATCCAAACGCCATCACAGCCGTGCCTTGCGGGCTCACAAGAACCCCTCCTACAGAACATTCCTGTTCACACGCACCGTCCGTAAAACAAAGCCATGTTGAAAAAAGTCTTTGCGTGATTTCAACGTGTCGGCCAGTTTCCAGCCTCATTACAAGCTTCTGCAAGGTCACTTTCAGTTCTGCACTCAAAGGAAAGTCACCCTTGTCAGCTCGTATATATTTTCCAAGCCGAGCCACAAGGAAGTTGGCTTGTCTGCCACAAACGGAATTCTCAAACCACAACAAACGTCCTCTCAACCTTTCCACACCTTTGGCAGTGAAGGTTCCACAACGTAAAATCTCAGAAATGGTGTCAATCAATTCCAACCTTCTGCTTTCAGTGTGGCCCAAGAGAACAGAAAAATTGCAGATCTCTCTCAAGTCAAAATTGACGCCCAAAGAACTGAAGACCTGGTCGAAAACTGTGGCCTTTTTCCCATCTCGCGCAAAAATGACTCCCAAGATATCAAACAAGCATTCCGCTCCCCAAGAAGCATTGTGAGCACAGTCAGCTCTGCTTAATAAAGTGTAGTCGTCGTAAAATGAGGTCCAAGCCAGTCGTAGACCAACAACACCAATGTACCAAATGAACATTGAAATTCTCAAGACTGCTGCCACACTTCCTGTGGCGCCGAAGGGCAGAGCATTGACCATCAGCAGTATGAAGTCGTTGGTGTCCGCACTTGAGGTAGCAACTCTGATGCGCGCTCTGTCATCGCTGCAAATTCCAAATTGCTTGTACGCACTTTTCAAATCAATGGTTTTGCCCAGCAGTTGCGGGTGCGTATCTTGGCAACATGAGTCCATTGAATATGCCAACATAGCGGCTATGTCATCAATTCCAAAAATCTTCAAGCGCTCGTGCGAACCTGTCGTTTGGTTTACACCTGCCACTGAAAAATCTTCAATGACTCTCACTTTGTCCCTCTGCTGCAAACCAAATCTCATGGCCCAGGCCGCATTGTCACCTGTACCCGGATCAATTTCCATCCAGCCTTCGTCCAACTCTTTCTGAGTTTCACTCCAGGTAGCTTCACTCAACTCTCCTCTAGCAGCAGCTATGACCTTTGCTTTGACATGTTGGTTTAAGCCTTTGCTCAAAGACTCCAATGTGCTGACATCCATTGACGGTGGTCTGAACTCTCTCGGAAAAACTTCCGAATCAGGAAGCCAGCCTGTAACTTTGAAGCCATTTAGTATGTCCCGCACTAGGTTCTTGTCCGGGTAGTTGTAATGGTCCGCCATGGCTTGCCAAATCGCCAAGCGTTTTCCACAAAGCAACTTCCTCAAGTGAGGTGGTGCCGCCTCCAGCATTTTGGCATCTTCTCCTTTCAGCTCCTTTGCTTTTTCAGTCCAAAACTTAACAAACTCAATTCTGTGTTTGTATATATCAAATGCTGGTGCATCTCGATTCCAGTCAACAGCTTTGCAAAGATCATTCGGCAAGCTAATAGCTACACTTCGAGGGTGCCCTGCTTGAACAGCACGTGCCACAAAGTCAAGGGGCTCTCTGGGGACCACCACAACCACTCTTTCACAATCAACTTTATCGGCACCCTGCTGTGCTTGCTCCAAAAACAGTTTGTAGTTGGAATTGGCCTCGCACCCCAAATTCGCCAAAAAACCATCATAGTCAAGCATGTCATTTCAAATAATTTATTTGGCTGCTTTCTCCAAAACTGCAATCCAACTGACATGTGGACATCTGAATCCGAAACGCAAGGCACTTGTTTTCTGCGACAGCGGTCAAAGGGGATATCGATCCAGGGAATGGATGTTGCACAACATCTCATTGTTATTGCATTTTGACATTTGGTTTTGCTTGCTTCGCATCATCTTTGCATTCATTGACAGTCTGCATGACTGAGGACATTCCCCCCTTCCTTCAGGGTGGGAAACGAAGAATGAGTTGGGCGGGATCTAAAAACACATCATACAATCGGGAATGAGTTCCATCCACACTCAGGAGATGAATCGTTGAAGACTGAAGAAAGGCTGCGTGGTGAAGTGCACTCCGACTGGCGAGGAGGATGCAGCCTCAAATCTACAACCTTGGACTTGCGGAGTGCGTACAAACAGCTCCCTTTGCACAAAAGCGATGTAAACAAAGCGGTGGTCACCTTGCGAAACCCGATCTGCGGCAAAGCTGAACATTTCACTATGTGTGCTTTGCCCTTTGGCGTCTGGAGCAATCATCACTGGGAACTGATAAAACCATGCTGGGCCTCTTGGGGTTTGACTACTCGTCCGAGAAACTTCGAGAACCCAACGTTTAAATGAGATGCTGGGGGTTGAGCTTGACCTGACCAACAGCAAGCAAGGCATCGTTAAGACACGCAATAAACAATACCGCGTTGAAGACATCAAAATGATGCTTGACAAAATTGTGCTCGAAGGAAAGGTTAAGCCTCGTGAACTCCCTTCGCAACTTGGTTGTACTGAAAATTCACTTGTGATGCTTGGCGGCAGCCAAGTTAGTGCTCTGAAACTGCTGCGCCGTCGAGTCGCTTCTGGCGAGCCGAGGAGTCTAACGGCACGACCCAGTGCTAAGCCGTTTATTATTTTTACAGATGGAGCTTTGGAATATGACACTGGACAAGGACCGATAGCCACCATCGGCGGAATTTTGTTGACACCCGAAGGAGAGACACGTTGCTTCGGATCCAAAGTGCCGGAGGAAATGTTGAACAGGTGGCAGACTGATGGAAAGGAACATGTCATTGGTTTAGTTGAACTATACGCTTGCGTGACTGCACTTTACGAATGGAGAGACTTGCTACGTGGCCACAGAATTCTCCTTTTGTTGACAACTATGGAGCCCAAGACTGCATGATTAAAGGATCCGCCAACGTCAACACATGGAGGCAATTGCTTTTACGTTTGGAAGAGATGGACGACCACCTTTTCTCCAACATGTGGATATCGAGGGTACCATCCAACCCTGCTGACTGCCCCAGCCGGGGATCACTTAGCGAGCTGAACTTCCTCAGACCCATCAACATGTGCCAACCTAAATGCCCAATTCTGAATCAGGTACTTGAAGGGATGTGCTGAAGCGGAAACGGGGAATGTCCTCAGTCATGCAGACTGTCAATGAATGCAAAGATGATGCGAAGCAAGCAAAACCAAATGTCAAAATGCAATAACAATGAGATGTTGTGCAACATCCATTTCCTGGATCGATATCCCCTTTGACCGCTGTCGCAGAAAACAAGTGCCTTGCGTTTCGGATTCAGATGCCCACATGTCAGTTGGATTGCAGTTTTGGAGAAAGCAGCCAAATAAATTATTTGAAATGACGACATGCATGCGTACACATGACTTTACTATATGTATATGATATACATCTAGTTTCCCCGCGACGACGTATGGAATAGTCGTATGTGCTATGCGGGTTTGCCAAGGTCGCTGAAACCATAAGGTAACTGCTGGCTCGCCGGTAAGTGATTATGGTGAAAGCGATTGAAACTTTGAGTTTCCCTTGGCAAACGATGTTAAGGCTGTTATGTTGGGGTCTCTTACATAACCCGTTTATGCGTGTTTGGTTTGTTTGGTTATGCCGCCAATACGCGATCGCAATTTCAATGCAACAAACCAACTGCAAACAGAACCTGTTTTGAGTGTGATGTCATCTTGTCTATGCCGACGTGGATCTTATGAATATGTTAATGGTTATATAAGGCATCTTGATGCATATGTTTAACATGCACTTATATACAACACTATATGCATATAGTTGTTTATTTGTGCTGTTCTTTCATTTCACATGCAGTGATATCATTCAAAGAAATGTTTGTCTCATGTTGCATTTAGGCAATGTGGTCCATGGCCTTCAAAGGAATCTTGCCTGATTCAGTCTGTTTTCACAAAATCGTCAATGGGCCTCAGTCTGCCCCGTTGTTCCACACAGAATCGTCTAACCGGCAGCCATTGGTTCCACAAAATGTCACACACCATTTAAAATTCGAGTGGTCCATGGAGCCAGCCCTTTTCACTGGCTTCCTTGACTGTGATGTCATATAGCTCAGCCTCGTGTTCGTGCTTGGCAGCTGAGTTGGTCTTGCCAATGATTGCTGGTCTCAAAAATTTACTCTGCATCATGAGTTCGGTTTCACTGGTGCCGCCTACTTTGGGTTGTATCTTGAAGACTCCAGTGGCTGGTACCTCGCCTACCAGCTTGAGCCCGTTGCATGACTCTTCAAATAAAATAAAAATTTTGTGGCCATCCCCAACTTCAGTCGCCAGTTTGTTCAATAGGAGCGGGCGCTTGCAGTTCATGACCTTGCGCACCGTGCGTTCATTAAGTTCATCTGCCCACTTTCTCCATTGGCAGAGGGTTGCAAGCCTTTCACGTGCAGTTTCAATCTTGCTTCTGTTCAGCATGTTGAAGATGGCTTTCGTCAAATGGTCAGGAAGGTGTCTCAGCTCGTCGAAGGGATGCCAGAGTGATTTTGCGATTGATGCAAATTGTTTAAGCCCATGAAAGACACCAAAACATACATGACATATTCTTTGCCTTCTTGCCCCCCTTTTGCTTCAGTCCGCAGGAGTTTGCTGCCTACTGGAATGTTGGGCAGCGGTTTCAAGAGCTTGTTCTTTGAGTCCATGTTGGGCTTGTCGGTGAGGAGCATGGAAATAACCTTGGCATATTCAGCTACAAGTGGTGGTACAGCTCGTCCAGCATGTTGTTTCTGAGGATGAGTTTTGTCGTTGGCTTTGAGCCAAGTCAAACAAAATTGTGGCGTAAGCTTCACACAAACATTTGGGATATTCAGCTTCCAATGCTGTAGAAAACTGTTGCGTCTCCATGTCTATACCCCATGGCAAGTGTTCGTGCTGCCCATCGCACTGCAAACATAGTTCCAAGAAAACAGGGTTGTTGGTGAGGAAACTCGTGGACTTAAGTCTTTTGTCCATAGGCGCATGAGTGAAATGTGGTGAAAAACGTATGGCACATCGAAAATTCGATGCATGGCAGTTCCCAAAGCCAGCTGTTTGTGGGATTTTCCATAGTCCACGCAATTCAGAAAATTGCAGAACCGCACATGTGCATGTACAAACAGTTGGCCTGTTCAACCCGCGTCTTGTCTTTGGCACTCATGCTGGGCACTCCGTATGGGAATGCATGGTTTCTGAGAGGCTGAGTCCATGCCAAGTTCCGGTCAGTTTTATCTCTCTTACTCTCGAACATGTTCCGCAGGGAGGGGCCAAATGTGCCCCAATCACATTGCATTGCTCAACAATATATTTAAGGATATCCCAACTGTGTCGTTCATTGAGGTCAAGGTTGAAGGTCTTGATGTGGACTTGGTGCTTGTTGTGCTTGTGGTCCACTGGCAGCACACCAAAACCCAAAGCATTAATAGTGGCCGACAAAAATTCCGCAGCCCGAGCATAGTTCAAGAAAAGTGGATTCTGTTCTTGTTTCCATCCTTCAACAAGACTAAGAAAAGCATTCCCTCCATGGTGCGCATTGTCACAAAATTCGTGGGGGCAATCTTCGTTGCCCTGCTAAATATCGGAAAAATTGTCTGCATGTTCCACATTCGGTGAATTGCTGTCGGACTCCAAAATGGTGTCCTCAAAACTTTCGGCCTCGTTTGTCGTCGACCGTTCCTGCTAAATTCAGTCTTTGAGGCGCATCGGTCAGTCCAATGCTACGTGCTGTTTGAGGCACCCTTTTGCGGCACACAAATGGAGACCCTTTTCACAACGTTGGTTCTGAACACTGTTGGAGCACTTCTTCAAGTTGAAAGAAAACACAGCCTACTGCCCTGAGGTGTGGCTCCGCTGCAACCCAGGCCCAACAGTTCCGAAGGAATGCGCATGAATTGATTCTGTTGATTTTTTCATTGCTTTTTCCCTGCCTTTGGACGGCCTGTCATGTTGGCCTTTTTCATTGCCAGGTCGTTCAGTTCGGGCTTTTTGGTTGGGGGTTCATCCTCCTCGATGCAGCTGCGAATCCTCTCGGCCAATAGAAATTACAGTTTCTTGTCGGCTGCCTCGATCTGCTGGAATGTGGTCCTGGAGAAACCTGATGCCACAGTTTCCAACCTGCGCAACATGATTTTCTCAAGCCATCTGGCGTGGCAAAATGTTTGCTTGTTCCATGGCCAATGCCCTTCTGATAAAGCAGTATCGCAGCAAGATCTCTGAAAAAGTGTCACATGGTTCGAAGCGGCTTGCACTGGAAATTTTCAGCTCTCCTGAGGATTGGACAACCAGCCTTTGGTCCTTCTTGTTGTTGGATGCAAGCTCATGTTCCCTGCTGATGCATTGGTCCCAGCTGATCCAACGGAGCCTGTCACTCTCATAGAAACTCACAAATTTGTCCACTACCGAATCCCCAGGTTCGTAAGGTCCCTTGATATCTATGCCAATCAGCCTTTTCTGTTGTTCTCCAACCTTGCTGCACGGTCAGCTGGAGCAAGTTTGCGAAGTGAATCTTCGTTTGTCTGTTCAGTTTGAACACGAATGTCAGCTGCTACTGTAGCATATGATTCATTGGAAAATCTTCGCGAACAAGATTCTTCTACCAGTGTTGCAGCGCGACCCAAAACCTTAGTCAGCAACTCCTTCAGAGGTGCATCATCACCGCCACCCGGAGAGAAATTGCATGCGAATGCAAACTTCGCCGTGGTGTCAAGATTTGCATCTTTGAAACACTGGACAACTCTAGCCTCGAGTCCTATCGCCTTGAGCGTTGCTCGAAAAAGGCCGAGCTGTCACCAAAACTCATTATGCCTTGAGCATAAAAACTCGGGAGTGCATACTCTTTCGTTGCTTGCCATCTGCATCCATAGGATCAAGTCATCAAAGAGTGGCATGTTCACTCGAGCATGTTTCACCCTCATGGGTGCTACTTCATGGCAAGAGTTTTTTTAAAAAATAAAAACAACCATTGGTGGCGTGGTCAGATATCTTGCGTGCATTCACAAGTAGTGTCAACCCTTGCATTGGCCGACTTCTGCATTCATATTGTCACTCGTTTGGTTGGCATGGTGCTTTACCACTTTCTGACATGCATCAAGTTTGAATTGAAATTATATCCATCGTGCATGCATGAGGCCAAACACATATCAACAAAATCTTCGGCGCTACAGTTCATGTAATTATGCACCTCTTCCCACCGCATGTTTTATAGCTCAGCGTCGAAAGCATCCTGCACACGAAGGGTGCATGAAAGTTGGAACACCTGCACATTTGGTGTGCTGCAATGTCACCATTCGTCCACACCGAAAAAGTTGACCAGTTTCATCTGCAGTGTAGTGCAAACACCTCGATGTCTTGTGCCTGAAGTATTCCGTATTTTCAGGTACTCCAGTGTCGCCCGAAGACCCTGTAAATTTCTCTACTGCAGCTTCTTCACCACTGTGGTCAGCTTCCTCTTCGTCGCGGCTGTCGCCAGAGGACGAGGTCGACTCAGCATCTTTGGAATCTTCTGGCAAGTCAGTTCCTCTCGGAAAGTAGCCAGATCTCGAAGCATCTGGGGCGAAGCGCTTGGCATTGATGCTGTCAATCATTTCTTCCATAAGTCTGATCGGCCATGCCATGGCGTCTCTGCTGTAAATGATCATTGACTTGTCTCGGCCAGCAGTGTGGTAGCCCAGCAATCTTCTTGCCGCTGGTTCTACCCCATATTTTGCACACATCGAAAGAATGGGTGATTTGCATGAATGTGTTGCAATACGTGCCCCATTGGCTGGTCCCGGCACGTCCTTGAGGAGAGCTCGCAGCCAATCTCCTGCAACTTCGCATGTAACTGGTATTTTGGTCCAGCCCCCACCTGATGCGGGGTTAGGCAGGAGTGGAACGCCTGGCCCAGTCTCCAGCTTAGCCTTGTGCCTCACTTCGAGCCAAGCTTGGATCCAGCCTTGTTCAGTGAAGCTTTTTGTAGTGATGACGACCGGCAACAAACGTGTTCGTTTTTCCAGTGAAGTGCCTGTCTTACATCTCTCAGCTGCACACTCCAAATAACCGTGTTCAGAGCCCATAGGGATTTCCAACTCCATCGATGAAATGGACATGGCATCAGAAAATCTCAGACGTCCATATGTCAGCACTAAGAAAAATCCAGCTGCCACTCGGTCGTACACAGTCCTTCCTGTCTCGTTCACACATTGCTCCAAAAATGAAATCTGTGCCACCGCCAACGGAGGTCTCTGGATGAGCTTCCTCTTCTTTGTGTAGTGCAGGGATGCAAAGCCCTTGATTCGACATGACTGTAAAATGTCATCGGCATTCATCAGCCCCAGCACATGTTTTGAGAAAGCCACTGATGTGATGAAAGACCGTGGGAATGAAGGTGCTGAGTCAACACTCTTCAGGAATTGGTATGCAACATGCTCGCAAATGGGAAAAGGTTCGTGTCCAGCATCTTTGGCATACTGAGCAAAACGTATCATGGGGTTCACTCTGTTGTGGAGTGTTCCAGTCGCCTTCACTCCCAAGCAGTCCTTGACCGTCTCGCCGATGCCACTGCTCAGAAAGCTCATGAGGTCCTGTCCAGGCTTTGGTCGTGAGACGGCCCACGCACCTGGATGTTCGAGAATCAGTGCGGTCCACTTCTTGTATGCAGCTTTGCGCTCAAACGAAATTTGCTGTTCCCAGATGTGTTCGTCAGTTTTCTTTTTGAGCTTCAAACCAGCATCTGCAAAACTGTTGTATTTCACTGCAAGATTGTCACACTCTTATTTCCCTAAAAGTAAAAACCGCCGACCCCTCAAAAAAAACGTATGTATCATAAAACATGCCTCCATGCATGCACATGTGAAAGGTGACTCGGTCGAGCTGTTCATACCATTCTAGAAAAAGTGGGTCGTTGTATTGTCGAACCAAAAGTGCAAGCACTCCCCATAGCCAACTCCGCTCCGGGTTTTCTATGGAGACTTTGATACCGTGTTGGTAACACAGGTAAAGCAGCTTGACCCCCCATTCATACAAATCATTGGCTGTTTGCACTTTGATGGCCTGGGTGCCCTTCAAATGCGGAAAGCCCATCAAGTTGTATGCATCCCTCAATGGCGGAGGGTCAGGAAACTGCTCTTTGAGGTGTGCTGGCAGTGGTTTGTCCCTAGCTCGGCTGCATGTTCCACATGGAAGTCCAAGGTGTATGGCCGCAGGTTTGGCCTGTAAAATCATGCTCTCCACAAGCTTCTGATTTTTGGGTTCTTGCAAATTGAAGCTGATTGTCGCCACTGCCGTCTTATGCGCGTTGAACTCGTGGTCCACTGGAAAAATAGAGAAACCCCTCTTTTTCATTGCTGCTGAAAGCTGCCCTGATCCAGAGAAAAGCTCCACAAAATAAGTTGAATTATTGTTGCATGGTGAAACTGGATCTCCACTTGCCTGGCTTCAGATGGTCGTGCACTCCACGGGGGAGTGAGGCTTGTGACACTGCTTCTTCCAACACACGTGGAAGCCATACTGGCACCTTTTTGCCGGGCTTAACATTGCCTCTGCAAACTCCTAGGTTGTACTTCATGCAGATTGGCTTCTGGTTCTCTCCAAACTTGATCTCGCAGTTCTCGGGGACTGTGATTTTCCCCTTCTGTTCGCCCTTGCCCTTTCCTTTGCCTGGCTTGTTTTCGTAGTCTTTCACGACTGGCTTTGTTGTGGTAGCTGTTGCACCCGTTGCTGCTTTGGGTGCTGCTGCGCTTTGAGACACACTTGGCATGGGCATGATGTGGTACTGCACCTCCGCATGTAGCGACCATTTCTCGATGGCATCATCCACAGGTTTCCTCAATCCATTGCCTTGCACTTGAGCTCTCGTTTCTTCTGCCACCTTCAACCAAAGGGCCTTGTCAGCCCTTAACAGCTGGTCGTGCGATACGTATTTGTATCCGTTAGGTGGTTCTTGCTGTAACTTCTCAAAGAGCAAGTTGGCCCACTTTTCCAGGACCAAGAAGGAGGCTATACCTGCCATATCGTACGCCAAGGCTCTTCTCTGCATTGCCGTTCGCAATCTCAAATCTCCCGTCAAGGAGCATTGGGCTAGCTCTTGCTTCTTCGTGACCTTGATGTTGCCTGTCGCGTCAAAGGTCAGGCTTGGCACGCTCTTCTCTGCTAGTACTTCTTGTTCCCTACTGGTGCATGCTCCCAACTCGATGTAGCGGATGCTATTTTCTTCCCATTGCTGCACGGCCTTGTCGACCAGTTGGTGGGAAGGCTCTAGCTGTTGTGTGATAAGCAAGCCTGGAAGTCTTGCCTTGAGCTGGTTGATCCTCTCGACTTTTTCTGCCAGCGGTAACACTTTTGCTTCTGAGTGCTCTGTACGCTCAACCTTCTGTCTCAGGTCTTGCAAGCAAAGAGCATGGCTTTCAAAGAACAAGCGCCTATATTTTGACAGCATTTCACCATTGGGGATCTGACCCAATGTTGCCTCCAGGAAGTTCACCAAGGGCTTCTCGTCTGATCCTCCAGGCTGGTACTCACTGCAAAATGCATATTTGGCAAAGGTGTCGATGCCTGCTAACTCAAGAGCGTCTATCTCTTGCACAGGAATCTCGATTTGAGAGGCCCTTTGCTGAAATGCGGCTTTGCTATCCAGTGCCATCAGGGTTGGACGCCGCGCTTCAGGTGCAAAAGAAAAAGTGGTCTTATTCGGTTTGGGTTATGGTTACCTGGGTTCTTTACGACTACATTGGATTGAGAGGTTATTGAGTTTTTGGTTCCAAAGTCCTCATTGGAAAGTATCCTTATGTTTAAAAGGACTGGGCTGTTAGTTATTCTGTTTTTGCATGGACTGCTTGGTGAGTTGTCGCCCTGCCTGTCTCTGTTGAGCCACGCTGAGATGGCTGAGTGGCTGGTTGATTACCGAGTTTGTGTATCCCGGTATTTGATGCCACCTCTCACCTCATGCGGCTCTATGGCAGAACTTGATAAACCTCACGCATGTGCCTGCAACAGTGCAATCCTCTGTATCGATAAACCCTTTCCCACTAACAGGACTTAGTGGATAGGAAAAAGGAAAGTCTCACTTTTATTGACTTCATTTTTGGAGTCATGTGGCTTCTGAAAAGTAGAGTAACGATGTTCTTTATTAAACATTGAAATAGTCTGGTATTTGATGAGCTTTGATGTGCACTCATTTCAAGTGTGCTACTGCGTTACCATACTTACTTCATTGACCCCTGGCTGGTCATCCAAGTTTGTATGCATGGAATCTGTGTTATTGCATGAGTATACTAAGTTATTATTACTATTAAGTGCACTACTACACCCCCCACCGTGAAGAGGTCTTTTCCATGCGGGGCATATCAAAGTCACTCTTTGGGTCGGCTCTAAGGCTGGTGTTGTTTTCACAACTGCATTGCGCTGGATGCAAAAAGGGGCTGTAGCTGCATCAATGGTATCAGGCTCCACCTTTTTCCGTGTTGATGGTCTTGCTTTGACCGCATGCCATCTTACCTGAGCTTTCGTTATGTAGGCTTACCTGAGAGGGAACTGTACTTTGCAGCTTCTTTATCTCCCGGCACGGTTTCCAGAAATTCCTTCAAAAACAAGGATGCTCCGGTCGTGGTCATCGGGGTACCAAAACCAGACCCCCACATCGGTCTACCCAGATGCTCTGCAGTTGAGAGAAATCCGACCAATGTGCTGAGGCAAAAACGCAAAATAACAAAACTCCTAAAACTGCAGTCCTCAACAAGCTGGTATTGCTGACATATACTATCTCAAAGGCTTTCACGGCTGCCTCCGTCACTCGTGGGGCCTGCTTCAACTTCCTCTTTTCCAGGTACAACGAATGAGCTGCACCCATGAAGTTGAAATGATGTTGCTCTGTCATGGACCAGATAGTCGTTTGATTGCTATCTACCATCCACTCTGCAAGTGCCCTCAGTGACGATGTCCTTTCGAGAACTGTTGCAGTGGTTTCTCTGGCAAAGCAATCTATGAGCATTTGCAAAACGTCTGCAGCTTCATCCAGTCCCCCTGCCACATTGCAAAGCTTGACACCAACCTCTGTGCCTCGTAAATCCATCTCCACCAGGCTTTTTATCTGGTTGAGGCATCTGGCAAGCATCTCATCCTCTTGAACCACACATTTTGCCACTGCAATGCGTTTGAAAGCAATTTTGGAAATGGGCCCAATCAGCACAGATGATCCCTGACTGGACAGGACTGTTGGGGCCAAAGTATCCACTGGGGCAACAATTGGAGATACTAAGGTCTTGGCAGCTGGTAGAGCCGGCATGGGGGCTCCAAAAACGGGAGCCAATGGGCCCTTTTCCCAAGGCATCTGAATACTATGATTCCTAAATCTTTGCATGGCTTCAAGGCTGGCAAGGCGTTCATTGTTATGAATTTTAACCACAGCGGCATCTGTCAATTTCTGTCGTTTAATATCTGAAGCTACAGACTGAGAATCAGGCTGGGACTGCGACATGGTGTCCACCCTCGACAGCTCATCATGCATGACTTGGGATTTGGCCTTCCATCTTGCTCTGAAACCTTTGGCACCTGGAAGTCCATGTTGCATGGGTTGATTCTGACCTGCTTGTTCAAAAACGGTTGGAATTTCAAAACCACTCGTAATCAAACTGTCATCAATCTCTCCTGAGGTTTCATTTTCAACTCCAAAATTGGCTGCAGCAAAATTGAAACCTGAGGCTGGCTCCAGGCGTCTTGTTTGTGACCCCTGAATTTGGGACGACTGTGCATTAGAATGCGGCTTCATCATCTGAACTGGCGGCACCAAAGCTAGCAAGACTAGGCGTATCCACCTGACGCCACGTAACTGTGACTCGGTACAAGTTGACTGAAGCCTGATTAAGTGCAAAAAGCTCCAAGGTCCAAACGATGTCAGGGTCCGGGTGTGCCAAAAACAGCAGAATGATGTGCTGAAGTTGATATGCAGTACCACTTCCGGTCAGAATGGAATTGAGGTGAGGGTTACCAATCAAAGATGGCCGACGCTGAATTGGACGTCGGGGCATTCACCTGTCACTCCAATGAAAAATCCGGGCTAACACTACGGCAATTCCAGCGAGAAAACCTGAAGTCACCGAAATGAAGCAAGTCCTCCACTGAAATACAGGCGATTGTTGAGGCTGAAACGCAATAGGAGAGCGCAAAAGAACACGCCCCCGGTCGGTCGGATTGACCATGAACCCCCACTGAAAAATTCCTTGAATGTGGACGGCTACACCGTTCTTTGATTGATGGTGTATCCAAAAATAAAAACACATGCAAACTGACGTTTAATTGATTGGTTGTTGGTTTCCAAAACGTCTGTTTGTTTGACATGTGAGTGCAGATTAGTGAAGAAAATGAGTGAGAGGATGTGCATGGATTCAGATGTTGTATTCGTGAGTCCAGTGTTTGTGTTAAAGTAGTTTACGCAGGTTCGCGTAGTGCTTGCCTGTGCGTGCCTGTATACGTATTATATACTTAAGTTGTACGCGGCACCATTTACGTATAGTTAACTTGGTTTGATGACCCTGATAGATTCAGGGGGATATGTTGATGGGGCTTACGCTGCGTATCTCCGCTGACCTACTTTAGACACCGCGATCACTACGTGAAAGCATTAATCCCCAAAATTCAAGTCACAAAATTGATCTGAAGCGTTTTGTGCAAAAAAATACATTCAGGGGGATTGCTTTCAAGCATGGTGTATACTATACGTGTTCAACGACACGCGAAGATGCCCCCGAAACTTGCAATCGCGTGCATCCTGCACCCCTGCCATACCGAGTTG
>Ga0126342_10013519_pt1 | contig 14447 bp, 20 predicted proteins | sample Cyp1metagenome_FD_92528 | JGI IMG/M metagenome (GOLD analysis project Ga0126342, IMG submission 92528) | Coral microbial communities from Lord Howe Island, Old Settlement Bay, Australia - Cyphastrea 1 metagenome | ecosystem: Host-associated > Invertebrates > Cnidaria > Coral ... | reverse complement strand
ACTTCTCTTCTCGACTGCCTATAACACATCTTTCATATATTGTTTGTAAAATTGTGTCTCCATACTAACAAGAGAAGACCCTGCTCCTCTACGCTCTCGGGCCATCCGTCGTCTAGTTTTTTTGGGGGGGCATCCTCCCCCAATCCCCACCCTTCCGGTTTTTTATGTGAATCCAAATTTGGCATACTTGTAAATACATTGTTCCACATTTATATATAATCATGTATGTATATATATATATATAAGAGTGAAATATATATGTAGTTATGTTTCAAGTTATATATATAGTTTTACATCTATAGTTATATATACAAATCTTTTTGTTATAAATACATAAAGTTTTAAATAGTTATTTGTCGATAGTTTTATATGCATAATTGTATATACAAATAGTTTTGTATACAGAAATTTATATGTATATATATATATTGTTAACTAATATGAAATATACATATATATGTATATATATATATACATATATATTTGGATTTACATCTAAATATTTACAGCTACTTTTGTGTACATCGTGTACACCTAAAAAAACATTGGGCAATCAGGCAAGAATCAATGAACGCATGCAAAACTTAATGAACACCATGGCAACATCAAAAAATTCATGGAAAATCACTTAAAACATGTAAAAATCAGTCAACATCATGTAAAAATCAATGAACGTCGTGGAAAAAACGATGAAAACCATCTCAAAATCCATCAAAACAATTCAAAAATCCATGAACACTGTGGAAAAATGAATGAAGACCGTGTAAAGTTCAGCCAAAAGCATCAAAAAAACATGACCACCACGGCAAGATCAATGAAAACCGTAGAAAAAAGGGGCGCAACGCGCATGAGAGATTTTAGCTCCACCACTCAGCAAATTGCATGTTTTAGCTCCAAAACGCAGCAGGTAGCAAGCGGAAGTGCCCCAGACTGAAAACAGAAAAAACAACGAAAACTGCACCCAAGAGATGTGTTTCATGTATTTGTTTATTGTCAGAAACTTGCAATTGCACAGGGAAGGCTTGCAATTGCACAAAGAAGGAATGCAACTGCATAGATACAAACCATCTATCAAACTCAGAAAAAAAACAAATCCAAGTCTCTGAAATCTATGTTTTTTTGGGGCGCAAGGAAATTTATGTGTTTAGTTTTGATCTCAAAAAATTCGTTTCAACTCGATGTGTTTGCTCTGACATCTTCATTTTCTCTTAGTTGACAATAGTTGTGATAACGTGTGTGGGGAGTTCGTGATATTTTTCCTCATGAATATTTAAAAGATTTGGATGGAATCCTCAAAAACCTTTGGTGGGTTCTTGAAGATTTATTTTTTTTAAAAAAAACTTATGGAAACACTGTTGCACTTTTCATATCCTCTTGATCCAGTTTTGTGGCTGCAAGCATTCAAGAACGTGCCATAAAACTTTGAAGAAATTTCGATAAACTATATCAAAATTGGTTATACACTCTTGATGCACTGTTGATGCACTTTTGATGCGCTTTTAAACTTGATGCACTTTTGATGCACTTTTACTACATTTTGATGCACCTTTGATGCACTTTTGAAAAGTGCATCAAAAGTGCATCAAAAATGCATCGAAATTTTATAAGAATTTTGTTTGGAAAGTAACTATTTTTGATCAAAAAAAAGAGCATGCAGTCAGTTTCAAGTAAAGTTCACTGGATGCAATCTCAGATCAGGTTTGTGGAGTGCAGCCAGAAAGCGCATCAAAAGTGCATCAAAAGCGCATCGAAAGTGCACCGAAAGTGCATCAGAAATCCATGAGACCTTCTTTGAATCAGAAAGAAAACACTGATGTTCTTGTAAGATTGCATTGGCCAAGAGATCATGGGAACAGTTCTCACTTAAAGTTCACTGGAGGTGATCCCAAGATCATCCTGAGCACCCTTCAGTGAAATTATTCTCAAGTAAAGTTCATTGGCATGGATCTAAAGCAAGGTTCATTTGTATAACTGAATCTCAATTAAAGTTCCTTTTGAACCGGGTCCCAAGTAAAGCCAAGGATAATCTCAAGTAACATCCAACTTGAACCAGGTCCAAAGTAAAACCCAATATGAAGTTCCTTCTGAATTGGGTCTCAAGTAAGGCCCTTGCAAAGAGTATTTCTAAAGTTCCTTGAGCTAGAACTCAAGTAAAATTGATTAAATATATCCTGAACTAAAATTGAGTGGAACATTCTAGAGTAAAACTCTTTGTTAAAGCGGATCACTTGACAAGTAAAGCAGATATAATTCACATCATTATTTCTCTAGTAAAGTCATGGTTAGCATTTGGTAGCAGCAAGTCCTGTTTCAATCATTGGATTTTATATAATTGCTTTTGCTGATATATCATCCAAATTGTTGAGGACAGTTGTTATCTTTCAAGTGAGGTCAAACATGAAACATCTTGCAATGAAATCATAAAAAATACAGAATCATTTTTGGACAAGGGATGATTCAGTTCACAAAATATAAAATACAGAATTCGACGCATTTGTCAAAAAAACATTTATCCGATGTGATGGGTTCCAATTGTTTCTGCACTGTGCTGTTCCCAAAAAGAACGCAACTGTTTGGAATCAGGGTTTGTAGTTCACCCAATAACTGTGTGGATCATGTTTGGGAAAATGCCTGCCATTTCAATATAGGATTTTTTACATTTTTTTGTGTGAACGAACGTGGCTAAGAACAGTTTTGTGCAAATTATGGTCTCAAGTTTGTGCACTCTTGGCCGTTTTCAGTATGCACCATTGCGAGCCTTCATTCTAAAAAATGTTGTTAGGTACCTACTACCTACTGTCTCATGTAAAGGTCTGTGTGGAATCCTACCGGGGAATACCTACAAATAGAATACATAGAATACCTACAAATAGCATATATATATATAACTTAATCATGGCAAGTAGGTAAAATTTACCTGTGTTGCTTCGCACTGTTTTGCAAAAGCTCAAACAAAAGCAAAACATAAACAAACCAATCACATATCCAGAAGCAACACTGGTAATCCCAAGTAAAGTCACAAGCAATATATATATACATATAATATATATATAATATATATATATTATTATATATTGTTTGTATTTATATATGGATACATGATTTCACACAAAAACCCAAATAAAGTCTCAAGTATAGTCTCGCGCAAGTATCAAAGACTCCTCAAAAAAAATCTCAAGTAAAGTCTCCAGTGTAATCTCAAGGAAAGTCATTCATAAACACTCTAGTACAGAAACAGCAACATATCGATTGAAATCCTCCAGCGGAAACACCCCATTCATAACCAAATCATCACAAACCACAACCACACACATCCAAAAAATATCAAAATTCATCAAAAAATATACAAAAAACATATTTTTCATCATGCATTAAAACATGCAAATTTTTAATAGAGTTAGTAAAATCATTTACTAACGTTAGTAAAATTTAGGTAAAAAAACTTTTGGCAAAACAGTAGATTTTACGTAAAATTCAGCGCGAGTAAAATTACTAGCTTTGGAGACTTAGGGTATTGGTTGGAGCTCGGAGATGTAGTGCGTCTGTGAGATTTCCATGCTTCCACCTTTGCACAAGGTGTGCTGCAGGCCTAAATGGACGAAGTTATTCTTCTCCAACTTATATAATGGAGTCGAATTGCTCCTCAAGCTGTTTGACTACCCATGACATGGTTTGCGGGTTTCCGCACATGTTGATATCATCTACATGGATTGTCATCGACAAGGAGAGTCTGCCATTCTCTCGCATTTGAGAGAGCTGTTGATCGCCCTGGCACCAACACTTTCTTAAGTGCTAGTAACCAAAGACGTGGAATGCCACGGGGCCCAAAACCGGGCTTGACTAACACAAGACTTTTGGCTGCAGCATCAAAGTCTTCATACCCTTCAATTGCACGCAGAAGAAAATTTCCTGCTGGAGGCAGGGATATCTGAACATCTCTTAACTGTCCACCACTTTCATGCAGCTCTTCGAAGGTCAGCCCATGCAAGAAGGCTTCTGAGAAATCTGCACTCCAAAGTTCCCATCCTTGTTGTGCTGCAACTGCTATGAGGAGACGTTGCGACCATATGGTCAAGTTCCAGCAAAGGTGGCAGTTTCTTGCCTGTCAAGGAAACCTTGTGCAACAAGTCTGGCTTTTATCTTTCTGGCTTTGGAGCCGCCAGAACCAATATCCTTGAATTTCAGCACCCATTTGGATTTGAGGACATTGGCGGCCTGTTTCTTGTCACCACGTTTCCAAGCTTTATGGTTAACCCAACGCAACAGCTCAAGCATCATGGCCTCATGGCATTCTTCGACATGATTCAGAGGATGTTGTTCACACGTTCAATCACAGCTGTGGTCGCTGCGACACTGGCAAAGGCAAACACCGCATGTTGGTCTCTTCTAAACCTGCGATCACCATACATACCTGCAAGAACAACATACTGCATCATGTGAGCTGGAAAGGCAAGCTTATCGGGGTGGATTATCGTGTTTGAAACCATGTCAACATCTTGGATGACATGCAAGCGGTCTGAATCATAAGGAGTTCCGTGGAAGGTTCCATCCGAAACAAAACTCATGAAAGCAAAATCGTACGGTCTTGCATCTTCAACATAGTGGGCATTTTCAGGTTCATCCAAGTGCCTCTCTTCAACATTGACATCTTCTGAAGGTGAAGGCTTTGGCTGATGATCTGGCCGACCATCCGCAAGTGCTTTCTGGCCGCTCGTGCGAAGCACTTCATCTGCTTTGCCATGCATGTTGGTCAAGTCGGGCTCATGTGTTCCTCCAAGGTGTGGCACATCGGGCACCACTTGTCGTAGAGATTGCACTTCAAACTGATCGACCATCAGAAACTGAATTGCTGAAGCTTCAGACATCTTCGTGCACGTGGAGCAGTCGGTTGCCAGGGGTAAAGCAATGGAACCATTCGGTCAGTCCACCGTTCTGGCTGTTCCACCAGAGAAGCAAAGCGTCATCAAAAACTATGGCAGGCAGTGAGGACGCATTTGTTCCGTACCTGAATCCTACGACTCCTTTCAGATGCATACGACAGGCTGACGCATAAAGTCCTGCAGACAAAAGTGCAAAGTTTTGTCTATTGCCTTGGCATTCGATCCATGTTCTGCCTTGCTTAATCCATCCAACACGCATCCAATGTCCTTGGTGGGCTTCAACCTCTGCACGAAACAAACGGATGCGATTGGACGGTAAGGTTGCAAAGGTCAAGGCAGAACATACCCTCGCTGACAGAACACGGCCTTGCCACTTGATGTGGACTATGCCTGACTATGCCATCTTGCAAGCTTGACAAGTCAACTATTTGAGCTGTGGAATCTTTACTAACTGGCTTTCTGAAGAATTCCACAAGATCACCGGTCTGAAGTTCCAAAAGTTGTCCTGCTCTTCTGGTCTTTGTGTTGTCTGCTGTTCTTGCTTTCTGGTCTGCAGTTGCTTGTATCATGCTTCCAAGCGCCAGGTGTCTGACGCGAGCTGCGTCTCTGTCTGTCAAGGCTTCACCGGTTTCTTCACCAACAACTGAAAGCTATGGAGGAACACGTCCAAACACCGCCTCATAAGGCGAGGCACTGACTCAGACAAAACGACACTAAACGGCACAGCAATTCCTTCGGCATTGGGCTGGTCTTTCAACAAATGCAGTTGGGCTCTGAGGATCTGGTTGTGGCGCTCCACAAGGCCACAGTGCTGCTCTTTCGCAGGTAAAACAACTTTGATACCTCTTCCTTCAAACCATTCTGCAGCAAGGTCGGATATCACACCTCCTTCTCGGTCACAAAGCACGGTGGCAGGACAACCAAAGATGCGAATCCAACATTGGCAAAACCATCAAGGATGCTTTCTGGCTCCCTGTTCTTGAGGATTTCAACTGCAATCCAACGGTCACAAGCATCTACGCAGTGAAGGACACACTTGGTTTTATAGAACAGCAGGTCTTTCTGAACTTCCAGGTTGAAGGTATCTGGGACTCTTGTTGAGGTTACTGTTCTGTGTCCAACGCGTTGCCAGTTGCGGCATATGTCGCATGTGTCGATGAGTGAAGGAACCAACATCAAAACACCACTGCGGACACCTGCAGCTGACAACAAAGTGCACATTCTTTTGGCACTGCAGTGGAACCATCTTATGTGAAGCTTTCTCAACGTTCTTCTGACAACACCTTCTCCCAAAGAGTGCTGCTGTTGAAGTGCAACGCCAAGGTTGTATTTGGACCATGCAGGAGCCACAACATCTTCGGCAGAACCCTCATCAGCGGCAGGCACTGCTGGGACGATGGCATCGCCTCGGGTTGCTGCATCTCGGTCTGCAGTATCTCGGTTTGCAACATCTGCAAGAGGTCTTGGGGCCTCTGCCTGAACACCTATGCTAGAGCGTCTTGGTCCAGCTGCATCTGAATGTTGACTCTTGGCTCTTCTCCTGGCTTCAGCTTCTTCGGGAGTCAAGGCCTCAGGAACAACTGGTGGTGCTTCGGATGCACCAGGAACACCATCGCTTCTTCCTTCCAAACGCAGGCTTGCGGAAGGATCAGATCTGGCCGGAGCACGGCCGTCTCTAGGATGAGTGGAAGTTCTTGCACGGGCTGCTCCCTCAGGCATGGTTCGTGCAGCAACCCATTGGCATGCGCCGTCATTTCTATGAGAAGGATGTGCACGGTTCTTTCGGTTCACGCAGCCCGGACAAGTCCATGTAACACTCTCATCATCTAGAAACTTGTAGTTGGCATCTCTGGTGTCTCAGATCAGTCTTGCGCATATGACCTTTGCATGCTGGGCAGGTGGCAGGTTCAGCATCGGCTGATGCTTCGGCAGCAGCTTCTGGAAAATAGTTTTGGAGGGTGCTGTTCTCATGCATTGACATCAAACATTCAACAACTCCAGCTGCTATCCTCTCACAAAGTTCTCTGGGCCAAAACTTGCATGTCGGCACTTTTGACCGTGTGTCTGCTACCGTTGCCCCAGCTGCGTATGTGTGCATGTTCATGGCTACCATCGAATCGCAAGTTCTGCAGAAACATCAGCATGCATTCTTTGGCTTTCGAGCTGGAAGGAATGGTGGCTTTAACATTCGTAGGCCAGTCATGCACTGATCAAACACCGTTGTAAACATGAAGTCTTTGAGTTTCAGCCACAGGGGCTCCTCATACAAACCACTGCCCTGAGGCTGTTCAACAAAGAAGCGCCTTCCATTGCTACATTGCTCGTTGGCCACGTCACCGCTAAGCCTGGCAAGAGGAACGCTCAGCTGTCGGCTTTCAACCCAAGCTTCATAGCTCATCTTAGGCTTAAGATGGCCCCATTTTGAGTATCCACGGCAAGCAAAATTACCTTAGGCTTATTTCTACTTATGTAGGCAAAGAGGTATTGTACATCTGCTTGCTTGCTGAAATCAACACCGCACAGCATCTCAAAGTTGATTCCAGTTTGAAGGCCATGGAACTTGGATAAGATATAGGTGGTGGTGCCTTGTCCTCCAAACATTTCCATGCAATCCATTCCAGTGTCGCCTATCAGGGATCTGGCATGAAAAACTTCGGCTATTGGAGGCATGTGGCTTCCATCTGTCCAAAACATTTGAGGCTCATCTGCATCGCATCCAAAACATTGGATTCTGGGATTGAAGAACATTTGGCAAACATGATCCATCAGCTGTTGCTCGCAAGAAAAGGCTTCTGTTTCGCCTTCGGTCGGAGATGGCTTTGCATAAGCATCAAGACAATCAAGGCTGTCACCGCAGTCATCATAGTGCTGTTCCACTTTCTTTGGTCTTGGCTTGGCAACATGACCACTGGCTTTCTTTCGCTTTTGCCTAATGGCTTGTTCGGTCGGAAACATGCTTTGCTGTCGAAGTTGTTTCAAACCATGACATGAAGGCTTCAACTTAAAAGCGGTCGTTCCAACCCAATGGAAAGGCATCGCATTGGAGGTGGACCCTTGCCATTCATCATCTATGACCAAAGGCTGCGGCATGGAAAGACCTTGAGATTGCATTCTGGTCTGTCGGCATTTCTCCAACGCACTCAGGAAAACAGGACAACCGTCTGGTTGCGGCACATACAGCTGATTTCTGGGTTCAACATGAACACGTATCACAGTGTTGCCACCGCTGGAAAGCCAAAAGTCTTCTTGTGAGTCCAACTGTCGCAAGGAATCTGGTCTTGTCGAACTTGAAAAGGTTTTGTGTTGTGGGCATTGTTCAGCACTGGGTGAGGTTGTTCGTTTGTTTGACATCAAGTTGGGATCCTCATTGGTACATGCTAAAACGTACACTTTTGACCTAACACTTGGCCATGACTCGGGTTGTTCATTGGCTGGCGTCTGCGCGCATGGCATTTTCAGGCTGGAAATCGTTTGTGTGCACACTACATGCATCAGCTGGCGCAAAGCATGTTCGAACCTCATTGCGCTCTGGGAACCTAGCTCTTTTGCATGCACATGTTGAATACCACTGCATGTACAAATGTCACCATTGGGCACTTGAAAGTTAGTAAGCAGCTTCAGCTTCGAGCAACAAGGCAGGTCATGTCCATGTCTAAGGCGTTCATAGTTACACCATTGATGCAAGGAGGAGTGCAACAATGGGGCACACTGCTTTACAACTATCCAAACCTGACTTCTTTCACTGGCCTCAATTACAACTGGAAGACCGTTTTGGCATTGCTGTCGAACAAGACAAAACAGGTGCTCGGCTCGGAGGGCATCATGTTTATTTCCGGCTCCGGCACATGGACCTGCAAAACGTATCCAAAGTAAAAATGGCCCCTGGTGCTCAAGTTGGGACGGGATGTCCTGGCACTGAGATCTACTATGCAAGTCATGGTGGAAATGCATCGTCTTGAGGCCCTTGAGGCCATACTCTTGCAGAAGACGGTGACGCAGCCCGGCCTTATCCGAAAAGACCCAAGCCAAAATATCAGTGCAAAGCTGCGATGGAATTGCCTTCATCATTAGTTCGGATCCTTCTGGATTGCACATATTGGTTTCGAAACTATGATGTTTCGCATTGGCAGGTGAGCCAGTTTCAGCATTCACACTGCCGGCTTTCGGCAAACTTCAGTTAGACTGCGTCCCATCGCGCTCTTTGAGCGCTTTGGAGCAGACTTGGCACGGCTCTGGCGGCATGGCATGTTGAACTACAGGTTCTGCTCAGTCTGCATGGCATCATGGCTTCTGGCATGCAACGGCAAATCCAATGGCCACTGTTGGAAAGCTCCAGCTCGTAAACATGGCTTCCAGGGTTCATCTTCACTTCGATACCGCCAGGGCCTGGAATAATCATCTTCCCGGAACCACAGTCGAGGATCACCTGCATCTTTCTCAGGGCTTTGTTGCCCAAGAGTGGCGGAAGCATGCTGTCTACATCACCAAGTGCGCTGCGAACTGACATGCTGACACAAGCTGATTTGTTGGCAATCTGGGCTGTTTTGCCAACTCCTTAAACTGGCAACGGCTTGTCAAGGGAGCGATATTCCAACTCAGTGCTCAGCTCTTGGCACATCTGCTGAGCAGTCAGTTCACCGATCAAATTGTCATGTGCACCAGGGTCTACCAACAGTCCAACAGCACCAGAACGCAAGCGCGGTCGGAGGTGGTATGAGCTTTCAGTCATTGACCTCTGCTAATCATCATCTTTGGCCGAATCCACTTCCCACCATTGGTATGATCCACCGCCTGGAGGCCCAGACATGAACTGCCAAAAGCATTTGGAGGTACAAACCCCATCTTTGGAAGTGCGGGACCCATGTTCCTGCCAGGAACGCCAAATTCGAGTGGTTGGGATGGCATCATCATGATGCGGTTCATGGGTTGTGCTGTTTCAGCCAACTGGGCTTCAAGGCTCAACACCTGACGGGGCACTCCAGGAACAGCGGCATTTGAAATTGTGTCGCGTCTGCCTGAAACCTGATCAAAACCCATCATCAACTGGTGCAAACCTTGAACAGACTCCTGCCTGACCTCTCGTTGTTCCTCACGGCTCATTCGGACAGGCCGTCCGGCAGGCGAAGGGTCATCAATTGGCACATCCTGACATGTCTGTCTTTGGCATGTCGGCATTGTCGGCTGCAGTGGAACCTGAAACTCCAAGACGGCTTGAAGTTATCTTCGACGGTCGTGTTGGTGGCGGTGACTGCGGATCACTGGCACCTTCAATCAACCTTTCAACCTCAGGACTGGGAAAAACTACCGGATGCTTCACTGACGGATGCAACATCGGATGCTTGGCCGGATGCAACCCCTGGTGAATGGCCAGATGCAACGCCGGATGCACTTGGAAAAATCCCGGGCTAAACTTCGGAACGGCTTTGCTGGGATTGTCAGGCGCGGTCGCCTCAGCATGTTCGGATGACCTTTTTCGGCTGGACGCCGAAACCACACTACCAGCGTCAGAGATGCTGCGAAGCTGCTCCATCCCGGTGCAAAAGAAGTGAACACCTGGAAGCGAGGCATTGGCTGAGTTACCCCACATCAAGGATTGGTTCGCTGGCATCAAAGCTAGCTGTTGTTGTGGCTGTGGTGTGTTCATTAGGGCACGAGCATGTGCGGACGGAACGGACGCACTACCAGTGGCAAAAGAACCACCTTGCTGTGGACGTTTTAGGCATTTGCGCCACAGGTGTTCATCTGACTGGCATGCATTGCTACGCATCACTTGACCGTATTTGTCTTTGGGGTTCTTCTTGCGGAAACAGCCCTTTTGATAGGGACCACCTTTTGCCCCCTGCAAAAGCCTGTGGTGGCAGGAAAGAGGCATATGAAGGCTTTCCACCCCTGGCACCTTTTCCAAGCCTACAATAGCTTGTTGGAAACTTGCAGGAAATACGACGCCACTTCTTTCTGGCGAAGGCATACTCTTGGTAGGCTTCACTGGGGTCCACGTTGGAACCTGCAGGCATGGAACTACCATCATCGGAACTGGCATCTGTACTGAAAGCATCATCTTGGTAGTACATTCCACATGTTGGACATGGGGCATTGTTGCTGGCATTGGCATGAAAACTTGGGTTTTGATTCCATGCGTCCCACGGTCCAGCACCGCCCTGATTGGTCAGTGATCCAACATACGCATGATGTGGAAAACTTGCATCCCTCCATGGGTCAGGTGGATTTGGATCCCCAGTCATGAAAGCATTGGTTGGTTCTGCAGTTGTTTCAAAATTTGGAAAATATTATCTATCAGCAAAGGAATTGCCAGAATCATCCATTGCACCTCTTGTTGACCTGTGCCCTGCATTCTACCTTCACGCAAGTGAAACGACCTACGAACACACTCCATCAACTCTCCCACCTGCAACTCATTTTGAGGCATCATTCCCCCGGTTGGGGCCAGCAGTCTGTCCCACATCTCAGCATTCAATCCCAAGGAGTGCAACAACAAGAACCATGAAAGGCCCGTCCAATTCACTCCAAAGCCTGCTCCAGCTTGAGCACGATTGCGCAAAATGTCAGACCGGACCAAAACAGAGTCTATCGTTTCACCTGGGAGTCGCTTGAAGGAAAAGAACTCACTGATTGATTTTGTGGTGTTCTCAGCCTCAAGTGGGGCATATCGTCTTGCAAGCAATTTGACAAGTAACATCAAACCAGTGTAGTGTTGTCCCGTCTGGGGATCAATGTCACCTTGCTGCAACTGCTGTGGAGTGAGCTCTCGGACAAGCTCCTTCGCAGTGCCTTGACCTTGCAGTGCTGCCACAGGACCATGACGAATTGGGTCCAAATCCGAAGCTGAGGCCCACAATATCAAATCAGAGATCCAGGGCCTAAGGCCTAAGGGAATAAACATGATTCCTCTCTATGCACCATGATGGAGGCACCATGATGGAGGCACCTTCAGTGTCGCGGTCCCCACAAAGGGAAGACCAGCATCGCTTTGATGGACGTTTGTCCGCATTCCATGTTGGGAAGGATGAGGTGGCCTGAATGGGCCTTGCATCATGCAAGGCAGCAACATGTACATCACTGCAGAAACACATGTCATCATCATTGCAAAAACATGCATCTTGGAATGTCGACCTAAAGGATGAAAACTGCTATCAGCAAGCTTATGCAACCAGTTAACAACGTCCTGCTCCTTGTGGATTGCGTCGTCAACACTCGACTGTTGCAGCTGTCTGCTGTTGTTGTCACCCAAATCGACACCTGCTGTAAGCAATGCAATGTTGGAAAAACCAACTGCTCTCATCCGTGTCCGGTGAAATTCGTCTGTCACCGCGTCTCGAATCCGGCTGCAGAAAATTCTTGTTCGTTCACCACTGCAAAAGCCATGCTGCCATCTGAATCAATTGTCACATCAACCGTCAGAGACATTCGAAAACCTGCTGTCGTCTGCATATTGGGCTCATAGCTATTGCTCCAAGTCAGAGTCTGCTCAACCTGTGGGCTTGTGGTACTCATAGTCAACCACTGCAAGGGAACGTCATCGACGTCAGTAGGCATGCTTGTCACATCGAGGTCAGTAAATGAATACTCCAACAACGTAAGCACGCCTCCAAGAATGATCACAGCACCAAGCAGGCTTCGACAGATCAAGCAGACCCCAACTTGGCAGCATCGCCGCAAAGCGTCCATGCGCTCCGCTACCAAGTTGGGATCTGCCCTGTAGGAACTTGCCCTAAATATCGAGGATCTTCCAAGAACAACATGTCTCTCAACCGGCTGCCCTTCCCTTTCCAGTCGCACTGGCTCTCATGTTGAGAGCAGCTCCATGCACAGCGAAAAAAGTAAAACAAACAGTCGTGTCAAAGGGGAATGCAACTCGAGTCTGAAGAAAGGCAACGGCGGTCACTCATGCTGTTGTTCAGTCAGGGCTCAGACCACCGGCTGAAAGTTATGGCATATATGGCTATGTACGGGTATGTGTAGGGCGCACCCCTCTCGACTTGACATACATTTCAGCCTTATAAGTCCTTATAGCATCTTATAACATACATTTACGCAATGCAGGATGCAGAGCAACATGTAAGTGCGGTAATATGCCACTTCTGAGAGACTTTCCACTGATGCTTCTGAGCCACGGCCATTGCAAGAGTTTCGTGTGGTCTACAGCTGGCTGCCAATGTATTTCTGAAGAAAAAATCTGGAAGCAAGAAAGTCCTGTCAGAAGTTGAACACATGTTCAAACAGATGTAAGGCACACTTGACTTGACTTTGAATGTGATGAGCATGTTATGAGCAGCATGAGTTTTGCTTCAGCGCTGTCGCTTGATCGCTATTGTGTTTCTTGATCTGATGGCGTCCAGCAAAGTGGAGCTGCGAAAGCCCTGAAGCCATATGAAACAAATGCAACATTTTTTGTGGTCCAGGAGCTGCCGGGAACTGCTAAAAAAGCCACAGCATGTAAGCTAAACATATTTCAGCGATGGCTGCCTAGATATGCCTGCATTTACATAAATCATCATAAATCATACTCCTTCCAATCAAAAAAAAGGGGATAGCATGGGCCTTTATCATTGCTCTCTTTGCTCACAGTCTCTTTTCATTTGGCACCCGCGCTGTTCCATTTCTCTCCACATGGCGCGCGCGAAAGCTCAAACGATCAGGTCAGTCCAGCAAGAAGTTGTTTCTCCTTCTTCGCCTGGCGGCACAAATTCGAAACCAGACTGTCCTGCTGCAGTTCTGCCAAACTGTTCCTTCCGTGAAATGCATTGAATTTCTACATGCCATTTTGGCCTGCAACACGCGCGAAAATCAAGTTTCCAGCGGACTTCGCTGCTCTGCCTAAATTCAAGGGGGTTCGAAGCATGCGAAGCATGCGAAGCATCTGAAGCATCTGAAGCATCTGAACACCAAATTTCCTCCTGTGCCTCAAAACCTCAAATCCATCGGTGCTATGGTGCGCTGCCTCACCAAGGGTCGTGGAAGGTCTGACGCTGAAGCCAGAAGGCCATGACGCCCGTCCTGCCAATAAATATTGTGTTTCTTGGTGGTAGAGCAACTCCAGCTCCCAACACCGGATCTCGGCGCCAACAGAGAGAAAGTACGTTTTTGAGCCTTTTTCGAAGGAATAGTTTTAAAAATTGGGAAAGAAAAGCAAGGCACCAAACTACGAGAACCCCAAGCAGCAGAATTGGCACAGCAATATGGCACGGAGAAACCAAACACCAAAGCACCGATGCAGCACCGGCGCGTAGACTCTGTCCGAACGCCGCCGTGACACAGCCACGTCAATACCACGTCAATAAGATGGTTCAAGCAGTTGCAAAACGCGATAGCACCAGTGCCTCACACAGCCACAGCACTGAGCGTCATTGACGCAGCCACTCCCATGTGATCTGCAAGCAGCAAGTTTCAAACCAATAAAGAAAAGCGTGTACAAGGAAAAAAACGCCAAACCATTGAAACCTCAGATCCTTTGCGCGGTAATTAGATCCGAGAATTTCTGAGAATGGTCCGAGACCCTTTCGAAGCCGTTGCACGGCAGACCTTACCTATCCATCTTCTGACGCACGT